>Ga0222420_100479_pt1 | contig 18274 bp, 8 predicted proteins | sample 3A2ome_FD_182470 | JGI IMG/M metagenome (GOLD analysis project Ga0222420, IMG submission 182470) | Enriched microbial communities from leaf-cutter ant dump, University of Wisconsin, Madison, United States - 3A200A (version 2) | ecosystem: Environmental > Terrestrial > Nest > Insects nest > Nest...
GTGCCGCGGCCGGCTTCGCCGACGCGGTTCATGCCGTCGTTCCAGTCGCCGCCGAGGATGAGCGGCAGGCCGTTCTCCCCCGTCCGCAGGATCGCAAGATCGAGCGCGCGGGCGCAATGGTCGTAGAGCGAGGCATCCTCGGACGAGCGGCCCGGCTTGAAGAAGGAATCGTGCTGGCCTTCGGCAAGCGGCTGGCCCTCGATGAAGGCCAGTTTCTCGTCGAGCATGGCATGGTCGCCGGTGACGCGGCAGTAGCGCTCGACCGCATGGGCAAGCCACACCACGTCGTCGGAGATCATGGTGCGAACGCCCGCGCCCGTATCCGGCAGCCACCAGTGCTGCACGTCGCCTTCGACGAACTGGCGCGCGGCTGCGTTCAGGATCTGCCTGCGGGCAAGCTCGGGCCGGTGGGCGACGAAGGCCAGCGTATCCTGCAACTGGTCGCGGAAGCCGTAGGCGCCGCTTGCCTGGTAGAAGGCGGTGCGGGCCATGATGCGGCAGCCGAGCGCCTGATAGGGCAGCCAGTCGTTGACCATGCGGTCGAGCGCCGCATCCGGCGTCCTGACCTGGAGCGTGCCGGTGAAGTCCTGCCAGAAGGCGCGGACCGCGGCCATGACGGCGTCGAAATCGGCCGCACGCGCCTTTTCGGCAAGCGCGCGGGCGCTGTCGGCATCGGCCGTATCGCCGAGCACGAAGACGATCGCGCGCTTTTCGCCCGGCTTCAGCGTGATGTCGACGGCGAGCGCCGCGCAGGGATCGCCGATGCCGTCGACGGCGCCGGAAAGCGCCTGTCCCGTGGCGAGGGCGGCCGGCAGCACGATGTCGCCGGTGCGGCCGATGAATTCGCGGCGCCTTGCGGTGAAGCCGGCAAGCGGCGCATCGACGGCGAAGAAGCTGGTGCGGCCGGCAAAATCGAGGCTGTAGGGGTTGGTCGCAAGGAGAGCGCCGCTCTCCTCGTCATGGCGCGTCAGCACGAAGGGCGCCGTTTTCGCGGGATTGTTGCCGAGCACCCATTCGACATAGCCGTAGACGGAGAGGCTGCGTTCCGTGTCGCCGGTGTTCTTCACCACGAGGCGGGAATATTTCACCGGGTCCTCGGGATCGACCGTCTGCACGAGGTCGAGCTCGATATCGTCCTCCCAGCTCCGGAAGGCCGTATAGCCGAGGCCGTGCCAGGTCTCGAACTTCACCGACGGCTTGCGCGAGAGGGCGGCGAACGGCGTCATCACGGTGCCGCGCCCGCGGTCCTTCACGTAGAAGGCCTCGCCGGGGCGGTTGATCACCGGGTCGTTGGTCCAGGCGGTGAGCTGGAAGTCGCGCGAATTGCGGCTCCAGGTGAAGCCGCCGCCTTCGGCCGGGACATGGAAGCCGAAATGCGGGTTGGCGATGACGTTGATCCACGGATGGGGCGTCGCCTCGCCGCCGCGAAGGCGCACGGCATATTCGCGCCGGTCGGCATTGAAGCCGCCGAAGCCGTTCCAGAAGGAGAGCCCCTCGCCGTCGACGGCAACGGGCTCGCCGGCCGGGGCGGTAAGCCGGGTCGGGTCGGCAACGGGCTCCTCCTCGCCGCGGGGCGTTGCAAAGAGCGAGACGGTGCGGGCGATCTGGTCGGCAAGCGAGCCGTTGCGGGCATGGAAGACGGCGCGGGCCGTCGCCAGCAGCGCCTGCCAGGTGGAAACCTCCATCAGGTCGCGGCGGACCGTGAAGACATGCTGGCGCACGCCGTCGGACTGGCCGCGCATGCGCAGGTTCTCGCACATCTGGTCGAGCGTGTGCTGCATGTCCTGCGCATAGGAGGCGGCGCGCTCGTTGAGGATGACGAGGTCGGCGGTGACGCCCCGGTGACGCAGGTATTCCTGCGCGCGCAGCGCCTCGCGGGCGACGTCCAGGTCGATCTCGTCGTTGATGCGCAGGACGAAGATCGGGAAATCGCCGGAGATGGCGAGCGGCCAGAGCGCCGATTGCGGGGCAAGCCCCGTCTCGATCGTGCCGGCATCGGCGCGAAGGTGCATGTCGGGGTAGGTGAGGTAACGGCCGAGCGTCTGGAAGCTTGCCGCCTCCTGCGAGGTGACGCCGACATGGCGCATATGCACCTGCGAGCGCGTCCAGGCATGGATCATTTCATGGTTGAAGGTGTCGGGGTGGCGGTAATGGTCGATGGCTGCGTCCACCTCCGCGCGGCTCGGGGCCGCGATGGTCCAGAAGATGACCTTGACCTTCTTGCCGGCCGGAACGCGCACGACGCGGCGCAGCGCCATGATCGGGTCGAGCGTGAAGCCGTCCGTGCCGGAAAGCTGCGCGCCGGGATCGAACGCGGCGGCGGTCGTCAGCGAGCGGCCGCGGCCGATGAAGCGGCGGCGGTCCGTCTCGATCTCGGTGCGGCGCGAAGGGCCGGCATTGTCGACGATGAGGTGGGCGACCGCCATGTCCGGCTCGTTCGGATTGCGCTTCTGGCGCTCGGCGCGTACGACGTCGCCGCGCTTGCCGATCTCGGTGCGCACGAACATCTTCGAAAAGAGCGGATGGGCGTTGTCGGCGTCGTCCGTGGCGATGACCGGCTCCATGTAGGAGGTCACCTCGATGAACCGATCCTCCGGGCCGGTGTTGAGCAGCGTCAGGCGGCGGCCCTCTGCGTCGTGCTCGGTGGCGACGATCACCTCGACCTCGCTCGTCAGCGTGCCGACGGTCTTGACGAATTCAGCCTTGTCGTCGCCGAACTGGGTCTTGGTTTCCTCGCCCTCGGCGCGCTTCGGCTCGGCGGTGGCGGACCACCAATCGCCCGTCACCGTGTCGCGCAGGAAGAGGAAGGAGCCCCAGCGGTCTTCCGTCGGGTCGGGCTTCCAGCGCGTGACGGACTGGCCGTTCCAGCGGGAATACCCGGCGCCGGTCGCCGTGAGCATTACCGAATAGTGGCCGTTGGAGAGGAACACGGCCTCGCGCTCGCGGGAGATCGGGTCCTTGAAGATGCGGATTTCCGGGCGAAGGAGGTCGGCCTGCGTGCTGCCGACGGTTTCCGGCTCGCGCTTGGCGTTGATGATCGGGATGTCGCGCGGCGCTTTTTCCTGAAGCAGGAGCTCGGCGGCCTCGATGACGGGGTCGGCATGGAAGCGCTCGCGCAGCGCCCCGTTGAAGACGACGTTGGCGACGGCGGCGATCGACATGCCGTGATGGTGCGCCATGTAGTTGCGCACCACGGCGCAGGTCTTGCCCTCCGGCACGCGGGTCGGGGTGAAGTCGACGGCATCGTGGAAGCCGTAGACGCCGAGCGCGCCGAGCTTGCGCAGGCGTTCCAGGTTGTCGAGCGCCTCCTTCGGCGCATATTGCGCGGCAAGCAGCGAGGCATAGGGCGCGATCACGGCGTTCTGGCCGAGGCCGCGCTTGAGGCCGAGCGTCGGCACGCCGAAATTGGTGTACTGGTAGGTCAGCTCGTGGTCGCGGGCGTTGAAGGCCGCTTCCGAGATGCCCCAGGGCGTGCCGAGGCGCCGGCCGTGGTTCATCTGCTCCTTGACCACAAGGTTGTTGGTCTGGTTGAGGATGCCGCCCTGCCGCTCCTGCATGACGAGCGGCGGCATCAGGTATTCGAACATCGAGCCCGACCAGGAGACGAGCGCCCCGCGCGAGCCGACCGGCACGACCGGGCGGCCGAGCTTGTACCAGTGCTCGGTGGGCAGGTCCCCCTTGGCGATGGCGAAGAGGCTGGTGAGGCGGGCTTCGGAGGCGAGGAGATCGTAGCAGGCCTCGTCGAGCTCGTTGGTCTCGACGCGATAGCCGATGGAGAGCAGGCGCCGCTCCTGGCGGAACAGGAAGCCGAAATCCATCGAGAAGGCGATGTCGCGGGCGCGGTCGCGCAGCACGACGAGCCGGTCGCGCAGGTGCTCGATGCTGCCGAGGTCGAAGACGCTGTCGGCGATATGCGCCTCGCAGGTGGCGACCAGCGCGCCCGCCCACTTGGCAAGCTCGCCGCTCTCGGCCGACTTGATCTCGTGGTCGAGGTTGACGATCAGCTTGTTGATGTCGCGCGCCAGCACGGAGAGGTTGATGACGCGGATGGAGGCGAATTCGTGCTCGCGCTTGACGGCGGCGAGCGCGTTCTTGAAGCCGGCGATGCGCTCCTCGACGAGGCGGCGGAGCGGGCGCACGGTCTTGCGGTCGTCCGGAAGCTGCTTCAGCGTCTCGGAAAGGATCGCGGCGACGTCGCCGATGCCGTCGAGGCTGCCCTGCAGGTGTGCCGAGGGGGCTTCCGCCCATTCGCGGCACATGGAGGAGACGGCGATGAGGTGGCCGGCGAGGTTGCCGCTGTCGACCGCCGAGACATAGCGGGGACCGAGCGTTTCCAGCGTGTTGGTGCGATACCAGTTGAAGAGGTGGCCGCGGTATTTCGGCATGCCGTCGATGGTGGCGACGGTCTGCTCGAGGCGGCGCACAGTCTCCTCGAAGCTGATCCAGCCGAAATCGCGCGCCGAGATGACCGAGAGCAGGTAGACGCCGATATTGGTCGGCGAGGTGCGCTCGGCGAGCACCGGCTGCGGCGTTTCCTGGAAATTGTCCGGCGGCAGGAAGTGCTGCTCGGCGGTGACGAAGGTCTCGAAATAGCGCCAGGTGCGGCGGGCGTATTTACGAAGTTCCGTCGCGACATAATCGGAGACGACGAGCTGGTCCTCCGTCTCGGCCGTCTGGCTGACATACCAGGCGATCATCGGGGAGAGCACCCAGACGAGCGCGAAGGGAACGCCGATGAAGGGCAGGCCCGTCTTGGAGATCGTGGCGAGCGCCACGGAGAAGACGGCGAGCGCCGGGGCCTGCCACATGGACTTGTAATGGGCGAGGATGCCGCCGCGGGCGGCGCTGTCGGCCTGCGCGGCCGTGCGCCATTCGAGCATCAGCTTGCGGCTGACGAAAGTGCGGTAGAGCGAGCGCACGATGGCGTCGGCCATCAAGGCCGCCGAATGGGCGATGAAGACGATGCGCAGCGCGACCTGCGCATTGGCCGCGCGGATATCGGAAAGCACCCGGTGCACATGGGCGCGCGCGACGATGTCGCCGCGGCGCGGCATGATGCCGGAGATCAGCGAGAGCGTCGGGGCGACGAAGAGCAGGAAGATCAGCACGAGCTGCCAGATGAGCGCCTGGCGCGGCTCCATGTAGTACCAGCCCATGACGGAGGCGACGAGCCAGCCGATGGGGATGAGGCTGCGGCGCAGGTTGTCGTACATCTTCCAGCGGCCGAGCATGGGAATGCCGCTCGACGGGCCGAAGAGATAGGGCAGGAGCTGCCAGTCGCCGCGCGCCCAGCGATGCTGGCGCGAGGTCTCGACGCCGTAGCGGGTCGGAAAGTCCTCGACGAGCTCGACATCCGTGACGAGCGCGCAGTGCGAGAGCGAGCCTTCGAGCAGGTCGTGGCTGAGGACGGCATTTTCGCCGATGCGGCCCTTGACCGCGGCCTCGAAGGCATCGACGTGGTAGAGGCCCTTGCCGGTGAACGTGCCTTCGCCTGCAAGGTCCTGGTAGACGTCGGAGACGGTGAAGACGTAGGGGTCGACGCCGCGGTCGGCCGAGAAGATGCGCTGGAAGGTCGAGGCTTCCTTGCCGGTCGTCAGCGACGGGGTGACGCGCGGCTGGAGGATCGAGTAACCGGCGGTGATCTCGCCGGTCGCCTCGTCGATCACCGGGCGGTTGATCGGATGGTGCATCTTGCCGACGAGCTTGGTCACGGCATCGCGCATCAGGCGCGTGTCGGAATCGAGCGTCATGACGTATTTGACGTCGGCCGGCACGATGTTGGCGCCGGGCAGGAAGGTGGTGTCGCCGTCGCCGCGCAGGAGAAGGTTCAATTCGTGCAGCTTGCCGCGCTTGCGCTCCCAGCCCATCCACGCGCCTTCGGAGGGGTTGTAGAGCCGGCGGCGGTGCAGGAGGTAGAAGCGGGTGCGCCCGTCATAGGCATAACGGGCCGAAAGGGTCGCGATCTCGCGCTTGGCATATTCCAGCACGTCGATGTCGGCGGGCGTCTCTTCGCTCTGGCTGTCGGCCCAGTCGCTGACGAGCGCGAAATAGATCTCGCCGCGCGGATTGGCGAGGTAGTGGACTTCCAGGTTGCGCACCAGCTCGTCGACATGGTCGCGCTTGGAGATGAGACAGGGCACGACGAGCAGCGTGCGCGCATCCTCGGGAATGCCGTCCTTGAACTCGTAGCCGACGAGGCGCGAGGGCGTGACGAAGAAGGTCACGAGCGTGTTGAAGAGCCCCGTCGCGCCCTCGGAGGCCGGCAGCGCGAAGAGGATGAGCATGATCAGCCAGGCGCCGTTCGGGATGTCGAGCTGGTCGAGGAAATAGTAGACCGCGATCATCGCCAGCAGCGTCAACACGACGTTCGGGCCGGCGACGGCGAGCCAGTCGAGCTTGCGCGTGAGGCGCACGACGCGCTGGACGATGGAGGGGCGGTAGCCGATGCGCTTTTCGAGGAGCTTGCGCTTCTTGCCGACGATGAAGGCGGCGACATTGGCCTCGTAGTCGGGATCGTCCGCGTTCGCCGCAGCGTCTTCCTCGACCATGGCGAGCGCGGTCTCGGTGACCTCCAGCTCGCTCTTGCCCGAGCGGCGGGCGAAGCGCTCGATGGAGTTGCGGTACTTGTTGCGCGAGCCGAAATCGAGATCGCTGTAGTCGGAACGCCGGCGCAGCTCCTCGTCAAGGCGGCTGACGCTCTCGAACCAGACGGGCCATTCCGCATCGTCCACCGTGCGCAGGCTCTTGATGAGCGAGCTCATCGTCACGTTGCCGGAGGAAAGGCGATTGTTCTCCGCGACGATCAGTTCCTCGAGGTCGCTGCCGCGGCTCTCGATCTTGCGCTCCAGCCACTGGATGACCGGGCCGGAGGCCTGCAGGCCGTCGCGCAGGCGGTAGAGAAGCTGGATGACGAAGGTGTTGTCGGCAATGAAGCCTTCCATCGAGCGCAGATAGGCGATGCCCTTGTCGGGATCGTTGAGGCGCACCAGCTCGTCGGCCACCTCGTTGGCCTTGAAGCGCATCTTGCGCGAGCGCTCGACGCGGCTCGAAATGCGCCTGAGGTTCTCCAGAAGCACGAACCGCACGAAGGAGGGCAGGGCCCACAATTCGCCGATCTTCAGCGCGTCGACCCGCTGGAAGCCCTGCACGAAGGCCGTCAGGCTCTCCTGCGAGACGCTGCTGTGGGTGTGGGCGACATAGAGCCAGGCAAGCGCCAGCGTGCGCGGGATCGTCTGCCCCTCGACCGCGATGGTCGGAAGCTGGCGGTAGAAGCGGCGGGGGAAATCGCGCCGGACCTCCTGGATCGCCTCTTCGATGACGTAATAGTTGTCGAGCAGCCATTCGGCGGCCGGCGTGATCTGGGCGCCCGCCTCCACGTCCTTGGCGGTCGCCTGGTAGACGCGGAAGATCTCCTTCTCGTTCTCCTTGTGCCGCGGGCGGAACTCGAAGGGATAAAAGCCCGGCAGGCTCGCCGTCTTCTCGCGCGCAAGCGCTTCGCCGCAATCGGCCAGCTCCTCCAGCGTCAGATAGGTGGCGCGGATCGAATCGTTGTAGTCGATCTGCTTGGCATCGGCATCGCGCGGAGCTTGCGGCGTGTTGTGAAGGGGCATGTTTCTGATTCTGGATCCGGCCATGTCGAGCCATCCGGCGGCGGCCTTTGCGCCGGTGGGTTGTTCGCGGGCAGGGTTCATCTTGGTGCCGCGGTCAGCCATGACGCCACGCAGCACCTCGAAGAGGCGGGTGGAACGGACATGGCTCACGCGACACGCTCATTGGCATCCTGGCCGCGTGGTGCATGAAAACGGCATTTTTTAGCCACAAGGACAGAGACTTGCAACATGTCAGCGGGGTCTGGCGGCGCAGCATGAGCCCTCATCTGCGGTTTTGGTGAATCGCCGTCCATTCCTGACAGGACGCAAGGCGAGGCGACGGCCCTTTTCAACGCCGGCGCGCGGAGAAAAGTTCCGGCCGTGGAAAGAAAAAGGCGGCAGTTGACTCCCGTTCGCGGCCGGGCCAGTCTGCCGGCGTCAGGGTCTTCCGAGTCGAAACGGCTCGGAGGCTAAGAGGGAAGCCGGTGCGATGCTCCGCAAGGAGCGGCAAGGCCGGCGCTGCCCCCGCAACTGTGAACGGCGAGCTTCTGTCGCTTGATGCCACTGGTGGAAACACCGGGAAGGCGAGACGGACGCGATGACCCGCAAGCCAGGAGACCTGCCCTGACGCATTCGTAACGTCCATGGGCGGGGTGTCCCAAGGGTGCGCTTGCTTCGCCTTCGGCGGAATTCCAGCAGCGTGCGTCCGGTCATCCCCCAATTTTCGATTGGGGAAGAAATGTTTGCATTCACCGAAACCAGTCCTTCCGGCACCGGCAGGCCGGAATCCGTCTTCATCTCGTGGCTGCTCTGGCAGCCGCGCGGCGCCGACCTTGCCGTCGAAGCGCTGAAGGAGGTCCAGAAGCTCGCGCGCTGCAGGAACGCCGATCCGGACATCGCCCGGCTCAAGGCACTCTTCGCCTCGCTGGCGGGGGCGGACGGGCCGGCGCACTAGGTCAAACGCATAAAGACATATTGACATAAAGATATCTTTATGTGAACTCCGGTGCAGTATCGCCTGCACCGGAGGATTTCCCATGGCCGAATCCCACCTGGACAGCCTGTTCGGCCCCGAACAGCCGCGCCGCGACGGACGCGAGATCCGCGCCGCGCTCGAAGCCGCCGCCCGCGAGCGCATCCTGGTGCTCGACGGGGCGATGGGCACCGAGATCCAGACGCTGAAGCTCGTCGAGGAGAATTTCCGGGGAACGCGTTTCGGCGATTGCGCCTGCCACCAGCAGGGCAACAACGACCTCCTGACGCTGACCCGGCCGGCGGCCATCGAGGACATCCATTACCGCTACGCCCTTGCCGGCGCGGACATCCTCGAAACCAACACGTTCTCCTCCACCGCCATCGCGCAGGCCGACTACGGCATGGAGGCGATGGTCTATGAACTCAACCGCGACGGCGCGCGCCTTGCCCGCCGCGCGGGCCTGCGCGCCGAGCAGAAGGACGGCCGGCGCCGCTTCGTCGCCGGCGCGCTCGGCCCGACCAACCGCACCGCCTCCATCTCGCCGGACGTCAACAATCCCGGTTACCGGGCCGTCACCTTCGACGATCTGCGCCTCGCCTATGCCGACCAGCTTCGCGGCCTCATCGACGGCGGCGCCGACATCATCCTGATCGAGACGATCTTCGACACGCTGAATGCCAAGGCGGCGATCTTTGCCACGCGCGAGGTCTTCGAGGAAAAGGGCATCCACCTGCCCGTCATGATCTCCGGCACGATCACCGACCTTTCCGGCCGCACGCTCTCCGGCCAGACGCCGGAAGCCTTCTGGAACTCGGTGCGCCATGCCGAGCCCTTCTCCATCGGCCTCAACTGCGCGCTCGGCGCCAATGCGATGCGCGCGCATCTGGCCGAAATCTCTTCCGTCGCGCAGACCTTCGTCTGCGCCTATCCGAATGCCGGCCTGCCGAACGCCTTCGGCCAGTACGACGAGAGCCCTGAGGAGATGGCCGCGCAGATCGAAGGCTTCATGCGCGACGGCCTCGTCAACGTGGTCGGCGGCTGCTGCGGCTCGACGCCGGACCATATCCGCGCCATCGCCGAGGCCGCCGCCCGCCACAAGCCGCGCGAAATCCCCGATATCCCGCGCCGCATGCGGCTCTCGGGCCTCGAACCCTTCACGCTGACCGAGGCCATTCCCTTCGTGAACGTGGGCGAGCGCACCAATGTCACGGGCTCGGCGAAATTCCGTAAGCTGATCACCGCCGGCGACTATGCGGCCGCGCTCGATGTCGCGCGCGACCAGGTGGCGAACGGCGCGCAGATCATCGACATCAACATGGACGAGGGCCTGATCGATTCCGCCAGGGCAATGACGGAGTTCCTGAACCTCGTCGCCGCCGAGCCGGACATCGCCCGCGTGCCGGTGATGATCGACAGCTCCAAATGGGAGGTGATCGAGGCGGGCCTGAAATGCGTGCAGGGCAAGCCGCTGGTCAACTCCATCTCGCTCAAGGAGGGCGAGGAAGCCTTCCTGCACCACGCGAAGCTGGTGCGCGCCTACGGCGCCGCCGTCGTCGTCATGGCCTTCGACGAAGAGGGCCAGGCCGACACGAAGGCCCGCAAGGTGGAAATCTGCGCGCGCGCCTACAAACTGCTTACCGAGGTCGCCGGGCTTGCGCCGGAGGATATCGTCTTCGACCCGAACATCTTCGCGATCGCCACCGGCATCGAGGAGCATGACAATTACGGCGTCGACTTCATCGAGGCGACCGCCGAGATCACCGCCGCCCTGCCGCATGTCCACGTTTCCGGCGGGGTCTCCAACCTCTCCTTCTCCTTCCGCGGCAACGAGCCGGTGCGCGAGGCCATGCACGCGGTCTTCCTCTATCACGCCATCCAGGCGGGCATGGACATGGGCATCGTCAATGCCGGCCAGCTCGCCGTCTACGACACGATCGAGCCTGAGCTGCGAGAGGCCTGCGAGGACGTGGTGCTGAACCGCGTGCCCAAGGCCGGCGGCACCGCCACCGAGCGCATGCTGGAGATCGCCGAGCGCTTCAAGGGCGCCGGCGCCCGGGAGGCCAAGGAGCGGGACCTTGCCTGGCGCAACTGGCCGGTGGAAAAGCGGCTGGAGCACGCCCTCGTCAACGGCATCACCGAATTCGTCGAGGCGGATACGGAAGAGGCGCGGCAGAAGGCCGAGCGCCCGCTGCATGTCATCGAGGGGCCGCTGATGGCCGGCATGAACGTCGTCGGCGACCTTTTCGGCGCGGGCAAGATGTTCCTGCCGCAGGTGGTGAAGTCCGCCCGCGTGATGAAGCAGGCCGTCGCCGTGCTGCTGCCCTACATGGAAGCCGAAAAGCTCGCCAATGGCGGGGGCAGCGAGCGCCAGAGCGCGGGCAAGATCCTGATGGCGACCGTCAAGGGCGACGTCCACGACATCGGCAAGAACATCGTCGGCGTCGTGCTCGCCTGCAACAATTACGAGATCATCGACCTCGGCGTCATGGTGCCGGCGACGAAGATCCTCGAAACGGCCCGCGCTGAAAACGTCGATATTATCGGCCTTTCCGGGCTCATCACGCCCTCGCTCGACGAGATGGCGCATGTCGCCGCCGAGATGGAGCGCGAGGGCTTCGACATCCCCCTCCTCATCGGCGGGGCGACGACGAGCCGGGTGCATACCGCCGTGAAAATCCATCCGCGCTACAGCCAGGGCCAGGCCGTGCATGTCAACGATGCAAGCCGCGCCGTCGGCGTCGTCGGCGCGCTCCTGTCGCCGGAGGCGAAATCCTCCTATGTCGAGCGGCTGAAGGCCGAATACCGCAAGGTCGCCGAGGCCCACGCGCGCAGCGAGGCGGAAAAGCAGCGCCTGCCGCTCGCCAAGGCGCGCGCAAACGCTTTCCGGCCGGACTGGGCGGCCTACCGCCCGAAGACCCCGACCTTCCTCGGTACCCGCACCTTCCAGGACTGGGACCTTGCCGAGCTCGCCCGCTATATCGACTGGACGCCCTTCTTCCAGACCTGGGAGCTGCGCGGCGTCTATCCGAAGATCCTCGACGACGAGAAGCAGGGCGCGGTCGCCCGCCAGCTTTTCGACGACGCGCAGGCCATGCTGGAGAAGATCATCGCCGAGAAGTGGTTCACGCCCAAGGCGGTGGTCGGCTTCTGGCCGGCGGGCGCCGTCGGCGACGATATCCGCCTGTTCACCGACGAGGCTCGGGACGAGGAGCTTGCGACCTTCTTCACGCTGCGCCAGCAGCTCACGCGGCGCGACGGCCGGCCGAACCTCGCCATGGCCGATTTCGTCGCGCCGGTGGAGAGCGGCAAGGCGGATTATCTCGGCGGCTTCGTCGTCACGGCCGGCTTCGGCGAGATCGCCATCGCCGAGCGCTTCGAGCGGTCGAACGACGACTATTCCTCGATCCTCGTCAAGGCGCTCGCCGACCGCTTCGCCGAAGCCTTCGCCGAGCGCATGCACGAATATGTGCGCAAGGAACTGTGGGGCTATGCGGCAAACGAGGCCTTCTCGCCGACCGATCTCATCGGCGAGCCCTATGCCGGCATCCGCCCCGCCCCCGGCTATCCGGCGCAGCCCGACCATACGGAGAAGGAAACGCTCTTCCGCCTGCTCGATGCCGAGCGCGCCATCGACGTGCGGCTGACGGAGGGCTTTTCCATGTGGCCCGGCTCTTCCGTCTCCGGCCTCTACATTGCCTCGCCCGAGAGCTACTATTTCGGCGTCGCCAAGGTGGAGCGCGACCAGGTGGAAGACTATGCCCGCCGCAAGGGCATGAGCGTTCCGGAGGTGGAGCGCTGGCTCGGCCCGGTGCTCAACTACATGCCGGCGCCGCAGGAGGACGCGGCCTGAGAAAGCTCAGGCCGTCGCAAGGTTCAGGAGCAGCACCATCGCGTAGCTGGCGACGGCGAGGACGGCGAGCGACAGCACGACCGTCGCCGTGACCTTCGGCCCCGCGCGCATCACGCGGGTGAGGTCGATGCCGAGGCCGAGGGCGGCCATGGACAGGATCGTCAGGACCGTTGCGGCCTTGCCCATGATCGCCGCCAGTTCCGCATCGATGAGGCCGACGCTGCGGGCGGCCAGCATGGCGAGGAAGCCGAGGATGAACCAGGGCACGAGCCGGTGGAGCGCCGGCCGGCGCCCGCCCGTCTTGCCCGCGGCGAGCGAGAGCACGAAGACGACGGGCCCGAGCATCAGCACGCGCACCAGCTTGACGAAGGTGCCGATCTGGATGCTGAGGGCCGAGACCGGGGCGGTGGCGGCCAGCACCTGCGGCACCGCATAGACCGTCATGCCCGCCATCACGCCGTAGCCCGTCGCCGAAAGGCCGAGGAGTGGCACCAGCGCCGGCAGCAGGAGCACCGTCACCATGCCGAGCACGGCCGTGAAGGCGATGGAGGAGGCGACGTCCTCCGCATCCGCATGGATGACCGGCGCCGTCGCGGCGATGGCGGAATTGCCGCAGATCGAGTTGCCGCAGGCGACAAGCAGCGCGACGCGGCGGGAAAGGCCGAGCCCCCGGCCGATGCCGTAGCTTGCCAGAAGCGCCAGCGCCACGACGGCGGCGATGGCGCCGATGAGCGGCAGGCCCATGCCGGCAATCGCCGCCGCGCTGACGCCGGCCCCGAGCAGCACGATGGCGACCTCCAGGAAATATTTCGCCGAAAAGGCGATGCCCGGATCGTAGGTCGCCGGCCGGCGGAGGACGAGCCGGCAGAGCGCGCCGATGAAGATGGCGAGCACCAGCGCCTCGACCCACGCGCCGCCCGTCAGCCGCACTTCCGCCTGTTCGGCGAGCACCGCAAGGCCCGAGACGAAGGCCGACAGTAACACGCCGGGCAGGATGCCGGAAATTCCAAGGATCGATTCGTTTTTAGGTGTTTTTTCCATGCGCTGAGGAATGCACTTGAAAGATCGTTCGATCCATCGGTAAATATCGGATGTTTCATTCGATTGGATCGAATAGATGATGACGCTGGAGCAATTGCGCATCTTCGTCGCCGTGGCGGACCGCGAGCACCTGACGCAGGCGGCCGAGGCGCTCCGCCTCACGCCGTCCGCCGTCAGCTCGGCGATCCGCGTGCTGGAGGATCGCTACGGTCTTGCGCTGTTCCACCGCACAGGCCGGCGGATCGAACTGACCGATGCGGGCCTCGCCTTCCTGCCGGAGGCGAAGGCGACGCTCGCAAGGGCCGAGAGCGCCGATCTCTTCCTCACGGAATTCGGCGGCCTCAGGCGCGGCACGCTGGCGCTCGCCGCCAGCCAGACGGTCGCCGGCTACTGGCTGCCGCCGCGCCTGATACGCTTCCACGAGGCCTATCCGGCGCTCGCCATCCGCATGGCCGGCGGCAATACGGAGCAGGCGGCGGACGCCGTCCTCGACGGCCGCGCCGAGCTCGGCTTCGTGGAGGGGGCGGTGGACCATCCCGCCCTCGCCCAGCGCGTCGTCGCCCGCGACCGGGTCGTCGTCGTCGCGTCCAGGGGCCATCCGCTCGCCGGCCGGCCGGTGACGCCGGACGATCTTTCCACTGCCCGCTGGGTGCTGCGCGAGCCGGGCTCGGGCACGCGCAACGCGCTCACCTCCGTGCTCGACGAGGCGGCGCTGGACATTGCCCTGTCGCTGCCCTCCAACGAGGCGGTGCGCAGCGCCGTGCTCTCCGGAAACGTGCTGACGGCGGTGTCGGAATATGTCGTGGCGGACGATCTTGCGGCCGGCCGGCTTGCCCCCGTCGCCTTCGACCTGCCGGAGCGCGCCTTCCGCCTGCTGCGGCACAAGGAGCGCCACCGCTCGAAGGCAGGGCTCGCCTTCGAGGCAATGCTTTAATCGCCCCGGCCGCGGAACCGGCGCTGGTAGGCGGGATCGTAGAGCGAGCTTTCACGAAAATCCTCCGCGCCGAGGGTGCGGCCGACGAAGATCAGCGCGGTGCGCTCGATCGGCTCTTCGGCCACCCTGGCGGCGATGTCGGAGAGGGTTCCGCGCACGATGCGCTCGTCGGGCCAGGAAGCCTTGACGACGATGGCGACCGGGCAATCCGCGCCGTAGAGCGGCGTCAGGTCCTCGACCACTTTGTCGAGCGCGTGGATGGCGAGGTGGATGGCAAGTGTCGCGCCGGTTGCGCCGAAGCCTTCCAGCGTCTCGCGGTTCGGCATGGGCGAGGCGCGGCCGGAGACGCGGGTGAGCACGAGGCTCTGCGCGACGGCGGGAATGGTGAGCTCGCGGCCGAGCGCGGCGGCGGCGGCGGCGAAGGAGGGCACGCCCGGCGTCATCGTATAGGCAAGGCCGTGCCGTTCGAGTCGGCGGATCTGTTCGGCGACGGCGCTCCAGACGGAAAGGTCGCCGGAATGAAGCCGCGTCACGTCCTCGCCCGCTTCCGCCGCACGCAGGAATTCCGCCTCGATCTCGTCGAGCGACATAGGCGCCGTATCGACGATGCGCGCGCCCGGCGGGCAGTATTGCAGCAGCTCCGGCGAGACGATGGAGCCGGCATAGAGGCAGACGGGGCATGCGGCGATGAGATCGCGGCCGCGCACGGTGATGAGGTCGGCGGCGCCGGGGCCGGCGCCGATGAAGTGAACGGTCATGTCTCAGTCCTCGATTTCGTTAGCCGGCTTCACACAGCGCCATTGCGTGACCGGCATGGCCGGCCGCCAGCCCGTCATCTGCCCGACGGGCGCGGCCCTTGCGATGTCGATGCGGATCAGCGATCCGCCGAGCCGGGCGTGATGGGCGAGCAGCACCGCTTCCATTTCCGTCGTCACCGCATTGGCGACCAGCCGGCCGCCGGGCTTGAGTCCGGCGATGGCCGCCTCCATCACCCCCGCCTCGCTGCCGCCGCCGCCGATGAACACGGCATCCGGCGCGGCAAGACCGGCAAGGGCCACCGGTGCGGTGCCCTCGACGACAGCAAGACCCGGCACGCCGAAATTCCTCGCGTTGCGGGCGATGCGGGCAGCGCGCTCGGGATGGCCTTCGACGGCGATGGCCTTCAGCGACGGATCGGCCAGCATCCATTCGATGCTTATGGAGCCGGAACCGGCGCCGATATCCCACAGCAGTTCGCCGTGCCGGGGGGCGAGCGCCGAGAGCGTCAGGGCACGGACCTCGCGCTTGGTGATCTGGCCGTCATGCTCGAAAAGATCGTCGGCACGGCCCGGCGTATAGGCGAGCACCCGCGCCGTCTCGCCGGCAACGACCTCCACCGCGCAGACATTCAGCATGTCCGCATATGCAAGCGCGAAACCTTCCGCCCGGTGACGGCTGACGCGCTCGCGCGGCCCGCCGAGCGCTTCCAGCACGGTGAGCGCCGAGGCGCCGAAACCGCTTTCGGCAAGGAGCGCCGCCAATGCGGCCGGGCCGTCGCTGTCCGACGTCAGCGCGAGGATGCGGCTGCCGGGGTGAAGATGCGGGCGGATGAGGTCGAGCGGGCGGCCGTGCAGCGAGACGCAGGTGGTCTCCTGCAAGGCCCAGCCCATGCGCGATGCCGCGAGGCTGAAGGCCGAGGGGGCGGGCATCACCCGCATCTCGGCGCGCGCGATGCGGCGCGAGAGCGTGACGCCGACGCCGTAGAAGAAGGGATCGCCCGAGGCGAGCACGACGACGGGCCGGCCGCGCGCCGCCAGCACTGCCGCGACGGACCGCTCGAAGGGGCTGAGCCAGGTGCAGGCCTCGCCGCGGATCGCCGCGCCGGCAAGCTCCAGGTGCCGCGCGCCGCCGAAGACGATCTCGGCTGCGCCGATGGCGGCCTTGGCCGCATCGCCGAGACCGGCTAGACCATCCTCGCCGATCCCGACGATGGTGAGCCACGGGGCGGCGGAAGGGGTCGGGTCAGGCGTGGACAAGAAACGCATCCTCATACTGGGCGGCACGGCTGAGGCGCGCGGCCTTGCGGGCCGGCTTGCCGGCAGGGCCGATCTTTCCGTCACGCTGTCGCTCGCCGGCCGCACGCTCGACCCCGCGCCGCAGCCCGTGCCGGTGCGCACCGGCGGCTTCGGCGGCGCGGCGGGGCTCCAGGCCCATCTCTTGGCCGAGGCAGTCGACCTGCTGGTCGATGCGACCCATCCCTTTGCAAGGCGGATTTCCGCCAATGCCCGCACGGCGAGCGCGGCGGCGGGCGTTCCGCTCCTCCGGCTCGAACGGCGCGGCTGGGAGGAGGTCGAGGGCGACCGCTGGACGCGGGTTGCCTCGATGGCCGGGGCCGTGGCGGCGTTGGGCGATGTGCCGCGCCGCGTGTTCCTCGCCATCGGCCGGCAGGAGGCGAAGGCCTTCGATGCCGCGCCGCAGCACCATTATCTCGTGCGCAGCGTCGATCCCGTCGATCCGCCGCTTACCGCTCCCCATGTCGACTACCTGCTCGCCCGCGGCCCCTTCGCCGTGGAGGTGGAGGAGGCGCTTTTGCGCGAGCGTCGCATCGACGTGGTCGTCAGCAAGGATTCCGGCGGCGAGGCCACCTACGGCAAGATCGCCGCCGCGCGCCGCCTCGGCCTTCCCGTCGTTCTGGTCGAGCGGGAGCGGGCGGCGGACGGCCACCGCGCCGGGACGGTCGAGGAGGCGGTGCGGCTTGTCGATCACCTTGCCGGCTCCTTGAGGAAGCGCGGCGTGTAGACGAGGTCCGGCAGGTCCGGGCGGGCGATGACGCGCGTCTCCGGCGAGCCGATGACGACGCAGGTCGCCATGTCGGCGCGTTCGGCCTCCGCTTCTCCCAGCGGCATGACCAACATGCGCTCGTCGGGCCGGCCGGCGGCGCGGCCGAAGATCACCGGCGTTTCGGCCGGCAGCACCGTGCGCAGGATCTCGAAGGCCCGGCCGAGCTGCCAGGGCCGCGCCTTGCTGATCGGGTTGTAGAGCGCGATGACGAGGCCGGCTTCTGCGACCATGCGCAGGCGCTTTTCGATGATCTCCCAGGGCTTCAGGTTGTCGGAAAGCGAGATGGCGCAGAAATCGTGGCCGAGCGGCGCGCCGATGCGCGCGGCGACCGCCAGCATGGCCGTGACGCCCGGCACGACGGTGAGGTCGACCGTCTTCCATTCGGCAGGCCCGGCATCGATCGCCTCGCAGACGGCGGCCGCCATGGCGAAGACGCCGGGATCGCCGCCGGAGACGACGCAGACATCCACCCCCGCCGCCGCGCGCGTCAGCGCGGCCTCGGCGCGGTTTAGCTCCTCGCGGTTGTCGGAGGCGACCTTGACTTGGTCGGGGCGAAGGTCCAGCCGGTCGATATAGGGGAAATAGCCGAAGAACTCGGTCGACGCCGCGACGGCGTGCCGGGCTTCCGGCGTCATCTGGTCCGGGTTGCCGGGGCCGGTGCCGATCACGAAGAGCCTGCCGGTCATGCGCGTCCGCTCCAGCCCGGCACGAGCACCAGCGAGAAATAGGGCGCCGTGTCGTCCAGCTTCTCGGAAAGGCGCATGGACTTGCTCGTCGCCATGGTGCCGCGCTCGACATAGATCGCCTCGCCGAGCCTGCCGGCGTCCGACAGCGCCCGGCGGATCTTCGGCAGGTTGCGGCCGACCTTCATGATGACGGCGGCCTGCGTGTCGGCGAGGCGGCGCGACAGTTCGGTCTCGACCATCGTGCCCGGCAGGACGGAGAGCACGTCGTCGCCCTGCACGATGGGCAGGCCCGACAGAGACCAGCAGCCGGACATCGCCGTGATGCCGGGGATGACCTCGGTCGGGAAACGGTCGGCGAGCCGTACATGCAGGTGCATG
>Ga0222420_100483_pt1 | contig 18217 bp, 14 predicted proteins | sample 3A2ome_FD_182470 | JGI IMG/M metagenome (GOLD analysis project Ga0222420, IMG submission 182470) | Enriched microbial communities from leaf-cutter ant dump, University of Wisconsin, Madison, United States - 3A200A (version 2) | ecosystem: Environmental > Terrestrial > Nest > Insects nest > Nest...
GCCGTGATCGCCGTCATACACGGGCTGTTCAATCACCTGGGGATTCGCGCCACCACGCTGCTGACCGATTTTTCCGGTTACCTGATCCTGGTCGTCGCCGTGGCGCTGACCGCGGCGATGCTGTGGGCCGCGCCGGGCCTGGATGTCGGCCGGCTGTTCACCTTCGCCAACAATACCGGCCCGGCCGGCGGCGACGTGTTCCCGCCGACCGGCAGCACGCTGCTGGCCTTCTGCCTCGGCCTGCTGCTGCCGCTCTACACGATCACCGGCTTCGACGCCTCGGCCCATACCGCCGAAGAAACCCTGGACGCGCCCCGCGCGGTGCCGCGCGGCATGATCAACGCGGTGCTGTGGTCGCTGGTCTTCGGTTATGCGATGACCTGTTCGTTCGTCCTGGCGATGCCCGACCCGGCCAAGGCCGCCGGGGATGGGGCGAACGTGTTCTTCACCCTGATGGCCGGGCTGGCCATCCCCGATGTCTTGCGCGACCTGCTGTATGTCGGGATCGTCGCGGCCAACTTCCTGTGCGGCCTGGCGGCGATGACCTCGACCTCGCGCATGATCTATGCCTTCGCCCGCGACGACGGCCTGCCGGCCTCGACCTGGCTGAAACAGGTCAGCCCGCGCTATCGCACGCCCGTGCCGGCGATCTGGACCACCGCCGTGCTGTCGATCCTGGTGACCCTGTATTCGCCGGCCTTCGCCGCGCTGGCCGCGGGATGCGCGGTGTTCTTCTACATTTCCTACGCCATGCCGATCGCGGCGGGCATCCTGGCCGAGGGGCGGACATGGACGACCTTCGGCCCGTTCCGGCTGGGCGCCTGGTCGCGGCCGTTTGCCGTGATCACGGTGCTGGGCGTCATCCTGATCGCCTTCGTCGGCCTGCAGCCCCCCAACGACATCCTGGTCAGCTATGCCGTCGGCCTGGTCGTGCTGCTGGGGCTGGGCTGGTTCCTGTCGGAACGGCGGCGGTTCGCCGGCCCGCCGGTCGGCGACGTCATCGCCCGCCGCCAGGCCGGCATCGCCGCGGCCGAACAGGCCCTGGCGCGCGGGGGCGATTAGGCCGTGACGCGGTCGGCCATCGTCCTCGGCATCGTCGCCGCCCTGCTGCCGGCCGTGGGTCGGGCCCGGGCGGCCGATGTCTTCGATGCCGTGCGCTGCGGCGGGGACATTCCCCGGGCCCTGATCGGCAAGACCGTTCCCGACACCCCGATCGGCCGGCTCGAGGCCCGGCACGCCGCGATCGATCTCGAGGTCATCGGCAGTTTCGGGCTGGATAACGGGTTCAGCATCACGTCCTTCCGGATCTGCGGCACGCCTTACTCATTGCTGGTCGATCGCCGCATCCGGGACGCCGTGGCGCTGCCCCCGCTGTCCTGGACCACGCCCGACCTGATCGGGACCTGCGTCAGGCAGGGCAAACCCCTGCCCGGAACCGTCATGGCGATCCTCGACAACCCGCAAGGGTTGCGCAAGACCGGCACGCCCCGGGACCAGGCGACCTTCCTGCCGGCCAGCCGGGCCTGGGCGATCGACGAGGCGCGGGCCAGGTTCGTGCCACTGGACGTGGACGGCCTCACCTGCCCCCTCGGCCACATGATGGACCAGGCGGGCTGACGGCGACCACGCCTAAGGAATGATCGTTTTCCAGGCAGCCTGAATTTTTTGCAGAAAGGGGCTTTCGCCCTCCCGTCAAAGATGCTTGTCTATACAAGATCAGACATGACGGGGTGGCGGCATGCAGGTGGTTTCGGCTGACGAGGCGGCGTCCCTCATCAAGGACGGCATGACCGTCACGGCGGCGTCCTTCGGCGGCTGCTGCCTGGCCGAGGCGGTGACCGAAGCGGTCGAGACCCGTTTCCTGGCCCAGGGCAGCCCGCGTAACCTGACCCTGCTGTTTGCCGCCTCGGGCGGTGACCGCAAGACCCGCGGCATGGGCCATTTCGGGTTCGAGGGGCTGGTTTCCCGCGTCATCGCCGGCGGCTGGCGCGGCACCCCCAGGCTGGGTCAGCTGGCGCTGGACGAGAAGATCGAGGCCCATTGCTGGCCGCAAGGGGTGATCGCCCAGCTTTACCGCGCCATCGCCGCCGGCCAGCCCGGCGTGGTGACGAAAGTCGGCCTGGGGTCCTTCATGGATCCGCGCCACGGCGGCGGCCGCATGAACAGGTCGACCCCGACGCCGCTGGTCGAACGCGTCACCCTGCGCGGCCAGGACTGGCTGCTTTATCCCAGCCTGCCGATCGATTGCGCCATCCTGCGCGGCACCACGGCCGACGAGGACGGCAACGTGACCATGGAGGACGAGGCGTTTCCGCTGGACGCGCTGGCCATGGCCCAGGCCGCGCGCAATTCGGGCGGCATCGTCATCGTCCAGGTCAAGCGGCTGGTGGCGCGCGGCAGCCTCAATCCGAACCTGGTGCGCATTCCCGGCCTGCTGGTCGATCATGTCGTGGTCTGCACCGACCCCGCGCGCCACGGCATCAGTTTCGGCGAAACCGAAAATCCCGCCTATACCGGCGCCCTGCGTGTCCCGGCCGGCGCGCTGCGCCCGGCCGCCCTGTCGCCCGACAAGGTGATCCAGCGCCGCGCGTATCTGGAAATGACAAGCCTGGACAACCCCGTCATCAACCTCGGCATCGGCATTCCCGCCGGCATCGGCCGCATCGCCGACGAGGAAGGTTTCGGGGATTATACCGTGACCATCGAATCCGGCGTGATCGGCGGGGTGCCGGCCGAGGAACTGTCGTTCGGCGCCGCGACCAACCCGACCGCGATCATCGCCCAGGCGTCGCAGTTCGATTTCTACGATGGCGGCGGCCTCGACATCGCCTTCCTGGGCATGGCCGAGGTCGATCCGACGGGCGCGGTCAACGTCTCGAAATTCGGGCGCAACATCGTCGGCGTCGGCGGTTTCACCAATATCGCCCAGGCGGCGGGGCGCATCGTCTATCTCGGCACGTTCTCGACCGGCGGGGCCGACATCGCGGTCGCCGACGGCCGCCTCGACATCCGTACCGACGGCCGGCTGTGCAAGATCGTCCCCCGGGCCGAGCAGGTCTCGTCCGACCCCGATGCCGGCCGGCCGGGCCAGCGCCAGATGGTGGTCACCGAACGCGCGGTGTTCGAACGGCGCGACGGCCGGCTGGTGCTGACCGAACATGCGCCGGGCATCGATCTGCGCGCCCATGTCCTCGACCGCCTGCCCGACGGCGTCGGCGTCGCCGACGACCTGAAGGTGATGGACGCGCGCCTGTTCACCCCAACCGCCATGCGGGATTTCACGTCATGAAGCTGCAAGATGCCGTCGCCATCGTCACCGGCTCGGCCACCGGGGTCGGCGCCGCCTGCGCCCGCCGCTTGGCCCGGCGCGGCGCCCGGGTCGTGGTCAATTACTCGCGCAGCGCGACCGAGGCCGAGGAAACCGCCGCCGCCTGCCGTGCCCTGGGGGCCGAGGTCGAACTGGTCCGGGCCGACGTCTCCGACGATGCCGATTGCCGCCGGCTGGTCGCGGCCGCGGTCGATCGCTGGGGCCGGCTGGACGTGCTGGTCAACAATGCCGCGATCACCCGCAAGTCCGATCCCTTCGACCTGGAAACCCTGAACGCCCGCGATTTCCAGGACATCTTCGGCGTCAACGTCGTCGGCAGCTACCAGATGACGCGGGCGGCCGTGCCGGCCATGCGCGCGGCCGGCGCGGGCGCGATCGTCAATGTCTCGTCCAATTCGGCCTTTACCGGCGGCGGGTCGTCGATCGCCTATACCAGTTCCAAGGGCGCGTTGAACTCGATGACCCTGGCACTGGCCCGCACGCTGGGCCCGGAGATCCGCGTCAACGCGGTCTGCCCCGGCGTGATCGATACCCGGTGGATGCGCGACGTGCTGGGCCCGGATGCCTATGCCGGGCTGGAACAGCGCTTTGCCCAGAATGCGCCGATGGGCCGCGTGGCCCAGCCCGACGATGTCGCCGACGCCGTGCTGTGGCTGGTCGAAGGCACCGATTACGTCACCGGCGAATTGTTGTCGGTCGATGGCGGCATCCGCCTGTCGGGCGGCGTGCGCCGGCCGATGCCGAAAAGCTAAAAAAGAAATTTCCCCAGGGGAAGATCATGACCGACCAGTTGACCACAGCCGATATCGTCGCCATCGCCCGTGATGGCGCCAAGCTCGACATCTCGGCCACCGCCCAGGCGCGTGTCCTGGCCGCGCGCGCGGTGGTCGAACGTTATGCCGCGTCCGAGGTGCCGGTCTATGGCCTGACCACGGCGCTGGGTGCCGGGGTCGATACCCGCCTGTCGAACGACGACCTGGTGGCGTTCCAGCGCCGCACCGTGCCGGCGCGGGCCGTCGCCGTCGGCCAGCCGGCCCCGACCGAGGTCGTCCGTGCGATGATGGCGGTGCGCGCCGCCGGCATGATGGCCGGCGGGTCGGGCGTGTCGCTGCCGGTGCTGCAGGGGCTGGTCGCCGCGCTGAACGCGCGTGTTCATCCCGTCGTCCCCGGGCTGGGCTCGATCGGGGCGGGTGACCTGGCGCCGCTGGCCCATATGGCCGACGGCCTGCTGGGGGCCGGCGATGCCGAATATCGCGGGCTGACGATGCCGGCGGCCGACGCCCTGGCCGCCGCGGGGCTGAAACCCCTGGACCTCGGCCCCAAGGATGGCCATGCCCTGCTGGTCGCCAATGCCTATTCGGTCGGCCAGGCGTGTCTGGCCCTGGCCGATCTGGACCGGCTGTCGGGCTGGTTGGACCTGGCGGCCGTGCTGAACTTCGAGGCGTTCCGCGCCAATCTCAGCGTGCTGGACGACCGCGCGCTGGCTGCCCGCCCGGCATTCGGCCAGCGTGACGCCGCCGCCCGCCTGCGCGGGCTGCTGGAGGGCAGTGCCCTGTGGCAGGACGGCGCCGCCCGCCGCGTCCAGGACCCGCTCAGCTATCGCTGCATCCCCCAGGTGTTCGGCGCGCTGGGCCATGCGCTGGCCGAGGCGCGCCAGGCGACCGATATCGAACTGGCCTCGTCGGGCGACAACCCGGTCGTGCTGGCCCAGGACGGGTTGATCCTGTCGCATGGGAATTTCGACCTGACGGCGTTCGTCCTGGCCTGGGAACGGCTGGACCAGGCCCTGGTCCACGCCGCGACCGGCACCGCCTATCGCTGCCTCAAGATCATGTCGCCCGGTTTCTCGGACCTGCCGCGCTTCCTCACCCCGCTCGGACAAAGCCGCACGGGGTTTGCCACCGTGCAGAAGACCGTGTCGGCGATGGAGGCCGAAATCCGCCATCTGGCCCTGCCGGTGTCGTTCGCGCCGCTGCCCGCCGCCGACGGCGTCGAGGACCAGGCCAGCATGGCCCCGGCCGTGCTGGCCAAGACCGCCGGCATCATCGATCGCTTCCGCTATCTGGTCGCCATCGAACTGATCGCCGCGGCGCAAGGCCTCGACCTGCGCGCCCTTGATGCACCGATGGGCAGGGGCGCTGTGGCCGCCTACCGCTTCGTGCGCGACGTGGTGCCCAAGCTCGAGGAGGATCGCGCGCAGGGTCACGATTTCATTCGCCTCGCTGCTGCATTGCAGGACCAGGATGCAGCCGTCATTGTCTAGTACCGGTTAGGAGGGTTGATGGCCGCGCCTGAGATCGCGTTCGAGAACGTTTCCCACAGTTTCGCGACCCCGACCGGCCCGATGCCGGTCATCGACGATGTCTCCTTCGAGGTGCCGAAGGGAACGTTCACCGCGGTCATCGGGCCATCGGGCTGCGGCAAGTCGACCTTGCTGCAGATGCTGGCCGGTCTGTTGCGGCCGTCAAAGGGCCGGGTGCGCCAGGGCGGGCGCGACATCACCGCGGTCAATTCGACCATCGGTTTCATCCCGCAACAATCATTACTGTTTCCCTGGTACACCCTGGCCCAGAACGTCGGCCTGCCGCTGGTGTTCAAGAACGTGCCCGCGGCCGAACGTGCCGAGCGTGTGGCGCGCATCCTGGCCGATGTCGGGCTGGACGGGTTCGGCGACCATTATCCCCACCAGCTGTCGGGCGGCATGCAGAAGCGCGGCTCGATCGCCCGCACGCTGGTCTACCGCCCCGACGTCATCCTGATGGACGAGCCTTTCGGCGCGCTGGACGCCCAGACCCGGATGATCATGCAGGACGACCTGCAGGGCCTGGTGGCGGCGCAGGGCGCGACCGTCATCCTGGTCACCCACGATATCACCGAAGCCGTGCTGCTGGCCGACGAGGTGGTGGTGCTGGGGCGCCGCCCCGCCCGCATCATCGCCCGCGTGCCGATCGATCTGGCCCGGCCGCGCAATGTCTTCGAACCCTTCGCCGTGCCGGGTTTCGACGATGCCTATGCCAGTGTCTGGCAGAAATTCCGCGCCGAGGTGCTGTCATGAAACGCCTGAAGCGCATCGCCATCGGCCTGCTGCCGGGGCTGGTCCTGCTAGCCTTCTGGGAATGGGCCTCGGGCCGGCTGATCCGCGAGATCTATGTCAGCCGCCCGTCGGCCATCGCCGTGCGGCTGTACGAACTGTTCGCGACCGGCGAGATCATCCCCCATCTGGTGGTGACGCTGCAGGAACTGGTGCTGGGCTACATCGTCGGCGTGCTGAGCGGCGTGATCGTCGGCTACTGGCTGGGCCGCTCGCCGCGCGTCGCCGCCGTCATCGAACCTTATGTGATGGCATTCTACGGCATCCCGAAGATCGCGTTGGCGCCGCTGTTCATCATCTGGTTCGGCATCGGCATCGGGTCCAAGATCGCGCTGGCCGGGATCATGGTGTTCTTCCTGACCTTCTACAACGTCTATACCGGCGTGCGGAACGTCGACCGGGAATACGCCAACCTCGCCCTGATCATGGGCGCGAAGGAGCGCCAGCTGACCCGCCACGTCTATCTGCCGGCGGCCGCCCCCTTCGTGCTGCTGGGCATGCGCATGGCCATCCCCTACAGCGTCATCGGCGTCATCGTCGGCGAATTCGCATCCTCGACCCGCGGCCTGGGGCTGTTCATCAACCAGGCATCGTCGACCTACGACCCGGCCGGGGTATTCGCCGGCATCGTCATCCTGCTCGGCTTCATCCTGGTCGCCAACTTCGCCGCGGCCTGGGCCGAACGCCGGCTGCTGCGCTGGCGGCCCCAGGCCGCGACCCCCAACGCCGACATATAAGATAAAGGGATCTTCACGATGACCATGACACGACGCGATTTCGGCATGCTGCTGGCCGGTACGGCCGTCACCTATGCGACGGGGGCCGCCGCCCAGTCACCGTTCAAGGTCCGCATTGGCCAGGCCACGCCGACGGTTTCGTTCCTGCCGATCATGGCCGCGCGCGCCCTGGGCAATTTCAAGCAGCAGAACGTCGACCTGGAATGGGCGGCGATCCCGGGCGGCGATCCGACGACGCTGGCCGCCCTCGATGCCGGCGACATCGACCTGGCCGCGGTCGGGTCGGAAACCGCGCTGCGTGCCATCGGCAAGGGCCAGCCGTTCCAGCTGGTCTATTCGCTGATGTCCAAGATCTCGCTGGAACTGGTCCTGTCGAACGATGCCATCGCCAAGGCCTCGGTCAAGCCGACCGACCCGCTGGACCAGCGGCTGAAGGCGATGAAGGGTGTTACGATCGGCGTGTCGGCCGTGGGCGGGGCGCAGGAAAGTGCGGCACGCTGGCTGGCGGCGCAGGGCGGGCTGAATCCGCGAACCGATATCCAGGCGGCATTGGCCGGTGCGCCCCCGGCGATCCAGGCCGCGCTGGAAAACAAGCGGGTCGACGGTTTCGTGCTGTCCCCGCCCGAAGGGCTGATGGCCGAGGATGCCGGCACCGGCCGCATCATGGCCCGCATCGGCGACGATTTCGGCAAGCGCACCGCCGTGCCCTATCTGGTGCTGGTCGCCAAGACCCCGGTGCCCGAGGCCAAGGTGCCGGCGATCGTCGCGACCGTGCGCGCGCTGCAGCAGGCTTCGACCCAGGTTCTGGCCGATCCGGTGGCGGCGGCGAACGCGATGCAGCAGGCTTTCTTTCCCAAGATCAAGCCCGAGGTGATGCGCGCCGCGGTGGACAGCCTGAAGTCGGGCGTGGCCGATGGCGGCCGCTTCACCACCCAGTCGATTGCCGACCTGGTCGCCTTCATCGGCGAGGTCGGCACCAATCCCGGCGCCAACCTGGATCCGGCGAAGGGCGAGAACGTGTTCTGGACCAACCGCTACGTCGACGCGGCCAAGGCCTGATCGAAAAGGCGGCGGCCCGAAGGCCGCCGCCATCCATCACACGCTGGTAAAGCGGTGATACAGGAGGTCGTCGCCGTTGGGCAGCACGGCCGGCTGGACGAAGCTGGCATAGGCCAGGTAGTTGACCTCGTGGGTCAGCCAGATGAAGGCGCCGGAATCGGCCATCATCTTCTGGGCGGCGATATAGAGGCGGGCGCGTTCTGCCTCGTCCATCGTCGACCCGGCCTTCTGGAAGGTCTCGTCATAGGACTTGTCGGCCCAGCGCTGCCAGTTCCAGTTGCCGACCTGGCCCGACAGGAACCATTGCAGCTGGAAGGCCGGATCTGCCTTGCCGCCGAAACGCTGCAGCGACAGTTCCAGGTTCTTGCCCGCATCACCCTTGCCCATCGACCAGTAGGCGCCGGCGTCGAGGACTTCCAGGTCCAGCGTGATCCCGGCCTCGGCCAGCATCGCCTTCATGATGATGCCGGCGGACTGATAGGCCGGGTTGTTCAACAGGGTCAGCCTGGCTTTCAGGTTGGGCTGGCCCGCCTCGGCCAGCAGCTTTTTGGCCAGGGCAACGTCGCGCTTGGGCTTGGGCGCGTCGGGCCAGTAGCCCAGCAGGCCCGGGGCGACCGCGGCATAGGCCCGCCCGACCGCGCCGTTATAGGCACCTTCGACGACCTTATCGAGGTCTAGGGCCGCGCTGATCGCCTGGCGCACGCGGATGTCGTCGAACGGCTTCTTTTCGACGTTGATGCCGACCCAGACGAAGTTGATCGAATCCTGCTTCAGGACCTTGACGTCCTTCAGCTTGGCGATCGACCCGGCCGAGGCGGGCTGCACCACGGTGAACTGCAATTCGCCCGACCGCAGCGCCAGTTCGGCGGTCTTGGGATCGCGGATCGGCTTCAGGATCATTTCCTTGAAGGCGGGCTGCGGCCCCTTGTAGTCGGGATTGGCGGCCAGCACGGTGCGGTCGTTGGCGGCCCACTGGGCAAAACGATAGGCGCCGACGCCGATCACGCGCACCGGGTTTGAATCCAGGCGATAGGCACCGGCCTCGACCGCCTTCTGCGACACCAGGCAGCCCGACACGTCGGGCAGCACGGTCTTCCACAGGGCCGGGGCGGGTTCCTTCAGCACGATGCGGCCCGAATGGGTGCCGGTGACCTCGACCTTGTCCAGCGCCGCCCATTCCTTGGCATGGGTCGGCACCGCGCCGTCGGCCCCTGGCTTGTTGAAGCGTTCGAACGAGTATTTCACGTCCTCGGCGGTCAGTTCGCCGAAGCCGTCATGGAACATCAGCCCCTTCTTCAGCTCGAATTCGATCACCGTGTCCGAGACCTGGGTGATCTTCTCGGCGCAGGCCAGTTCCCAGTCGAAGGTGCCGGGCTTGAAGGCGATCAGGCCGGGGCACACCGTGCGCAGGATGTTGCCTTCGGGAAAGCTGACGCGGTAGGCCGGATCGATGCGGCCGGTAAGGTCGCGCGGCATCGCCACGGTGATCGAGGTGCGGTTCTGGGCCAGCACGGCCGTCGGCACGCCGATGCCATAGGCCAGTGCCAGCAGTGCGCCGCTGCCCTTCAGCATCTGTCGGCGATCGAGATCGGTCATCGTCTTCTCCTTCCACCACGTCATTGCAGATGTTCCAGCCCGGCGTCGCGGGCCGCACGGGCCCAGTCTTGGGTCACGGCGTAGATGCCGGCCTCGGGCCGCTCGAACCCTGCCAGCAGCAGGGTCTGCAGCGGCGCCTCGCTGCCGTCGAACGACAGGAAGGCGCGGGCCAGTCGATCGATGATTCCAGGGTCGGTGCCGGGGGCCGCGACCAGCGGCGGCATCGGGATCGGATCGGTCGAAGCCAGGACGCGGAACTTGCCGCCCAGATCGGGGTCGTGGCGCATCATCAGCGCATAGGCATAGGAATCGAGCGGCCCGACATCGGCCTCGCCCGCCGCGACGGTTTCCAGCACGCGGCGCGGCGTGATGACAGGCCCGACCATCGCCTTGAACAGCGGTGCGCCGGCGCGAGACCGCCGATACGGCAGCAGGTGATGGCGCGGGGCGTTATAGCCGGAATGGCTGTCCTCGACCGTGAAGGCCATGCGATGGCCGAAGACGTCTTCCAGCGTCCGGAAGGGCGCATCCCTGGCCACGATGAAATGGGTGCGATAGACCGCGCGGCCGCCGCTGGCCGGGTCCGACGGTGCGGGCGCCGCGACGATCGGATGGCTGAAGCTGCGCTGGGCCAGCGGCCAGCCGCACATGAAAGCGGCGGCCAGGTCGGGCCGGCCCCACAGGTCGTTCAACGGCGCGGGAAAGGCATGGTCGATGACGTCGAGGTCGAGGCCGGCGCGATTTCCCACCTCGGCCAGCAGCGCGCGCCAGGCATCGCGCGCGACCGGTGTCACCGCATACATCCGCGCGCAGGCGACCAGTGACGACGTCATACTCGAACTCCCCCGCGATACAGGCAACGAAAGGCCCTGATCACGCGCCGGCACCTGCCGGATCGCATGCCGCCTCCCAGTTGTCCATTGTGGTATATACAAGCATCAATAAGTCAGGCCCGCAACCTGATTAAATTCCCACAAGATCGGTGCCAAATCGGCGCGGTGCCTTAGTCCGTCTGGGTAAAATGCGCCCAGGCTGCCGTAAAACGCGCCATGTTTTCGGTGGTATAGGCGACATAGTCGACAGCCAGTGTCGAATGCAGCTCCGACACCAGGCTCCACATCGTTTCGCGCAGCAGCGACGCGCACAGGATCGCGCGGAACCGGCGGCGCAGGCCGTCATCGGCCGGCCGGCCGAAATAGGCCGCCAGCATCGCGTCGTCCTCGGCCGCGGTGAAACCGTTATTCGATGACAGGCCGCCCAGGTCGAACAGCGGCGTGTTGAAGCCGGCATAATCCCAGTCGATCAGCCACAGCCGCCGGCCGTCGTCGATGAAGTTCGCGGCCAGCAGGTCGTTGTGGCCGAACACCAGTTCGACCGGCCCTGCCGCCTGTTCCAGCCGGTCGGCCTGCATCATCAGCCCGGGCAGGTCGCCTGCCAGCCGCGAGCGACCCTCGGCCAGCGTATGGGCATAGTCGCGCAGGACGTGGAAGACGTTGAAGGACAGCACCGGGCCGCGTAGCGCCCGGGGTATCTCGCGATGGGCCCGGCGCACCAGGTCCAGGCAGTCGCCGGCCCGGGCGCGAACATCGTCGGCCGCGAAGGTATGCCCTTCGACATGGGCCAGCACCATCAGCCCGGGGGCGGCATGGATCACGGGCGGCGAGACGCCGACGGTGGCGGCGGCGCGGCTGGCCGCCAGTTCGTTGAACCGCATGATGCCGTGGACGGGGATGTCGGTGCCGGCACGCACGACATAACGGGCGTGGCTGTCGCCGACCAGATAGTTGCGGTTGGTCAGCCCGCCGGCCAGCGGCTCGATCGTGATCGGGCCCTGCCAGATGGCCAGGTCGCGGATCGCGTCGAGTGTTCCTGCCGTCTGCATGAGACGGCAGGATAACAGATGCGGGCGTTTCAGCCTTCCAGTTCTTCCCGCTTCATTTCCAGCATCAGCCACTCTTCCTCGGCCTGGGCCAGGGCGCCTTGCGCCTCGGACAGCTTGGCGGCGGTCTGGTTGAAGGCGGCGGCATCGCGGGCGAACAGCTTGGGGTCGTCGAGTTTCTTTTGCAGCGCGGCAATCTCGCCCTGCAGTTTTTCCATCCGGCCGGGCAGCGTCTTCAGCGCGTGCTGCTCGGTGAAGCTCAGCTTGGCTTTCTTCTGGCGCGGGGCCTGGGCCTCGGCCGGCGCCGCGGCGGCGGCCTTGGGCGCCTTGGCCGTCGCGGCCGCGCGCGCCTGCACGCCATGGCCCCGCTGGGACATCATGTCGGCATAGCCGCCGGGATATTCCTGCCACTGGCCGTCGCCCTCATAGGCCAGGACCGAGGTCGCGACGCGGTCGAGGAAATCGCGGTCGTGGCTGACCAGCAGGACGGTGCCGGCATAGTCCGACAGCATTTCCTGCAGCAGGTCCAGCGTCTCCAGGTCCAGGTCGTTGGTCGGCTCGTCCAGCACCAGCATGTTGGACGGCAGGGCCAGGGCGCGGGCCAGCATCAGCCGGCCGCGCTCGCCGCCCGACAGCACGCCGATCGGGGTGCGGGCCTGTTCGGGCTGGAACAGGAAATCCTTCATGTAGCTGATGACGTGGCGGGTGCCGTCGCCGACGATCACCTTGTCGCCGTGTCCGCCGGTCAGCGCGTCCGACAGCGTGGTCATCGGATCCAGCGCGTCGCGCTTCTGGTCCAGCGTCACCATCTGCAGGTTCAGGCCCAGCTTGATCGTGCCGGTATCGGGTGCCAGCTGGCCGGTCATCAGGTTCAGCAGCGTGGTCTTGCCCGCGCCGTTCGGGCCGATGATGCCCAGCCGGTCGTTGCGGCGCACGCGCAGGTCCAGATCGCGCACGATCGTGCGCTCGCCATAGGATTTCGACACGCCCTCGGCATCGATCACCAGCTTGGACGATGTCTCGCCCTCGGAAACCGTCAGCTTGACCGAACCGGCGACCTTGCGCTGTTCGCGCCGTTCCAGGCGCATGCCTTCCAGCCGACGCTTGCGCCCCTCGTTGCGCTTGCGGCGGGCGGTGACGCCACCGTAATGCAGCCATTCCATTTCCGCGGCGATGCGGCGGTCCAGCTTGTGGCGTTCCTGTTCTTCCAGTTCCAGCTGCTCGTCGCGCCAGGCTTCGAACTCGCCGAAGCCGCGGTTCAGCTGGCGCGTCGCGCCGCGGTCCAGCCATACCGTGGTGCGCGACAGCGTTTCCAGGAACCGGCGGTCATGGCTGATCAGCACCAGGGCCGAGCGCATGCCCTTCAATTCGTTTTCCAGCCATTCGATGGCCGGCAGGTCCAGGTGGTTGGTCGGCTCGTCCAGCAGCAGCACGTCGGGCTGGGGCGCCATGGCGCGGGCCAGTGCTGCGCGCCGCGCCTCGCCGCCCGACAGGCGCTCGGGCGCCTCGTCGCCGTTCAGCCCCAGCTCGTTCAGCAGGTACAGTGCACGATAGCTGTCGTCGCCCGGGCCCAAACCCGCCTCGACATAGGCCAGCGCGGTGGCGAAACCGGCCATGTCGGGTTCCTGCGGCAGGTAGCGCAGGGTGACCCCCTGCTGCACCACGCGTTCGCCCCGGTCGGGCTGGACCGTGCCGGCCGCGATCTTCAGCAGGGTCGACTTGCCCGACCCGTTGCGCCCGACCAGGCACAGCCTTTCGCCCTCGGCAACGGTCAGCTGGGCGCCGGTCAGCAGCGGGGTGCCGCCGAAAGTCAGGTGGATGTCTTGAAGCGTCAGAAGCGGTGCGGCCATGGGCTGGGGTCATAACCCAGGCGCCGTACCCTGTAAACCGTGGGGCCGCCGGTCAGAACACGAAGCGGGTCAGTGCCACCCGCCGGCCCGAGGGCAGCACCGCCTGGCCGTTGCGCCGGTCGGCGAATACCGCGCTGATGGTGCCGATATTGGCCACCGGCACCAGCGGACGGGTCGGGTTGGCGCCCGATGGCCCGCTGCGATAGCGCTGCAGCACGACGTTCAGCTCGCCCCGCCCGACGCTGCCCTGGCCGACGAACCAGACCGGCCGGCCGTCGTCTTCGTAGGTGAAGACGGCCAGGAAGGCGGATGTCCCCTGGACTTCCATGAAGATGCCCCAACCCGGTTCGTTGGCCACCCACCACCAGCCGGTTTCCGGCACCACGCCCTCGGGCGGGGGCAGGTCGGGGCCGTTGGCGACAAAGGCGAAGCGCTGCAGGGCGATCGACGGCCAGCGCCAGTTCAGCGTGGCGTTGCGCGGGCTGTCCGCGACCAGGTTGAAATACGTGGCATTGCCGACGTATTGCGCGGTGCGGTAGCTGCCCGAAAACGGCGTGCCGCCGCGGAAACTGTCCAGCATCAGGGCGGTGCCGGTGGTCATCGTGCCGGGCCCGCTGCCCCAATAGCTGACGCCGCCGCCGCCGGAATGCCAGATCGGCGCGCCGTCATCGTCGAAGAAGAAGACGGCGGCAAAACCGCGGCGCTCCTTTTGCTCGAAGGCGATGCCCATGCCGCCCGCCGCCGGGTTCCACCACCAGCCGTTCTCGGCCGCCGCCAGCGGGTTCCAGCCGATGACCGCCGGCAGGCTGTTGCCGGCTGCGGCATTGGTCAGCCCCAGCGCATCGAAGATCGCCGGGCTGAACTGCCGTGTCGGCAGGGGCGGGGCCGTCGTGGTCGCCAGCCCCCAGGGATCGTCATAGCCATAGATGCCCCAGGGCAGGCCCAGGCTTTCGCAGGCCTGGCGGACATCGCGGAAGAACGCGGTGCGCGACGCCGCGCTGGCGAAATCGGTCGCGGGCCGGCCGGCCACCGGCTGGCTGACGCCGAATTCGTTGACGATCACCGGCACGCCGTGGCGGTCGGCCCAGGCGCGGCCGCGGGCCAGCAGGCCGTGGACGCGGCCGGCATTCCAGGGAATGTCGAAATAGGCCTGGTACTGGCCGGCTTCGGGCCGGCCGGCGGCCGCCGCCATCACGCGGGCACGCTGGGCCGGGTCGGTCGGATAGGCCAGGTCGCCGATCGGGGCCAGCACGCCCTGGTTCACGAACACATGCGGGTCGTAGCAATGAAAGCAATAGACGACATTGCCGTCGGCCAGGGGCGTCAGCGCCTCCAGCCCGTCCAGCCCGCTGTAATGGCCGCCCGTCGCGATCAGCGTGTGATGGGGCAGGCGGGCACGGATCAGGCTGGCGGTCCGCGCCTGGATGCCGGGCCATACCCCCACCATCCGCCCGGTCGGCTCGTTCATCAGTTCCGGGAACAGATGCTCGGCGCTGCGGTCGCCGAACCAGTCGATCAGCGTCGTCCATATCTCGGCCAGGTCGGCTTCCAGCAGGGTGTAGTCGCCCGCCCGGTCGATCGCGTTCTTGTAGACGTTGTCGGCCATGAAGCACAGCTGGACGGCAAAATCGCGCGCGATGGCCTGGTCGATGAACGTGCCCAGTTCGTTGCGGAACAGTTCGCGGCGCACGGCGACGGGGTTGTGCCGCCGCAGGATCCAGTCCGCCCCGATCGCCACGCGGCAGGTGGTGATGCCGGCCGATTTCAGGAAATCCAGGTCGGCCGTGGTGATCGGCATGGTGCTGAATTCGGCCGCGAACGTGACCGGATCGGTGTAGTGCTCGAACTGGCGGGTGAACTGCACGCCGCGGGCCAGCCGGGCCAGCCGGGCGGGCGGTACGCTGCTGGCGGCGCGGGCCGCCGGGATCGGCAGCCCCGCGGTCAGCCATCCTGCGGCTGCGATGCCCGACATCAGCACCGAACGGCGATCCAGGCCTGCGGCTTCTGCCGCTGCATTACCGATGATCAATGCCACCCCCCGACTTTGGGCGGACTATGACGCCTGGGCGGCCGGCGGTCCAGAGGCGCCGGTCAGCCGCCCCAGGCCTGGGCGCCCAGGAACAGCAGGGCGCCGATCAGGGCGCCGACCAGCGTGCCGTTCAGGCGGATGTATTGCAGGTCGCGGCCGACCGCCAGTTCGACCCGTTCGGTCACCAGGCTGGTGTCCCAGGACTTGACCACGTCGGTGATGAACCGGCCGATCTCGGCCCGGGCGGGCACGATCACGGCCAGCACGAACCGTTCGGCGGTATCGTTCAGCCCGGCGCGGATGGTTTCGTCGCGGCCCAGCGCCTCGGCCAGCGCGACCAGCCCGGTGGCAAGGCCGGCGCGCAGCCGCGATTCCGGCCGGCCCAGATCGGTCAGCACGGCTTCCCGCGCATGGCCCCAGGCGGCCTCGATCCAGTCGCGGGTCTGCGGGTCCTTCAGCAGGCGGTCGCGCAGCCCGGCCAGTTGCCGGCGGAAGGCCGGGTCGTGCTGCAGCCGGTCGAGGTACCCGCGGAAGGCGGTATCGAGATTGGCCCGGGTGGGGTGGCCGGGGTCGCGCAGCTCGGCCAGATAGGCGCGCAGGCCGTTGACCAGCCGCTCGGCGATGGCGCGGTCGACCATCTTGGGCACGTACCAGGCCGAGCGCGCGGCGACCTCGCCGAGGATGCGGTCCTGGCTCAGGCCGATCTGGTCGTCCAGCAGGGCCAGCAGATCGTCGAACAGGCGCAGATGGTGGCCTTCGGCCGTCACCGTCTCGAACAGTCGCACGGCTGCCGGCACCAGGTCGGCGTGGGCCAGCTTTTCGCCCAGCGCCTCGTGCAGGAACCGGCGCAGTTCGGCATCGCCGGCGGCATCCAGCAGGCGCGGCAGGGCACCGGCCAGCCGGTCGGCCACCGCGCGGGCGTTTTCCGGGCGGGCCAGCCAGCCGGCCAGCAGGGCGGCGGGATCGCTGCGGCGCAGGCGGGCGGCGACCAGTTCGGGATCCAGGAAATGGCGTTCGACGAACCGTCCCAGCCCTTCGCCGATGCGGTCCTTGTGGGTCGGGATGATCGCGGTATGCGGGATCGGCAGACCCAGCGGCCGGCGGAACAGGGCGGTCACCGCAAACCAGTCGGCCAGCCCGCCGACCACGCCGGCCTCGGCCGCCGCCCGCGCCAGCCGCCAGCCGAAGCCGGGCTCGGGGATCAGGCTGGTGCCGACGAAGGCCGCGCCCATGGCGACCAGCAGGCCGGTCGCGCGCAGCTTGTGGCGGCGCAGTTCGGCGCGGCGGACGGCATCGCCCTGCGGGTCGGTAAACGTCACTCGGTCTGGCCCTGGGCCTGGCCCTTGGGTCCGCCGGCGTCCAGCCCCGGCGCGGTGGGTACGGGGGCGCCGACATGAGCCTGCGGCTCCTGCAGGGCGGGTTCGCGCAGCTTCATGCGGAACAGCACGAACGGGATCAGCGACGCGGTGATGGTGATGGTGAAGAAGAACAGCCCGGCCGGTCCCAGCTGGGCCATGGTCGAGGTGGCCAGCATCGGGCCCATGATCGACCCGATCGACCACGACATCAGCAGCCCGCCCGACATGGCGACCAGCTGCGACTTGTCGGCGCGGTCGGCGGCATGGGCAACCCCCAGGGTATAGATGGTTCCGGACACGCCGCCGTAAACGAACGACAGGCCCAACAGGATCCAGAACGATTTATGCCCGACCAGCGCGATGGCCAGCCCGACCAGCGCCGTGGTGGCGGCGACCCCGATCAGCACGCTGCGGCGGTCGAAGCGGTCGGATATCATGCCGATCGGATACTGGAACACCATGATGCCGAACTGGATCGTGGCGGTGAAGATGGCGATGTCCTTGATGTCGTAGCCCAGGTCGGCGGCATAGACCGGCCCGATCGACACGATCGAGGTATTGCAGATCCCCGACACGATGCAGGCCATCACCCCGACCGGCGACAGGCGCCACAGCCAGGGCAGGTTCAGCGCCGCGCGCTCGGGCGGGCGGGGGCTGGGCGCATTGGTGAAGGCGACCGGCACCAGGCACAGCGAATAGCAGGCCGCGATCATCATGTAGGGCGCCAGGCTGGTCGGGTTGGCCGCCATCAGCAGCAACTGTCCGCCGCCATAGGCCAGCTTGGTGATGACCATGTAGGCGCCGAAGACCCGGCCGCGATGTTCGTTGGGCGTCTGTTCGTTCATCCAGCTTTCGGCGATGACGAACAGCCCGGCCGAGGTGAAGCCCGAGATGGTGCGGATGATCGTCCACATCGCCGGTTCGATGTCGATGGCCAGCGACAGGCAGCCGGTCGCGGTCAGGGCCGACAGGATGGCAAAGGCCCTGATATGGCCGACGCGCCGGATGATCCAGGGCGCGGTCAGGCAGCCGACCAGGAAGCCCAGCGGGTACCCCGTGGTCACCACGCCGATGACGGTGGTCGGTACCTGGGCCAGGTTCAGGCGCAGCGGAACGAAGTTGCCGACCAGGCCGGAGCCCATCGAAACGATCGCAATGCCGGCGGTGATCGCCGCCAGTGCGAGATAGGTGCTGCGCATCAAGGCTCCCTAAGGCTCAAGGCCGTCGCCTTGCGACCCTAACCCAGGTTCGCCGGGCCTGACAAAGGGAACCGGACGACAAAACCGCGGT
>Ga0222420_100484_pt1 | contig 18157 bp, 17 predicted proteins | sample 3A2ome_FD_182470 | JGI IMG/M metagenome (GOLD analysis project Ga0222420, IMG submission 182470) | Enriched microbial communities from leaf-cutter ant dump, University of Wisconsin, Madison, United States - 3A200A (version 2) | ecosystem: Environmental > Terrestrial > Nest > Insects nest > Nest...
TACTGGGGCGACCGCAAGATCCCGTTCCGGTGCTTCTATTCTTTTCTGTAGCCCGTTCTGCATCCACCAGCCAAGCAGAACGGGCGAACGAGGCTAGCAACGGCGTCGAAGGCATCGAGATCAGCGCCGACCCCGCCGCGGAAAAGATGCCGACCGACAAGCTCGTGGACGTGTCGCCGATGGCGCTGCGCATGAGCAGCCCCTTCAATTCAGGCTACTGGCTGTCCGCAGCTTAAGTTTCAAGCCAAATCAGGCTCCAGCGCTTGCCACGCAAGCGCTGGCAGCTACCAAATCAAGAGCACAACTGCGCCAGGGCCACGTATTCGGCCACGGGCACTTCCTCGGCGCGGCGCTGGGTGTCGAAGGTGCCTGCGAACTGGCGCGCTTCCAGCCAGCGGCCCAGGGTGTGGCGCAGCAGCTTGCGGCGCTGGCTGAAGGCCACCTGCACCAGCTCTTCCAACACGGGCTCCGACAACGGCGCCGGTTCTGCGCGCGGCACCATGCGCACCACGGCGCTGTCCACGCGCGGCGGCGGGTCGAAGCTCTCGGGCGGGACGAACAGCACATTCTCCATCGCGTAGCGCCACTGCAGCATCACCGACAGGCGGCCGTAGTCGCCCGTGGCGGGCGCGGCCACCATGCGGTCGATCACTTCCTTTTGCAGCATGAAGTGCTGGTCTTCGATGGCCTGCACATGGGCCAGCAAGTGGAACAGGATGGGCGTGGAGATGTTGTAGGGCAGGTTACCCACTACTCTGATTTTGGGAGCGCCCAGCGCTTGCGCCACCTGCGTGAAGTCCACTTTCAGCACATCGGACTCGATCACGTCGAGCTGGCCGTGGGAGCGCAGGCGGGTTGCCAGGTCGCGGTCCAGCTCGATGACGGTCAAGCGGCCCAGGCGCTCCACCAGCGGCTGGGTCAATGCCGCGAGGCCGGGGCCGATCTCCACCATGGGCTGACCCGGCTGCGGTTCAATCGCCCGCACGATGGCGTCGATGATGCCGCCGTCGCTCAGGAAATGCTGGCCAAAACGCTTGCGGGGGATGTGCTTCATGGCCGAAATGTCATTGAGGCGGCTCGCGGTACTCGACGTAGGCGCGGCCCCTCAGTTCCTGCACCCAGGTCGCATAGGCCTCGTCGAGCTTCTTCTCGCGCACGGTGTCGCGCGCCATGTCGCGCTGCTCGCGCTGCGTGAGCTTGGCCTCGCGGCGCTCCAGCAGCTGGATCAGGTGCACGCCGAAGCGCGACGCCACCGGCTCGCTCATGTCACCGGGCTTCAGGGCGTTCATGGCTTCCTCGAACTCGGGCACGTAGCGGCCGGGGTTGGCCCAGCCCAGGTCGCCGCCTTCCTTGGCGCTGCCGTCCTGCGAATGCTCGCGCGCCAGCGTGGCGAAATCGGCCTGGCCCGCGAGCACGCGGCGGCGGTAGTCGGCCAGGCGCGCGGCGGCGGCGGACTCGGACAGCTGGGCGCTGGTGCGCAGCAGGATGTGGCGCGCATGGCTCTGGATCACGTTGGTGGGCACGCCGGCCGCCGTGCGCTCCACCACCTTGAGGATGTGAAAGCCCGCGGGCGAGCGCACCGGCCCGGCGACGCCGCCCACGGGCAGGCCCTGCGTGGAGCTCACGAACAGTTCGGGGTAGCGGTCCGCCGGGCGCAGGCCCAGCAGGCCGCCCGCGCGCTGGCCCTCGGGCGCATCGGAGTATTCGCGCGCCACGGCGGCGAAGTCTTCGCCCGCGCGCACCTTGGCGGCCGCCTGCTGCGCGCGCGCCTGGCGCTCGGCCACCTGGGCCGGCGTGGCGTTCTCGGGCACCAGTACGAGCACGTGGCCCAGGTTGATTTCCATGGACGCGGGGTCGGCGTTCTGCTGCTGCTCGCGCAGGTACTGGTCGATGTCCAGGTCGGTGACCTTCACGCGCGACTCGACCTCGCGCTCGCGCAGGCGCTGCAGCAGCAGTTGGTTGCGCAGCTCCTCGCGGAAACGCTCGCGGCTCATGCCGTCGCGGGCGAGGCGCCGGTAGAGGTCGTCCGTGCTCATGTTGTTCTGGCGGGCCACGCCCTGCTCGGCCTGCGTCACGGCGAAGTCGTCCACCTTGACGCCCGACTCGCGCGCCTGCTGTAACTGCGCCCGCTCCACGATGAGGCGTTCCAGCACCTCGCGCGCCAGCAGCTCGCGCGGCGGCATGGCGCCGCCCTGCTGCGCCAGCTGGGCCTCGGCACGGGCCAGGCGGGCACGCACCTCGTTGTTGGTGACGGGCTCGGAGTTGACCACGGCCACGATGAAGTCGGCCGCGCGCGGCGCCGAGCTTTCCTGCGGGGTGGGCAGCGTGACCGACGGCACCGGTGCGGGCCGCGACAGGCCCATGCCCGGCGACGAAGCGCCCGAGGGGCGCAGGCCCTGCGCGGCGGCGCCGTGTACCAGGAGGAAGGCCAGGGCGGCCAAAGCAAATGCGCGGTGGTTCATGTCAGTCATAGTTGCTAAAACGGCTGGGCGTGGTGACCTGTTCGCGCAGGTACTGGTAGCGCGGCACATGCTGCTTGAAGGTATCCAGGGGGCTGGAGCCCAGGCTCAGGCGCGAGAAGCCCACGAATTCGACCTGGAACAGGAGGCGGGTGTTGGAGGTGGTCACGCCGCTTTGCAGGCGTTCGAGCACCACGCGGCCGATCCAGCAGCAGCTGTCGTATTCCAGGCCCACCACGGTGTCCACGAGCTTGCGATCCTGCAGGCTGTAGTTCAGCCGGCCCACGGCGTACCAGCGCCCGCCGCCCTGGCCGCGGCCCGGGCCCAGGTCCTTGCCCTTGTCGCCCCACAGGTCGTTGAGCGGCCACTGCCAGCCGATGTCGATCTGCTCGCTGTTGTCCTTCTGGAAGCGGTACGCCGCGCTCACGGTGCGGTAGTTGCCGGGGCTGTAGCGCGCGCCGACGGTGGAGCGGATGGAGCGGCCCGTCTTGGGGTTGTACTGCACGGTCGAGTCGAAGCCCCATTGCGGCGTCCAGGTGATGCCCGCGCCCAGCAGCACGTCCGACAGGCGTTCGCTCACGGGCGCAACGCCGGGCAGGGTGACGTTCTGGTCGGAGAAGCGCACGCGCTGGGCGATGCCGAAGCGCGCGGCCTCGGCGCCCGTGTCCGGGTCGATCAGGCGCGTGCTCACGCCCAGGGTGAGCAGGTTGTTGTCCGCGATGCGGTCGTTCCCGCCGAAGGCGTTCTCGGTGTAGATGGTGGCGAAGTTGAAGTCGGTGGCCGCCGTGTCGTACACGGGCAGCCGGCTCTGGTCACGGTAGGGCGTGTAGGTGTAGAACACGCGCGGCTCCAGCGTCTGCAGGAAGGCCCGGCCGAAGTACGAGGCATCGCGCTCGAAGACCAGCCCGCTGTCCAGGCTGAACGTGGGCAGGGCGCGGTTCGCGGAGCGGTCGCCGTTGGCCAGTGGCGAGTCGAATTGGTACTGCGTGGCGTGCACTTGCAGGCGCGGCGTGATGAAGCCCGCGGGCGCGAGGAACGGCCGGCTGATCTGCGCCATCGCGTAGCTGCGGTGGGCGTTGGGCTGGCCCGTGAGTTCGCGGGCCGCCTGGAAACGCGTGGTGTCCAGCTCCACGCTGGCGTCCAGCCCGCCGCCCAGGCGCGAGGGCACGTAGCGCCACTGCAGTTGCGGCATGCGGTCGTACGGTGGCACGATGGGCGCCGTCACGTCCTGCAGCGTCTGCCACTTGAGGGTGCGCACCATGGCCGTCATGTCGTTGCCGCCCCAGGACAGGATCGCGTCGCCCGGCAGCAGGCGCTGGCGCAACGGCTCGGAGGCGCGGCCGAAGTCGCGCCAGTAGTTGTCGTCGCTCACGCGGCTGACGTTGATGTTCAGGCCCAGCCCGCCGATGGGCGAGTCGATCACGCCCTGGTGCTGGCCCGCGAAGCTCCAGCGCATGCGGTCGCGCAGCCGGTCGGTGGGCATCAGGTCGGCGCTGATCTGGCCGTGGTAGCTGGGCTCCAGGTAGCGGAACTCGCCCCCCAGGTTGGCGCCGCGCTTGGTCATGAGGGCAGCGCGCAGCGTGGCGTCGCGGTTGGGCGCGATGTTCCAGTAATACGGCTGCGAATAGGCCACCCCGTCGCGGCTGTCCAGGCCGATGGTGGGCGGCAGCAGGCCGGACTTGCGCTTGTCCGACAGCGGAAAGCTGATGTGCGGGATGGGCAGGATGGGCACGCCCTTGAACTCCAGCACCGCGCCGTCGGCCGTGCCCACCTCTTCCTCGTTGTCCAGGCGGATGGTCTCGGCGCGCAGCACCCAGTCGGGCTCCCAACTTTCCTCGTTGCCGCGCTCGCAGGTGGTGTAGGTGGCGTTGTGCACCACGGCGCGGTCCTTGTCGATGAAGTCCACGCGCGTGGCATCGCCGTGTGCCTGGGTCGCCAGGAAGCGGTAGCGCGCATCGCTGAAGAAGCCCTCGAACGCGTCCACGCGCAGCTCCAGCACCGTGCCTTCGTACACGTTGCCCGCGCGGTTGATGCGCACCTGGCCGCGGGCCTTGGCCAGGTCCTCGGGCACGTCGTAGTCCAGGCGGTCGGCGCGGATCACGGTGTCGCCCCGGCGCAGCTCGGCATTGCCCTCGATGGTCGCGTTCAGGTCGGTCTGGCCGCTGATGTGGTCGCCCCGGACGAACACCGGCAGCCGGGGCCGCGCTGCCTCCGGGATCTTCTCCTGCAGCAGGGGCGATGCGCGCAGCGCCGGCGGCCCGTCCCAGGTATCCCAGGCGCTGGGAGCGGCCGCGCCCTGCGCCAGCGCGGCGAGCGGCAGGCCGCAGCAAGCCAGCGCCACGGCACGGGCGACAGGAAGGGGCTGCACGGAAATGGGCTGGCGAAAGCGGGGCACGGACAAGGCGTTGGGTGGACTCTGTGCCCCGAAAAAGCCAGGGGGCGGATTTGTAGAATGGGGATTATCCATGAGCCCCCAGCCCCCCTCTTCCTCCCCTTGCCCCTCCCCCGCCGGGAATCCCGTGGCCTGGCCCGATGCCGCGCGCCGCACCGCCTTCGAGGCATGGCTCGCACCGCTCGCGCAAACCCATGGGCTGCTGCCCGCCAGCCTGCGCCCGGCCTCGGCCGACGCCAGCTTTCGCCGCTACCTGCGCATCGACGGCGCCGACGGCACGAGCCGCATCGTCATGGACGCGCCGCCGGACAAGGAGAACTGCTGCCCCTTCGTGCAGGTGCAGGGCCTCATGGCCGCGGCAGGGCTGAACGTGCCGCAGATCCTGGCCTTCGACGAGCCCGGCGGCTTCATGCTGCTGTCCGACCTGGGGACCGAGACCGTCATCGAACGGCTCGACCCGGCCGACCCCCGCGCCGCCCACGGCTGGTACACGCAGGCCACCGACGTGCTGCTGGACTGGCAGAAGGCCTCCAAGCCCGGCGTGCTGCCCCCCTATGACGAGGCGCTGCTGCGCCGCGAACTGGCGCTGTTCCCGGACTGGTACCTGGCCAGGCACCGCGCCGTCACGCTCGACGAAAAGCAGCAGGCCACGCTGGCCAGCGCCTTCGACGCCATGGTGGCGCACAACCTGGCCGCGCCCAGCGTGTACGTGCACCGCGACTTCATGATGCGGAATCTGATGGCCCCCACGCTCCCCGCTGCGCGTGGTTCGCTGCCCCCCGAGGGGGCTCTCGCCGCCTTGGGGCGGCCCGGCGGCGGCTCGGTGATGGCCCTGGGCGTGCTGGACTTCCAGGATGCCGTCTACGGCCCCATCACCTACGACATCGCCAGCCTGCTGCGCGACGCCTTCATCAGCTGGGACGAGGAATTCGTCATCGACATTACCGCGCGTTACTGGGAGAAGGCGCGCAAGGCCGGCCTGCTGGGTGCGGCGAGCGCCAGCGGCTGGGGCGACGACTTCGGCGAGTTCTACCGCAGCGTGGAGTGGATGGGCCTGCAGCGCCACCTCAAGGTCGCGGGCATCTTCGCGCGGCTCACGCTGCGCGACGGCAAGCCCCGGTACCTGGCCGACGCGCCGCGCTTCATCGCCTACATCCGCGCCACGGCCAACCGCTACCGGCAGCTCGGGCCGCTGCTCAAGATGCTCGACCAGATCGAGGGCACCGAGCCGGTCGTGGGTTTCGCGTACGGGCGGATGTAGAAGACTACAAATACAAGCCAAATCGGCCTCCAGCGCTTGTCCAGCAAGCGCTGGCAGCTATCAGAATCAAAGCAATGCCCCGCTTCCACTGCCCCACCCCGCTGGCCACGGGCGCCGAAATCGACCTGCCCCCCGGCGCGACGCGGCACGTGCAGGTGCTGCGCCTGCAGCCGGGCGATGCGCTGACGCTGTTCAACGGCGAGGGCGGCGAGTTCGACGCCGCCGTGCTGCGCATGGGCCGCAGCGACGTGCGCGTGCAGGTGGGCACGCACCACGCGGTGGAGCGCGAGGCGCCGCGCGCCGTGCACCTGCTTGCGGGCATCACCGCCAACGAGCGCATGGACTGGCTGGTGGAAAAGGCCACCGAGCTGGGCGTGGCCAGCATCACGCCGCTGGCGGCCGAGCGCAGCGTGCTCAAGCTCAAGGGCGAGCGCGCCGACAAGAAGCGCGCCCACTGGCAGGCCGTGGCCGTGGCCGCCTGCGAGCAATGCGGGCGCAACCGCGTGCCCGCGGTACACGAGACCACGGACCTGGCAGGCTGGGTGCGCGCGCAGCCAGCCGCCGCCCCGGCGCAGCGCCTGCTGCTGTCGCTGCGCGCAGGCACGGCGCCGCTGCCGCAGGCGGCCGGCGGGCAGGGGCCGGTGCTGTTCCTCTCGGGCCCCGAGGGCGGCCTTGCCGCTGCCGAGGAAGACCTGGCGCTGGCGCACGGCTTCGCGCCCGTCACGCTGGGCCCGCGCGTGCTGCGCGCCGAAACCGCGCCGCTGGCCGCGCTGGCCGCGCTGACCCTGCTATAGCGGGGCCTGTACGCGGCCTTGGCGCCGCCCTAGAATGCGCGATCGGCCGCCACGGCCCCCTCCTTCATGGCAGGAGACCCCATTGCCCCACGCCCCACGCTGGCAGCGCCTGAGGGATGTGATTCTCTCCACCGACCCCCGGCGGCGCACGCTGGTCAGCATGGCCCTGCTCGCGCTGACGCTCATGGTCAGCAGCGCCGGCGTGATGCTGCTGGTGGCGCAGGCCAGCGACGCGGTGGACAGCACCGCCGTGCAGTGGTGGGCCGCGATGTCGGTGGGCGGGCTGGTGGTGATGACGGCCTTCATCCGCACGGGCGGCACGGCGCACCTCAACGACCCCTCGCTCACCATTCCCCAGATGGTCTGGACCATCACCAGCGGCGCCGTGGCCTACGTGCTCGCGGGCGACGCGCGCGGGCTGGTGCCCAGCGTGCTGGCGATGATCCTGTTCTTCGGCACCTTCGGCCTCACGGTGGCGGAGGTGGCCGGCATCGGCATCTATGCGCTGCTGGCCTTCGCCTGCGCGATCGGCGCCACCACGCGCCTGAGCGCCACCCCGTTCGGCTATCTGGACACCGCGTACGCGCTCATGGTGGTCATCGTGCTGGGCGGCTGCATCGCGCTGAACCTGCGCATCCAGCGCATCCGCGCGCGGCTGCAGGAGCAGCGCCAGGCGCTGGCCCAGGCGCTCGAAGTCAACCGCGAGCTGGCCACGCGCGACGAACTCACCGGCCTGCTCAACCGCCGCGCCATGCTGGAGCTGATGGAGCTGGAGCACCGCCGCAGCCTGCGCAGCGGCCGCCCGCTGGTGCTGGCCGAGCTCGACATCGACCACTTCAAGAACATCAACGACAGCCACGGCCATGCCATGGGCGACCGCGCGCTGCAGGCCTTCGCGGGCACCGTGCGCGCGAGCGTGCGCGACACCGACGTGCTGGCCCGCTGGGGCGGGGAAGAGTTCGTGCTGATGCTGTCCGACACGCAGCCGGAGGACGCGCGCGAACTCGTGGAGCGCGTGCGCCTGGCCGTGGCGGCGGTGGAGATACCGCACCCCACGGGCACGCTGCGCCTGTCGGTGTCGGCCGGCATGGCGCTGCACCTGCCAGGCGACAGCGTGGAGCACACGCTGGAGCGCGCCGACCAGGCGCTCTACACGGCCAAGGCGCTGGGGCGCAACCGCGTGGTGCTGGCGCCGGCCGGCCCGCGGCCGGCGGCTGGTGTTAACGGGCGGGCTTGATGGCGCCGCAATCCGCGGCCAGCCATCGGCCGGTCTGCGCCATGTCGATCTGCTCGGGCTTGCCCTGGGACACGGTGTTCACCTTGAACTGGCCCGTGTAGGCCGTGGGGCCGCTGAAGGTCATGGTGCCCTCGCCCGTGGTGGGCGCCTGGCCCTTGGCGCCCGGGCAGCTGAACGTCATCGCCAGGGTGCCCGGGCCCGAGCGCCGCACGTCCTGCGTGCAGCCCTCCTGGGGCGGGATGCGGTCCAGGTCGGCCTGCTCGGGGCTGATGCAGACCTTCACCGTGTTGCCCTTGGGGCCCATGCCGATGCCGCGCTGGGCCATCATCTGTTCCATCTGCTGGCGCCGCGCTGGCGGCATGCTGGCCAGGGACTTCTGCATCTGCGCCATGGCGGCTTCCATCTGGCCGCTCTGGCTCTTCATGGTGACGCTGTGCTCCCACAGGCCGGGGCGCATCTTCTGGGTCTGGGCCTGCGCCGCCAGGGCAGGCAGCAGCAGGACGGCAGCGGCGGCGGTTGCCGCAAGGGTCATCGGGCGCATGGCGAAAACCTCCGGGGAAATGCAGGCGGGCACAGTGTAGGGCCTGTCACGCCTCAGAGCGTGTTCATGATCTGAGGTGCGGCGGCGCGGCCATCTGCTCGGGCGTGGTGAACCACGCCGCCGTGCCGCCCAGGCCCGCGCGCGCCTGGGCCAGCTCGTGCCGCGCCACGCTGCGCAGGTGCACTTCGTCGGGCCCGTCCATCAGGCGCAGCGCGCGGCCCCAGGTCCAGAACGCAGCCAGCGGCGTGTCGGACGACAGGCCCATGGCGCCGAAGACCTGCATGGCCCGGTCCACCACGCGCTGCTGCAGGCGCGCGGCCACGAGCTTGATGGCCGCCACCTGCACGCGCGCCGCCTGCGCATCCCCCTGGTCCAGCAGCCAGGCCGCGTGCAGCACCAGCAGGCGCGCCTGGTCGATCTCGATGCGCGACTCGGCGATCCATTCCTGCACGTTGGCCTGCTCGGCCAGCGGCTTGCCGAAGGCCGTGCGCTCCAGCGCGCGCTCGGTTGCCAGCCGCAGGGCCAGCTCGCACTGGCCGATGGTGCGCATGCAGTGGTGCACGCGCCCCGGCCCCAGCCGCGCCTGCGCCATGGCGAAGCCCGCACCCCAGTCGCCCAGCAGGTGGTCGGCGCCCACGCGCACGTTGCGCAGCAGGATCTCGCAGTGGCCCTCGGGCGCGTGGTGGTGCAACACGCTGATGTTGCGCACGATCTGCACACCCGGCGCGTCCAGCGGCACCAGCACCATGCTGTGGCGCTGGTGGCGTCCTGCCGCTTCGGCGTCGGCGTTGCGGCACAGCACGACGAGCAGGCGGCAGTGCGGATGCGCCGCGCCGGTAATGAACCATTTGCGGCCGCTGATCACCAAATCGCTCCCGTCCCGCCGCACGGTGGTCTGCAGGTTGGTGGGGTCGGACGAAGCCACGTCGGGCTCGCTCATCGCGAAGGCCGAGCGCATGCGCCCCTCCAGCAGCGGCACCAGCCACGCATCGCGCTGCGCGGGCGTGGCGAAGCGGTGCAGCAGCTCGACGTTGCCCGTGTCGGGCGCGTGGCAGTTGAACACCTCGGCCGCCCAGGGCAGGCGGCCCATGGTCTCGGCCAGCGGCGCGTAGTCGAGGTTGGGCAGGCGCGTGCCGGGCTCGCCGTCGCGCAGCGCGGGCAGGAAGAGGTTCCACAGCCCTTCCTCGCGCGCCAGGGTTTTCAGGTCTTCGAGAAAGGGCGGCGGGTAGTCGCCCGCCTGTACCGCCGCATGCCATGCTGCGTTGTAGGGCAGCAGGTAGCGGTCCATGAACGCCGCGAGGCGCTGGTTCAAACTGTGGGCCAGAGGGGAAGGTGCGAAGTCCATGCAGCCATTGTGAAAACGGCCCGGGAGCGCGTCACAACGCAGGCGACACCGGGCTTGACGCGCATCACGGTCCTACAGCCCCAGCGCCTCGAAGAACCGGTCCACCCGTTCCTGCACTTGCGCATCCATGCGCATCGGCCGGCCCCACTCGCGCTGCGTCTCGCCGGGCCATTTGTTCGTGGCGTCCAGCCCCATCTTGCTGCCCAGGCCGGCCACGGGCGAGGCGAAGTCCAGGTAGTCGATGGGCGTGTGCTCCATCAGCAACGTGTCGCGGGCGGGGTCCATGCGGGTGGTGACGGCCCAGATGACTTCCTTCCAGTCGCGCACGTCGATGTCGTCGTCCACCACGATGACGAACTTGGTGTACATGAACTGGCGCAGGTGGCTCCACACGCCCATCATCACGCGGCGCGCGTGGCCCGCGTAGGCCTTGCGGATGCTGACCACGGCCATGCGGTAACTGCACGCCTCGGGCGGCAGGTAGAAGTCCACGATCTCGGGGAACTGGCGTTGCAGCAACGGGATGAACAGCTCGTTCATCGCCAGGCCCAGCACGGCGGGCTCGTCGGGGGGCTTGCCGGTGTAGGTGCTGTGGTAGAGCGCGTCCTTGCGTAGCGTGATCCGGTCGATGGTGAGCACGGGGAATTCGGCGCATTCGTTGTAGTAGCCGGTGTGGTCGCCGTAGGGGCCTTCGAGCGCGTGCTGCCAGCCGCTGGGGTGGTGGGCATCGGGCTGGACGTGGCCTTCGAGCACGATCTCGGCCGTGGCGGGCACGGTGAGCGGCAGGCCCAGCGCGGGTGCTACCGCCGTGCGCGCGCCGCGCAGCAGGCCCGCGAACTGGTATTCCGACAGGCTGTCGGGCACGGGTGTGACGGCACCCAGCAAGGTGGCCGGGTCGGCGCCGATGGCGACGGCCACGGGGAAGGGCTGGCCGGGGTGGGCCGCGCGGTGGTCGGCAAAGTCCAGCGCGCCGCCCCGGTGCGCGAGCCAGCGCAGGATGACCTGGTTGCGCGACAGCACCTGCTGGCGGTAGATGCCCAGGTTCTGCCGCGCCTTGCGCGGGCCGCGCGTGATGGCGAGGCCCCAGGTGATAAGCGGGGCCACGTCGCCGGGCCAGCAGTGCTGCACGGGCAGGCGGGCCAGATCGACATCGGGGCCTTCCCACACCTGCTGCTGGCAGGGGGCGTTGCGGCCCACGGTGTGGGGGGCCATGTTCCACAGGGTCTTGAGCAGGGGGGCCATGCCCAGCATGTCCTTGGCGCTCTTGGGGGCTTCGGGTTCCTTCAGGCTGGCGAGCAGTTCGCCCAGGGCGCGCACGCCTTTCAGATCGGGCACACCCATGGCGCGGGCCACGCGCTGGGGGGTGCCGAACAGGTTGGCGAGCACGGGCATGGTGTGGTCAGTGGGATGCTCGAATAGCAGCGCGGGGCCGCCTGCGCGCAGCACACGGTCGCACAGCGCGGTCATTTCCAGGTGGGGCGAGACGGGTTCGGCAACGCGGCGCAGTTCGCCTGCGGCGTCCAACTGGGCGATGAAGCCGCGCAGGTCGTGGTAAATCATTTTTCAAGCCAAATTGGCCTCTGGCGCTTATCCATCAATCGCCAGCAGCTATCAATCAAGGAGCATCCGCCGCCAGTCCTTCCCAGCGGGGTGCCAGCGCATGTGGCATGCCAATGAGGTCGAGCGCACGCGCCACGCTGTGGTCCACCACCTCGCCGATGCTTTGCGGGCGCAGGTAGAACGCGGGCATGGGCGGGCAGACGATGCCGCCCATTTCCGTCACCGTGGCCATGTTGCGCAGGTGGACGAGGTGCAGCGGCGATTCGCGCACCAGCAGCACAAGGCGGCGGCGTTCCTTGAGCGTCACGTCCGCCGCGCGGGTCAGCAGGTTGTCGCCCAGGCCGTGCGCGATGGCGGCCAGGGTGCGCATGGAGCAGGGCGCGACCACCATGGCGTGGGCGTTGAACGAGCCGCTGGCGATGGCCGCGCCCACGTTGCGGGCGTCGTGGACGTGGTGGGCCAGGGCTTCGACAGCCGCTCTGTCCATGTCGATCTCGTGCCGCAGGTTGCGCCAGCCTGCGTCGCTGACGACGAGGTGGGTTTCCACGCCGGGCATGTCGCGCAGCACTTGCAGCAGGCGCGCGCCATAGACGGCACCGCTGGCGCCGGAGATGCCGACAATGATGCGGCGCGGTTCATCCATGGGCGGTCTCGCGAGTCAAGGGCTGAGCCAGCTGGTCGGCCTCCACCTGCTCCAGCACCAGGGCCGCTTGCAGGGGGTCGAAGTCTTCGTGGGCGCGCTTCTTCACGCCGTACTGCTGGAGCTGGTAGTGCCGCGCAGGCGCGATGCCGTGGCGGGCCAGGGTGCTCTTGACGCAGACCAGCGGGCAGCCGTCCAGCGCGATGATGGGGCGGCCCGAGCGCGCGGTCTTCATGAGGTGCGGCACGTCGCCGCCCACGCCCGCGATGCAGGACATCTCGGCCACGCCACGGCGGTCCAGTTGCAGCGCGACGTGGTTGGCCAACTGCGCGGCGCTGGAACAGCCGGAGCAGGAGTACACCAGGGGATGGTCGGGGTCGCCGTCTTTCATGGCTGGCCTTTCAGCAGGCGGGACAGGATCTGGCGCGGATCCAGCGGCGGCAGCTCCATCGCGTCCAGCGCGTTCTTCACCACCAGCCCCAGCTCGGTGTCGCCTTCCATCGACAGGCGGCGGCTGAAGAACAGCGTGTCCGGGTCCTGCTGGCGCTGGGCGAGCAGCAGGAAGTCGTGCGCGGTGGCGCTGAGGGTGAGATCCGTCGTGGGCTGCGGGGCGCTGGGCGCGAAGCGCCGGCCCGCCCAGGTGAAGTCGAACACCAGCCGCGCATCGCGCACGCACACGCGCATGCGCCGGTGCAGCAGCCGCTGGCCCACGTCGGCGGGCAGGTGGCGGGCCAGGGCGAAATTCAGCGCGGCCACCAGCAGCATCGAGCCGGGGTAGGCGGGCAGGCGCGAGAGCACGGCGCCCAGGGGCGCGGGCACGGTACGGTGGAATTCAGGCGACATAGAACAGCACGGTGATGAAGTGGCAGGCGGAGCCGCCCAGCACGAACAGATGCCACAGCCCGTGGCCGTGGCGGATGCGGTGGTCGAGCGCGTAGAACGCGATGCCCAGCGTGTAGCAGGCCCCGCCCGCCAGCAGCCAGGCAAAGCCGCCGGGCGTGAGCGCGTTCCACAGCGGCACCACGGCCACAAGCGCGAGCCAGCCCATGACCACGTAGATGGCCAGCGACGACACGCGCGCGCCCTTGGCCCAGCACAGCTCCTGCACCACGCCCAGCAGCGCCAGCGCCCAGACTACGCCGAACAGCGTCCATCCCCAGGGGCCGCGCAGCGAGACGAGCGCAAAGGGCGTGTAGCTGCCCGCGATCAGCAAATAGATGCTGCAGTGGTCGAGCTTTTGCAGCACGTTCTTGATAGAGCGCCGGCGCACGCTGTGGTACGCCGTGGACGCGGCGTACAGCGCCACCAGCATGGCGCCGTAGACGCTGAAGGCCACTACCTTCCATGGATCGCCCAGGCGGGCGGCCAATACGATGAGCACCGCCGTGCCCGCGGCGGCGAGGATGGCGCCGATGAGGTGGCTGATGCTGTTGAAGCGTTCTCCAGGGTACATGGATATCAGGCGGTGATGCGGCCCTGCTCCAGGCCGGGGCGGCCGTGCCAGTAGCCGTCGCAGGGCAGGTCAGGCATGTGGGGCTGCATGCGCTGCACGGCATCCGCCGCGCCGTTGCGGGCTTCGTCGAACAGGGCGACGACCTGCTCCATGTGCTGCGCCTGGGGGCTCAGCCGCAGCAGGCCCACGCCCAGGGTGCGCATCGCGGCGATCTCGCCCGCGAGGTTGTAGACGCGGGCGGACTGCGTCTGCGTGCCGTTGAGCACCAGGAAGCCCTCGCCCTCGCGCGTGCGCAGCGGCAGGCCGTCGGGGTGCTCCAGGCAGCTGAAGCGGCAGTCGTCCTTGGGCAGGTTGCGGTGGCGCGCGGTGAAGCAGCGCGCCGAGTAGGCCAGCGGCATGCGGCCGTAGGCGAAGACTTCCGTCTGCAGCCCTTCCAACGGCTGCGCGAGCATCGCGGCCAGGGCATCGCGCGCCATCTCGATGGGCATGACCCAGCGGCGCGCGCCGAGCTGCGCCATCCACTGCAGCGAATGCGCGTTGTACAGGTTCAGGTGCGGCCCCGCCACGAACGGCTGCGTGCCCGCGAGGCGCGAGACGGCGCCCATGTCGTTGGCCTCGACCAGGAACTCGCCGTTGCCCGTGATCTTGTGCAGCGTGCCCACGTCGGTGTTGGATTCGATGAGCACCTGGGTGGACAGCACGGCCTCCTTACCCGCTGCGTGCAGCATGCGCGCCAGGGCCAGCCAGTCGTTCAGGCGCAGCTCGTGGCGGCGCGAGCAGACCGTCTCGCCCAGGTACACCACGTCCAGCGGCGTGGCGGCCATGGCCTCGTAGAAGGCGAACACGGTGTCGCGCGGCCAGTAGTACAGCAGGGGGCCCAGTGCCAGCTTCATCGGTGTCTCCTCTTCTATTTCCAGGGCCGGTGGTAGGCGCCCAGCGTGTGCTGCTGGCCTTCGGCCACTTGATCCAGGCGGGCCATCCAGTGGGTCTTGGGCGCGTAGCGGTGCGGCAAAGCCATGCACTGGTCGATGGCCTCGCGCCAGACCTGGGTGACCTGCGCTACGTAGGCGGGGCTGCGCTGGCGGCCTTCGATCTTGATGGCACGCACGCCGGCCTTCACCAGTTGCGGCAGCAGCTCCAGCGTGTTGAGGCTGGTGGGTTCTTCGATGGCGTAGTAGTTTTCGTCCTCGCCCACGTCGAAGCGGCCCTTGCACAGCGTGGGGTAGCCCGCGTTCTCGCCGGGGGCGTAGCGGTCGATCAGGATGCCGTTCAGGCGCGACTCCAGGCCCCGGGGCGTCTCCTGCCAGCGCACGGCCTTGGCGGGCGAGCACACGCCGTGCGTGTTGGGCGATTCGCCCGTGACGTAGGACGACAGCGCGCAGCGCCCCTCCACCATCACGCACAGGCTGCCGAAGCCGAACACCTCGATCTCCACCGGCGTGCGGGCTATCACCTGCCGCACCTGCTCCAGCGACAGCACGCGCGGCAGCACGGCGCGCACGATGCCGAACTGCTCGCGGTAGAAGTTGATGGCCTCGTGGTTGGTGGCCGAGCCCTGCACCGACAGGTGCAGCCGCAGCTGCGGGTGGCGCTGCACGGCGTATTGCATGAGGCCGGGGTCGGCCAGGATGACGGCGTCTAGCCCCAAGTCCACCGCCTTGTCCATGGCGCTGCGCCAGGGCTCGGGGTTGGCGGCCTGCGGGTAGGTGTTGAGGGCCATGAACACCTTGGCGCCCTTGGCGTGCGCATGCGCGATGCCGCTGGCAATGGCCGCCTCGTCGAAGTTCAGGCCCGCGAAGTTGCGCGCGTTGGTCGCATCGCGCAGGCCCAGGTAGACGCAGTCCGCGCCGTGGTCCACCGCCGCCTTGAGCGCGGGCAGGCTGCCGGCGGGGCAGACGAGTTCGGGCGCGGCCTGCGGGGTTGACCTTGCCACCGTGGCAACGTTCATGATGGGGTTCGTTTTCCGTATTGATGCATTTGGCGTGAACCTTAAGGCGCAAGGCCGCCGCGCCCGCTGATATTTGTCAACCGCCCGGCACAATGGGTTTGATCCACCTCTCTCTTTCTTTCCGTCCATCCATGAGCAGAAACCTGTGGCTGCTGGCCCTGTGCCAGGGCCTTTTCCTGACGAACAACGTGGTCTTCATCGCGATCAACGGGCTGGTGGGCCTGCAGCTCGCGCCCTACGGCTGGATGGCGACGCTGCCCGTGATGGGCTACGTGGTGGGCGGGGCGCTGTCCACCGCGCTGGTGGCGCGCAGCCAGGCGCGCTGGGGGCGGCAGGTGTCGTTCCAGATCGGGCTGGCGGTGGCGCTGGTGTCGGCCCTGCTCTGCGCCTGGGCGGCGTTCGCGGGCAGCTTCTGGCTGCTGTGCGCGGCCACGGTGATCGCGGGCTATTACAGCGCCAACGGGCAGCTCTACCGCTTCGCGGCGGCGGAGCTGGCCGCACCCGCGTTCCGCGAAAAGGCCGTGTCGCTGGTGCTGGCCGGCGGCCTGCTGGGCGCGGTGGCGGGCCCCAACCTCGCCAGCGCCACGCGCACGCTGTTTGCCGTGCCGTTCGCGGGGGCCTACATGGCGCTGGCGGTGGTGGCGCTGCTGTCCATGGCGTGCATAGCGCTGATCCGTTTCGAGACGCTGGCGCCCAAGGCCCCGGGCGCGGCCGCCACCGGCCGCCCGCTGGGCGCGCTGCTGCGCGAGCCAGCGTTTGCCGTGGCCGTGCTGGGCGCGGCGCTGGGCTACGGCGTGATGAACCTGCTGATGGCCGCCACGCCGCTGGCGATGCAGGTCTGCGGCTTCGGCTTCGACGATGCGGCCTTGGTGCTGGAGTGGCACGTGATCGGCATGTTCGCACCGGGCTTCTTCACCGGCCACCTCATCAAGCGCCTGGGCGTGCTGCCCGTGATGGGTGCGGGCGTGGTGCTCAACGCCGCCTGCGTGGCGATCGCGCTGGCGGGGCTGGAGTTGCACCACTTCACCGTGGCGCTGTTCCTGCTGGGTGTGGGCTGGAATTTTCTGTTCACCGGCAGCACCACGCTGGCAATGCAGGCCTACCGGCCCGAGGAGAAGGACCGCGCGCAGGCGGCCATCAACTTCTTCGTGTTCGCCACCATGGCTCTGACCTCGTTCGCGTCGGGCGCGCTGGTGACCACGCAGGGCTGGACGCTGCTCAACTGGGGCTCGCTCGCGCCGATCGCGCTCACCGGCGCGGCGCTGCTGTGGCTGGCAGGCCAGCGGCGCGGCATGGCTGCTTGAACTACTGAATTGATAGCTGCCAGCGCTTGATGGACAAGCGCTGGAGGCCGATTTTTCTTAGATTTTCTGCAGCCACTGCCGCAGCCGATCGAACACCGGTTCGGCCAGCTCGGGGCTTTCGTTGAAGATCTCGTGGTACAGCGGCTCGAAGCAGTGCGACTGCACCGCGGCCTTGGGCGCCGCGGCGGCGAAGGCCCGGCTGCCGGCGGGGTTCACCAGCCGGTCGCTACCCGCCCACAGCAGCAGTGTGGGCACGCGCCAGTGCGCGGCGCGGGCCACGGTGGCGGGGCCGCCCTGGGCAATGAAACGCGCCAGCCGGCCGCTGATGCGGTCGTGGCACAGCGGGTCGGCCAGGTAGGCGGCGGGCACGGCCGGGTCGTGCGAGAGGTACCGCGCATCGAGCCCGTTGCCCACGCGCAGGTTGGGTGCGATGCGCGGCAGCGTGGCCAGCAGCAGCTTCTGCACGGCGTTCAGGCCAGGGTCGAGCGCGGGGGACGAAAGCACCAGCGCATCCACGGGGCGCAGGTTCATGGCCACGAAGCGCGCGGCCACCAGCCCGCCCATGCTGTGGCCCAGCAGCACCAGCGGCTGGCCGGCGGGCATGCGCGCGCGGGTGGCATCCACCATGTCGGCCAGGTCGTCGAGCAGGCGCGTGTCATGGGTGAGCCCGCCGCGCGGCCCGCCCGATTCGCCGTGGCCGTACTGGTCGTAGCCGCGCACGGCGAAGCCCCAGTCGTTCAGGCGGCGGGCCACGTGGTCGTAGCGGCCCACGTGCTCGCCCAGGCCGTGCACCAGCAGCACGGTGCCGTGCTGCGGCTCGCCCTCGGGCAGGGGCCAGTCCTGCACGGCGAGGTTCTCGCCGTCGGCGGCGGTGAAGGTGGTGAGGGTGGAGGCGGCCGGTTCGCTGCGCATCGGCATCAGGCCCCGCCGGTGGCGGCTTGCTGCGCCTGTTGCCGGGCCATGGCCGCGATCACCTCCGCCACCGACGCGGTGAGTTTCTTGGCATAGGGCACGTGCAGGAATTCGTTGGGGCCGTGCGCATTGCTCTTGGGGCCCAGCACGCCGCAGACCATCATCTGCGCGGTGGGGAAGCCCGCGGTCAGCATGTTCATGAGCGGGATGGTGCCGCCCTGGCCGATGTAGCCGCAGGGCGCGCCAAAGTGGGCCTGCGAGGCTTCGTTGAGCGCCTGCTCGAACCACGGCGTGGTGGCGGGCGCGTTCCA
>Ga0222420_100485_pt1 | contig 18149 bp, 7 predicted proteins | sample 3A2ome_FD_182470 | JGI IMG/M metagenome (GOLD analysis project Ga0222420, IMG submission 182470) | Enriched microbial communities from leaf-cutter ant dump, University of Wisconsin, Madison, United States - 3A200A (version 2) | ecosystem: Environmental > Terrestrial > Nest > Insects nest > Nest...
TCGACTTCATCATCGATACGCTGAAACGGATCGCCATCGACACGGCCCGCCTGGTAGTGCCGCCGGAGACGCGGGCATGAACGTGGTCTTCATCTCGCAATGCACCAAACGCGCCCTGACCGAAACACGCCGCATCCTGGACCAATTCGCCGAGCGGCGCGGTGAGCGCACCTGGCAAACACCCATCACGCAGGATGGACTGGATACCGTGCGCCGACTGCTGCGCCAAACCGCGCGAAAAAACACCGCCGTAGCCTGCCACTGGATTCGCGGACGCGACCACAGCGAGTTGCTTTGGGTCATCGGCGACACCCGCCAGTTCAACGACCAGGGCGCGGTGCCTACCAACACGACGGCCAGCAACGTATTGCGCGCGGATGACGAGAACAACTGGCACCACTTGCCCTTGGTGGCGGCACTGGCCGCGCTGGCCGCCCTGTTGCACGATCTGGGCAAAGCCACACAGGCTTTTCAGGATCGATTGAAAAACCCTGGTCTGCGCGAACGCAACCACTACCGGCACGAATGGGTGTCCGTGCGTTTGTTCGAGGCGTTCGTGGGCAGCGATGACGATGCAGGCTGGCTGCAGCGCATGGCGGCGTGCGCCGATGCGGACATGGATACCCGCGCGTTCGAAGCGCTGTGGCTGAATCACACAGGCGGGCGCTTGCTGCGAGACGGCCTGGATGAACCGCAGGCCACGCGAAACCCGCCCTTCGCCCAGTTGCCGCCGCTGGCCCAGGCCGTGGCATGGCTAGTGTTCACGCACCACCGGCTGCCGTGCCTGCCCATCCGGCAGGCGGGCGGCGCTGACGATGAAGACATCGACATGCCCCAAGCGGAATATCGGCGCTTTGGCGCGCATCCTCTTTTCATCAACGCCAATGAACTGGAGGACGTGCTGGCCCGCGTCAGCGCCGACTGGAATGAGCCGCGCGAGCGTGCCGACCACGCCACCGTGCGCGCCCATTGGCACTTTCCCCACGGCTTGCCCGTGGCCACCCCTGCCTGGCGCAGGCAGGCCGCTCGCTACGCCCGCAAGCTGCTGGCGCTGCCGCCATCACCCGCCAGCGGGCAGGTGCTGCACGATCCCTTTGCCATGCACGTGGCGCGCCTGTGCTTGATGCTGGCCGACCATCACTATTCCAGCATCCACGACGAGCCCCGGCGCCAGCCCTACCGCAATGCGGGGTACCCGCTGTATGCGAACACACGAACCGATGACCTCAAAAACGATAGCTGCCAGCGCTTGACTGGCAAGCGCTGGAGCCCAATTTTCAATCAAACCCTGGATGAGCACCTGCTGGGCGTGCAGGCCCACGCCACGCTGGTGGCACGCTCCCTGCCCAGCCTGGCGCACAGCCTGCCCGCGCTCAAGAACCACAAGCCCCTCAAGAGGCGCAGCGCCGACGCCCGCTTCGCCTGGCAGGACAAGGCCGCCGACTTGGCCGCCAGCGTGCGCCCGCGGGCGGCGGCACAGGGTGCCTTCATCGTCAACATGGCCTCCACCGGCTGCGGCAAGACACTGGGCAACGCCCGTGTCATGAACGCACTGGCTGACCCGGCCACCGGCATGCGCTGTGCGTTTGCCATCGGGCTGCGCACGCTCACGCTGCAAACCGGGCGCAGCTTTCAGAACGGCCTGGGCCTGGGGGAAGAGCAGCTCGCCATCCAGGTCGGCGGTGCCGCCAGCCGTGCGTTGTTTGAATACTGGGAGCAGCGGGCCGAGGCCAGCGGCTCCGCATCGCGCCAGCAACTGCTGGATGAAGCGGGCACCGTGCTGTACGAGGGCAACGACCAGCATCCCCTGCTGCAGCGCCTGACGGACGACGCCAAGGCCCGCGCGATGATCGCCGCGCCGCTGCTGGTGTGCACCGTGGATCACCTCACCCCCGCCACCGAAAGCCTGCGCGGCGGCCGCCAGATCGCGCCCATGCTGCGCCTGCTGACCAGCGACCTGGTGCTGGATGAACCCGACGACTTCGACATGGCCGACCTGCCCGCCCTCACGCGGCTGGTGCACTGGGCGGGGCTGCTGGGCAGCCGCGTGCTGCTGTCATCGGCCACTCTGCCACCTGCGCTGGTGGAAGGGCTCTTCCTGGCCTACCGCGCAGGACGCGCGGTGTACCAGCCGCACCGCAGCGAGCGGCCCGGCGAATCCGTCAACGTTTGCTGCCTGTGGATCGACGAATTTCACCAGATTGCGCACGACTGCCCGGATAGCACGGCATTCCACACTGCCCATACCAGCTTTGTCGAAAAGCGCGTGGCCCAGTTGGACAAGGCCGAGGTACGCCGCCGCGCCCAGATCGCCGAATTGCCTGCGCAATGGCACGGCATGGACACGGCCACGCGGCGGGCGGACTTTGCCCGTTTCGTCCTGGAAAGCGCATGGAGTCTTCACCAGCAGTCTCAAAACCATGGCATCGACCCTGCAAGTGGCAAGCGGGTGAGCGTGGGCCTGATCCGCATGGCCAACATCGGCCCGCTGTTCGACGTGGCGCTGGCCATGCACCGCCTGGGCGCGCCCGCTCCGGGCGTGCGCGTGCACCTGTGCGTGTACCACTCGCAGTTTCCACTGCTCGCTCGCTCTGCCATCGAACAGCAGTTGGACACCGTGCTCAACCGCCGCCCGGCGGCCGATGGCGCCGACCCGCTGCCGCACCGTCCTGGCATCCGCGCGCTGCTCGACGCCTTTCCCGAGCCACACCACCTGTTTGTCGTGCTTGGATCTCCCGTGGCGGAAGTGGGCCGGGACCACTGTTACGACTGGGCCGTCGTGGAACCCTCATCCATGCGCTCGCTGATTCAGTTGGCGGGCCGCGTGCGGCGGCACCGCCCCGGCGCGGTGGAGGGCGTGAACCTGCTGGTGCTGAACAGCAACCTGCGCGCCCAAGAGCAGCCGGGCAAGGCGGCGTTCTGCAAGCCAGGCTTTGAGCTGGAGGATCACCCCAGCGAAAAACGCAGCGATGGCAAATGGGATTCGAGTGCGCAATTCCACCTAGCATCGCACCAGTTGCGCGACATCCTGCCCGAGTTATCGGCAGAGCACGCGACGCCAGTAGATGCCCGTCCCCGCATCGCGCCCCGCAATGCGCTCCACCCCCGGGAGCGCATGGTGGACCTGGAACACGCCCGCATGCGCGACACCTTGCTGCCACGCGATGAAAACAGCAAGCTCTTCACCCCCGTGGCGCACCGCGCCTCCCTGCACTGGCACCACCCGCACCATCTGTGGCTCACAGGGCTGCTGCCGCAGTTCCAGCGCTTTCGCCATGATCCCCTGCCCCGCGAGGACGTGGCCCTGCTGCCCACGGACGAGGACGAGGACGAGGACAGCCTGCGCCTGCACCGCATCACCGACGGCACCCGGCGCGGCGAAACCCTGTATGTGGACATCCGCGATCTGCTGCACCCCATCCCGGATCGCGACCTCACCGGGCCGGGCATCGGGCCATGGTGCCATGCGAACTTGTTGGACGTACTCACCCTCTGGGCGAAATCGCAGGACCAGAGCCTGCGAGAGAGCGCAGAAAAGGTCGCTACCGCCAGCCTGCCGGCGTCGCAACAGGGCTGGCGGTTTCATTCGATGTTGGGATTCAACAAGGAATGACGGGTAGCAGGGCTGCCTTTGCGGCAGTGAACAGCAGTGCAGCAAACGGCGCCACTATTTTCTGAGCTGTCTTGCGACAGTGCCTGGATGGTAACAGCAGCATAGGTGCGCCAAACAGCGCTACTATTACAAATGACGCAACTATGGCTTGCGTCATGTGTCAACATGGATGAAAATGCGAACGCCCTCGAGACATTGGCGTGCCAAGAGGGCGTTCTACAACACTCCAGCTGTCGAGGCTGTGTCAGGTACAGACAGTGCGGTACCAGAGCATAAGGAGGCGGATATGGCTCTACGCCATATGACCAGGAGGGTTTGAACTTTCCTGGTCAGACTCCCCGGGGCGTTGCTCCGGGGATTTTATTCGTCCATCCATACGAAAGGAATTCCCATGCTCGAAGCCCCTCCCTCAGGGCAGGCGACAGATTTTTGCTCGGCTATAGAAAACTTCCTCCAGGAACGCCTGACAGCCAAGCTCGACAAGCTCAAGCCCGACGACCCTCAACGCCCGGAGCTGACCGCCCAGCACCAGCGCGGCCCCTGGCTGGAAAGCGCCGCCAAGCGGGTCAAGCAGATCCAGGCCGTGACCCATGCACTCAAGCCCGTGCACCCCGACGCGCGCGGCACCAACCTCTACGTTGACCCCACCGCCCTGCCCTCGATCAGCGAGGTTGGGAGCCACGTACTGGGCACCCGTTTCGCCATGGACGTGGTGGGCAATGCGGCGGCACTGGACGTGTACAAGCTGCTCAAGCTCGAAGTGGGCGGCCGCAGCCTGTTGCACGCTTTGGCGGCCCACGATGCCGATGCGCTGCGGGCGCTCAGCGACGACCCTGCCGAGGCGCAGGCCATGCGCGAAGCGTTCATCAGCCTGACGGCGGCACGCGAAGGCGGCGCCAGCACCCACGTACGGGCCAAGCAGCTCTACTGGCTGGTGGGCAACGATGCCGCTGACGATGCGCAATACCACCTGCTGGCGCCGCTGCACGCCACCTCGCTGGCGCAGGCGGTCTACGAAGAAATACAGGATGCCCGCTTTGGCGAAGCCAACAAACAGGCCCGCCAGGCACGGCGCGAGGGGCTGCCCCATAGCGGCATGTACCGCGAATACCGTGACTTGGCGGTGCAGAAAATGGGCGGAACGAAGCCACAGAATATCTCGCAGCTCAACAGCGAACGGCGCGGCGACAACTACCTGCTGGCGTCCCTGCCGCCCCTGTGGCAGGGGCAGCGCAACTACCTGCCCGTGCATGCACCCTCCATCTTCGAGCGCGCCTTTGGCGCCCGCCCCGCGGTGCGCGAGATCGTGCAGGACATGAGCGCCTTTTTGCTGACCGATCCGCCCGAGAACAAGGCCACGCGGCTGCGAGTGGATAGCCAAGTGGATGCGCTGGTCGATGAAATGGTGGTCTATGCAGAGGAACTGCTGCACCAGCCCCCCGGCTGGAGCCTGGATGAGCGGTTCCAGGAGCTGGCGTATGCCGAAATGCTGTGGCTGGACCCCTTGCGAGCAGAAATGCCCGAAGAAGGGCAATTCGCCAGCGATTGGCTCTGGATGGATTGGCCTGCCGAAATCGGCAAACGCTTTGGCCGCTGGCTGAACAGCCAGTTGAAAGACAAGCTGCCCACTGTCGGATTTACCGAGTCCCGCCAATGGCGCAAGGCCTTGCTGGACGAAGATGGCTCCTGGGCCCAGCAGTTGCGCGCATTGCGCGACCGGCTGGATGCGCCCCAGTACATTCCTTTCCGCAAAACGCATGACGAACTGGAAACCCAGCGGGGAGGCGCATGACCGCACTGCACACCTCCCAGGCTCTACTGGTGCTGCCTCGCTTGCGCGTGCAGAACGCCAATGCCATCTCCAGCCCGCTCACACACGGCTTTCCCTCCATCACCGCCTTCATGGGGCTGATGTGGGCCTTGCAGCGCAAACTGGCCACACAGGGCATTCCACTACAGCTGATGCAGGTCGGCGTGGTCTGTCATCACCATGAAGAACAAATGGTCGATGGCTACGTCAAGTCCTTCCGCCTGACTCGCAACCCCTTGGACAAGGATGGCAGTACCGCTGCCATCGTGGAGGAAGGCCGCATCCACCTGGACATCACCCTGGTGTTTCTGGTGACCGAACGTGCGGACACAGCGCCACAGGCCCCGGCCCTGGTACAGGGCAACGGGGTGCAGATGCAGGAGTGGGCCCGCGAGATCGGCCGCATCGTGGCCAGCATGCGCATCGCCGGCGGCACGGTGCTGCCCACGCGGCCGGCACCTCGGCAGCGCACACGTCCCTGGATGGAAGTGCTGCCAGAAGACAGCGAAGCACAGGCCCGGGACTTTGCGCTCTGGCGCCGCCGATGGCTGCCAGGCTATGCGCTGGTGGGGCGCGACGACCTGCTGGCCGCACGCCTGGTCCACTTGCGCGAGCACCAACCCGACGCCAGCCTGTTGAACGCCTGGCTGCATGCCGCGCGCTTCAACCACGCCCCCCAGACGCCGTCAGGCAGCGAGGTTGACACGCCCACCCCATCGGGCGCCAAGCAATCCTGGGGCGACCCTTTGCGGGGCAAGGGAACCGGTTGGACCGTGCCTATCCCTGTGGGCTACGCCGCGCTCGATGGCGAGCCCTTGCCGGCAGGAACGGTGGCCAATGCACGCGACGCCGGTACACCGCTGGCCTTCGTGGAATCGGTGTACTCGCTGGGCGAATGGATCAGCCCACACCGGCTGCGCCGCGTGCAAGACCTGCTGTGGCGGGCTGAAACCGACACCGCCATGCGCCTCTACCGCTGCCGCAGCGGATACATACCCGCCGGAGCCCCGCAATCCGTGGAGCAAATGCCCGAATTCGACTGAGCCCAGAGCTTGCCCTCCTGGCAACCCTGCCATGCGCGCACGCCCCTGGAACCATCTATCTATTTGAGAAAGAACAACCCATCATGTCCGACAAACTCACCACCGCCTCCGTCCTCGCCTTCGAACGCAAGCTCGACCCATCCGACGCCGTTTTCCACGCAGGCCGCTGGGACGACCGCGCCCAGTCGCACACTTGGCAGCCCGTCACCATCCAGCCCAAGTCGGTGCGCGGCACCATCTCCAACCGCCTCAAGGCCAAGGACCAGGATCCCGCCAAGCTCGACGCTGCCATCGAGAACCCCAACCTGCAAACCGTGGACGTGGCCGCCCTGCCCCCGCAGGCCGACACGCTCAAGGTGCAGTTCACGCTGCGCGTGCTGGGCGGCGCGGGCACCCCATCGGCCTGCAACAGCGCGGCCTACCAAGCCAAGCTGCTAAACACTGTGCAGGCCTATGTGCAGCAGCACGGCTTTGCTGAGCTGGCCCGGCGCTATGCGGCCAACCTAGCCAATGGCCGCTTCTTGTGGCGCAACCGCGTGGGCGCCGAGAGCGTGCAAGTCATCGTAGAGCAGTTGCAAGACGGCCAAGCCGCAAAATCCTGGCCTTTTGATGCCCTGACACTCAATACACGGGCGGTAGGCGCTATCAATAGTGAAGTAAAAGGACTGGAAGAACTGGGCCAGGCTATTGCCCGCGGGCTGGCGGGCAGCACCCACGTGCTGCTGCGGGTGACCGCCTTCGTGCGCCAGGGCGCGGGGCAGGAAGTGTTCCCCTCGCAAGAGCTGATCCTGGACAAGGGCAGCGCCGGCAAGAGCAAAACGTTGTACGACGTAGGCGGTGTGGCCGCCATTCACTCGCAGAAAATCGGCAACGCCCTCCGCACCATCGACACTTGGTACGACGGCGCCGACGAACTCGGCCCGATCGCGGTGGAGCCCTACGGCTCCGTCACCACCCAGGGCAAGGCCTACCGCCAGCCCAAGCAGAAGCTGGACTTCTACACCCTGCTCGACAACTGGCTGCTGAAGGACCAGGTACCGCCTGTGGAGCAGCAACACTTCGTGATGGCCGTGCTCATCCGGGGTGGCGTGTTTGGCGATGCGAGCTGATGACCATGACCACGCATTACATCGACATCACCCTGCTGCCCGACCCGGAGTTCAGCCACGCGCACTTGCTGGGCGCGCTGGTGGCCAAGCTGCACCGGGCACTGGTAGCAGCGCAATCCACGGCTATTGGCGTGAGCTATCCTCAGCATGTGGACGAGCCCCATGCCAAACGCACCTTGGGCTCCGTGCTACGCCTTCATGGCACGTTCGACACACTGCAACGCCTGATGGAGCAAAACTGGCTGCAGGGCATGCGCGACCATATCCAGTTGGCGGAACTGCGTTCCGTTCCTGCTGGAGTGCAGCACCGGACGGTACGCAGGCGCCAATTCAAGACCAACGCTGAACGCCTGCGCCGCCGCCGCATGTTGCGCAAGAATGAAACCGCTGAACAAGCTGCGATGGCCATTCCTGACACCATGGAACGCAGCCCCAATCTGCCATATGTGCAACTGCGCAGCAGCAGCACGGCTCAGCCATTTTGCCTGTGCGTGGAGCATGGACCGCCACAGGCAATAGCCGTGCCGGGAAGTTTCAATACCTACGGGCTGGGGCAGGAAGCCACTGTTCCTTGGTTTTGACCCTTTTTTCAACGTCCTCTATAACACCTGAAAAATCAAGTACTTAGAGAACATCTTGGATATAGGATGTTTTGGCTTGGAGGACGTTTGCTCTTTGAAAATCAGGCACTTACGCGAATAGTCCGCTAGTTCACTGCCGCATAGGCAGCTCAGAAATGTGACATCGCGCAATTTCCGCGCCGCCAAGTGTTCACTGCCGCATAGGCAGCTCAGAAATGGAGCCGCCGCGGATCTTGGGCGCGCGCACCGTTCACTGCCGCATAGGCAGCTCAGAAAAGACGGGTTGCGATTTTCTTGCTCATGAAATTGTTCACTGCCGCATAGGCAGCTCAGAAATCGACTTCCAAACGGTGTGGATGCACACCTATGTTCACTGCCGCATAGGCAGCTCAGAAAATTGGAGGAACCATGGCAGCAGACAACAGAGAGTTCACTGCCGCATAGGCAGCTCAGAAAAGGGTGGTGCAGTAGTACGGGCCGCGCTTGGCGTTCACTGCCGCATAGGCAGCTCAGAAATTGAGGGTGGACGTTTGAAGCTCCTCTGCGAAGTTCACTGCCGCATAGGCAGCTCAGAAATTGGAGCCGTTGGCACGCGGGGTCCAATGGCGGTTCACTGCCGCATAGGCAGCTCAGAAATGTGCATGGTTCATCGCTATACGTGTTGCCGCGTTCACTGCCGCATAGGCAGCTCAGAAAATGTAGTCGGACTTGATGCGGTCCATGCCGCCGTTCACTGCCGCATAGGCAGCTCAGAAACGCTGTGCGCTTAAGGTGGCGGTGCCAGCTGGGTTCACTGCCGCATAGGCAGCTCAGAAAATCGATGGCTGTTACAGCGGTCCAGGATCGCAGTTCACTGCCGCATAGGCAGCTCAGAAAAATGCATGCCGTAGCAGGGCTACCCACGATGCGTTCACTGCCGCATAGGCAGCTCAGAAAACGGCCTATAGGCCGGGCGCATGTCTTCTTGATGTTCACTGCCGCATAGGCAGCTCAGAAATGTACCTGATGGCGTCAAACCAAAACTACCGAGTTCACTGCCGCATAGGCAGCTCAGAAAAAGATGAAGTCCACGCCCATATGGCGGTGGGTGTTCACTGCCGCATAGGCAGCTCAGAAAATTGACCGTTTGCAGAACCCTTGGCGTCCCAGGTTCACTGCCGCATAGGCAGCTCAGAAAAGCGCCCCATCCAGCCAGTGTCGCGAATATGGGTTCACTGCCGCATAGGCAGCTCAGAAATTGACCCTGGCCGCAAGCGCTTTGCGCGCCGTGTTCACTGCCGCATAGGCAGCTCAGAAAACATGGGCGTGGACTTCATCTTGATCACGCAAGTTCACTGCCGCATAGGCAGCTCAGAAAAAACAAGTTCTCGGGCACCAGATCAACGTTGAGTTCACTGCCGCATAGGCAGCTCAGAAATTCATGGGTCCAAACACCTTCGCCCGGCTCTCGTTCACTGCCGCATAGGCAGCTCAGAAATGCTCGGCAATCGTCGCGCATGCTTTCCCGGCGTTCACTGCCGCATAGGCAGCTCAGAAAACGGGCACCGGCGCCGGGTTGCTCGCACTTCAGTTCACTGCCGCATAGGCAGCTCAGAAAACATCAACGCCAGCCCGAGCAAGCGCATCCAAGTTCACTGCCGCATAGGCAGCTCAGAAAACCACCGAACTGCATAGATCAAAGCCGCGACAGTTCACTGCCGCATAGGCAGCTCAGAAAATGACCAATGACACGCTCCATGTCGTGTGCCAGTTCACTGCCGCATAGGCAGCTCAGAAAACAGATCCACGCAGCGCTCTATCACGTCGAGCTGTTCACTGCCGCATAGGCAGCTCAGAAAACGACCGCTTCCATGAGCGGATCTACCGCGAGGTTCACTGCCGCATAGGCAGCTCAGAAAATCCCGCTGAGCGCCACGGCGCAGGTGCGCATGTTCACTGCCGCATAGGCAGCTCAGAAAACAGGAACGACAGCGCCTGAACTGGCGTTTGTGTTCACTGCCGCATAGGCAGCTCAGAAATCATCGCCCGCATCGTTGGTGTACGTGATCGAGTTCACTGCCGCATAGGCAGCTCAGAAATTCCCGGATTGCCTCGATTTCCATCAGCCTGCGTTCACTGCCGCATAGGCAGCTCAGAAAACGGCAAGGCTGGTTGCTGATGACGCCGCCAGGTTCACTGCCGCATAGGCAGCTCAGAAAGTCTCCACCGTTCTCAAGAACGGATGGTTTAAGTTCACTGCCGCATAGGCAGCTCAGAAAACTGCGCCGCGCACTGCGTCGTCCACTGCGCCGTTCACTGCCGCATAGGCAGCTCAGAAATGCTGTGTGTACGGGTCAAACGGCCTGCGCTTGTTCACTGCCGCATAGGCAGCTCAGAAATTCGCCCGGCTCTCTGACCGCATGAGCGGCAAGTTCACTGCCGCATAGGCAGCTCAGAAAAAGCGTAGCCTGGAGGGTTCGCTGCAGTCCAAGTTCACTGCCGCATAGGCAGCTCAGAAAACGCAGGCCAAGCGCGGCCCGTACTACTGCACGTTCACTGCCGCATAGGCAGCTCAGAAATTGAAAGCAGCACCACGCGCCGCCCGGATCGCGTTCACTGCCGCATAGGCAGCTCAGAAAAGCCTGCCCGTTGGGGTTAGTCCCGTTGCTGCGTTCACTGCCGCATAGGCAGCTCAGAAAACATCGGCCGCGCAACGCCCGGCGATGGCTTCGTTCACTGCCGCATAGGCAGCTCAGAAATATCTGCACGCGCTTACGGATGAGGATCTGCGGTTCACTGCCGCATAGGCAGCTCAGAAATTTGTAACGCCCTCATAAACGACATTGGGCGTGTTCACTGCCGCATAGGCAGCTCAGAAATACAACACCAACAGGGTGACCTACAACACCACGTTCACTGCCGCATAGGCAGCTCAGAAACGCGCAGGTCTACACCATCAACTACGAGAACCGTTCACTGCCGCATAGGCAGCTCAGAAAAGTGCCGTCGAATGCGTGGTAGCCAGCCGCGTGTTCACTGCCGCATAGGCAGCTCAGAAATTCTTGCGCCCGAAAATGCTGGTGCCCTCGATGTTCACTGCCGCATAGGCAGCTCAGAAATTTGACGTGAAGGACCGGCGCGTGTGGAAGGGGTTCACTGCCGCATAGGCAGCTCAGAAATCGGTGGCCACACGCGCTGGTATTCATCGAACGTTCACTGCCGCATAGGCAGCTCAGAAAGATGCGGCCTGGGACGTGGCGCAGAAGTCCATGTTCACTGCCGCATAGGCAGCTCAGAAACGCCAACGTGGTGCCGGTGCCCGACAGACCCAGTTCACTGCCGCATAGGCAGCTCAGAAATATACGGGCAAAAAGTGCGAGCAGCAGCCGGAGTTCACTGCCGCATAGGCAGCTCAGAAATAATCGGTGGGTTGCTGCAGTTTTGATAGCGAGTTCACTGCCGCATAGGCAGCTCAGAAATTTCAGCGACGCCTCGCCTTCAGCATCGGCCTGTTCACTGCCGCATAGGCAGCTCAGAAAACCTCACAGCCGCCGATGCATGATGTCGCAGAGTTCACTGCCGCATAGGCAGCTCAGAAAGACCCCGCCACCAGCGCGGCCGTGAAGGTGGCGTTCACTGCCGCATAGGCAGCTCAGAAATCCGCATGGAAAAAGGCGCGCGATGGGCACTTGTTCACTGCCGCATAGGCAGCTCAGAAATTGATGTGGGGTGGTCATTGGCTGCGCTTGTCGTTCACTGCCGCATAGGCAGCTCAGAAAGTGTGCGCAGCGAGTGGAAGCCTCGCACCCATGTTCACTGCCGCATAGGCAGCTCAGAAATTCGCAGCGACCGCTGGACGGGGGCCGACTTTGTTCACTGCCGCATAGGCAGCTCAGAAATGTTGCTCGGTTTTTGACGGAAGGCCGAAACCGTTCACTGCCGCATAGGCAGCTCAGAAAGAGCAGGAAAAGCAGCTCAAGAGCCTGGACGGGTTCACTGCCGCATAGGCAGCTCAGAAATCAGCCTCTTCCGTTCGCCCATACTCCATTCCGTTCACTGCCGCATAGGCAGCTCAGAAATCCGAGCAAGCGGGGGCGCCCGAGGACGAGACGTTCACTGCCGCATAGGCAGCTCAGAAAGCGAACTGCTCCAACCATTCCTTGCGGGCTTGGTTCACTGCCGCATAGGCAGCTCAGAAAGACCCGATGGATGCCGATAGAGACGGCTCCTCGTTCACTGCCGCATAGGCAGCTCAGAAATTCGGCCCGACGACTTGCGGACCAGAACCAGCGTTCACTGCCGCATAGGCAGCTCAGAAATCGATGGCCGTCTTGCTCTTGCCATAGGAGGCGTTCACTGCCGCATAGGCAGCTCAGAAACGCACACGCTGCGGTTCGTCGAGCCTGGCCCAGTTCACTGCCGCATAGGCAGCTCAGAAAGTGAAGCGGGGCAGCTGGCCGGGGCGCAGGCTGTTCACTGCCGCATAGGCAGCTCAGAAATCCAGCGGCCAGAACCGCCGGTCCCCGGTGGCGTTCACTGCCGCATAGGCAGCTCAGAAAATCAGCAAGCTGCACGTGCTGCGCCGCCTGGTGTTCACTGCCGCATAGGCAGCTCAGAAAGTCTCCAAGGCTGCAACGGCCATCCACCGCGCGTTCACTGCCGCATAGGCAGCTCAGAAACGACTGAGCCCCGGTCCGGGTGCCGCCACCGCGTTCACTGCCGCATAGGCAGCTCAGAAAGATGCCGCGTTGTCCTCGCTGCAGCGGTCCATCGTTCACTGCCGCATAGGCAGCTCAGAAAACCGGGCGGTGCTTGGCATGTTCTTCCCCACGGGTTCACTGCCGCATAGGCAGCTCAGAAAAATCAGCCGGATTTGGTAACTCTGAACTTTCAGTTCACTGCCGCATAGGCAGCTCAGAAAAACCGCGTGAGGTTCGACATGGCAACCGACCAGTTCACTGCCGCATAGGCAGCTCAGAAAGGCCAGGACGGTCTGCAGCGCCGACATCGCGTGTTCACTGCCGCATAGGCAGCTCAGAAAGGCGCGCGCAGGGTCTCCAGCACCGCCTTGAAGTTCACTGCCGCATAGGCAGCTCAGAAATATGGGATTGGCACCATAGCGCGCCTTAGTAGGTTCACTGCCGCATAGGCAGCTCAGAAAAGAACATGCGGTTCCGTGCGGGGTTTGCCGAGGTTCACTGCCGCATAGGCAGCTCAGAAAAGTTCGAGCTGGGCGACGACGGCGGATGCTTCGTTCACTGCCGCATAGGCAGCTCAGAAAAGCGCGGCCATTGCTATCAACTTCTTCATCATGTTCACTGCCGCATAGGCAGCTCAGAAATTGCCAATCTGGCTGGGCCTCGCGAAGCCATTGTTCACTGCCGCATAGGCAGCTCAGAAAAGTAGCGCACGTCACTGGCGCGGCGGGCGCACGTTCACTGCCGCATAGGCAGCTCAGAAAGGCCAGGGGCTGCGGACGCGGCCAGGATGGCCAGTTCACTGCCGCATAGGCAGCTCAGAAAACCCCCGCATCAGGTGGGGCAGCGCCTGTAGCGTTCACTGCCGCATAGGCAGCTCAGAAAAGCAGGAGGCCGCGAACGCCTCCTACGGCAAGGTTCACTGCCGCATAGGCAGCTCAGAAAGTGGAGCACCTGGAACACGCGGCGCGCTCGGTGTTCACTGCCGCCTAGGCAGCTCAGAAACCCACTTCTCCGACTCGCGCTCCGGCCCGGGTGTTCACTGCCGCATAGGCAGCTCAGAAAAAGCGCGACGTGATCGTGCTAGATGACTTCCAGTTCACTGCCGCATAGGCAGCTCAGAAACACGGCGCCGGCCGCCTGGGAGCTGCAGCATTGTTCACTGCCGCATAGGCAGCTCAGAAAGACCCACAAGGCGGCATCGAGCCTGGAAGCATGTTCACTGCCGCATAGGCAACTCAGAAAGCAGGCCTTCGAACGACTCGGGCTGCCCGGCAGTTCACTGCCGCATAGGCAGCTCAGAAATTGTCGAGCAGGTGCACCACCAGCAGTGGCGCGTTCACTGCCGCATAGGCAGCTCAAAATCGCGCTGGATACTGCCAGCTTCACACTCAGGGTTGATGCCAGAGGTACACCAACTTAATTGGAGCAAGAATCCACAAATATTGCCCAGACTTCCCATGTCTCCCAGCCAGATCATCGTCCTCGCCACGCCCGTCTTCTTCGCACTGATCGCCATCGAGGTCGCCGTGGCCCACCGGCGCCAGCGCAGCCAATACCGGCTGGCCGACGCCGTCAGCAGCATCAGCCTGGGCATGCTCAGCCAGACCAGCGCCGTGTTCACGCGGCTCTTGCGCGTGGGCATCTACACCGCCCTGTTCGAGCACGTGGCGCTGTGGCGCAACGACGCGTTCTGGACCAGCCTGCCCGGCTGGCTGCTGGCGCTGCTGTTCTACGACCTGTGCTACTACTGGCTGCACCGCATGGGGCACGAATCCGCTGTGCTGTGGGCCGCGCACGCGGTGCACCATCAGAGCCAGGACTACAACCTCAGCACCGCGCTGCGCCAGACCAGCTCGGGCGCGCTGCTGGGCTGGGTCTTCTACGTGCCCATGGCGCTGGCGGGCGTGCCGCCGTTGGTGTTCGGCGTGGTGGCGCTCATCGACCTGCTCTACCAGTTCTGGGTGCACACCGAGCAGGTGGGGCGCCTGGGCTGGTTCGACCGCTGGTTCTGCAGCCCCAGCAACCACCGCGTGCACCACGCGGTGAACGACGCCTACCTGGACAAGAACTATGGCGGCATCCTGATCGTATGGGACCGCCTGTTCGGCACCTTCAAGGACGAGGACGACCGCGAGAAATGCGTCTACGGCACGCGCGGCCTGCTCAACAGCTGGGACCCGCTGTGGGCCAATGCCCAGGTGTATGCCGGCCTGGCGCGCGACAGCTGGCATGCGCGCAACTGGGTGGACAAACTGCGCGTGTGGATCAAGCCCCCGGGCTGGCGCCCGGCGGACGTGGCCGAGCGGTTCCCGAAGCCCGCGTTCAGCATGGCGCAGATGCAGCTCTACCACCCGCCCATGTCCCGCGCGGTGCAGTGGTTCGCGCTGGTGCAGTTCGTGCTGCTGCTTGCGGGCGTGGCGGCCTTCCTGTGGCAGGCCGACAGCGCCCTGCTGGCGCACAACGCCGTCTGGTTCTCCGTGCTGCTCACCGCGCAGTGGTCGCTGGGCGCCGTGATGCAAGGGCGCATCGGCATGTGGATGGCGCTGATGCTGCAAAGCGCCGCGCTGGCCACGGCGACCAGCGCGCTGGGGTTCACGCAGTGGCACTGGCTGTTCAAGCCGCTGACGATGGTGATTGCTCTTGTTTTGGTAGCTTTTAGCGCTTATCCAGCAAGCGCCAGAGGCCGATTTGGCTTGAAATCCCTTGCACTGCTGGCGGCGGCGCTGGCGGGCTCGCTGGCGGGCGACGTGTTCCTGATGTTCGGCGGCTTCTTCATCCCCGGCCTGGTGAGCTTCCTTGTAGCGCACCTGTTCTACGTGGCGCTGTTCAAGCACGGCCAGCGCTGGTTCCCGCACCGGGGCGCGCTGGCCGCCACGCTCGGCATCGGCGCGGCGATGTACGCCTTTCTATGGACGGGTGGCCTGCCCGCCGCGCTGCGCGCGCCCGTGGCGGCCTACGTGCTGGTGATCGCGCTGATGGCCGCCCAGGCCATCGGGCGGGCGACGGTGCTGCGCGACGGGCCGTCGGTGCTGGTGGCGGTGGGCGCGGGCTTCTTCATGCTCAGCGATTCGCTGCTGGCCACCAACCGCTTCGTGCAGCCGCTGCCCATGGCGCAGGTGTGGGTGCTGGCGACGTACTACGCAGCGCAGGCGCTGATCGTGGCGGGGGTGCTGCGGCAGCCACCGCCGCAGTCCGAGCCCGTCACACCCCAAACAGGTCCTGCCCGCTCGCCTTTGGCGGCGTGACCCCCAGGTGCCGGAAAGCCGCCAGCGTGGCCACGCGCCCGCGCGGCGTGCGCTGCAAGAAGCCCTGCTGGATCAGGTAGGGCTCGATCACGTCCTCGATGGTGCCCGCCTCCTCGCCGATGCTGGCCGCGATGTTGTCCAGTCCCACGGGCCCGCCGTCGAAGCGGTGCACCACGGCTTCGAGCAGCTTGCGGTCCATCACGTCGAAGCCCTGCGGGTCCACGTCGAGCATCGCCAGGGCGCGGTCGGCGATGGGCTTGGTGATGCGGCCGTCGCCCTTGACCTCGGCATAGTCGCGCACGCGGCGCAGCAGCCGGTTGGCGATGCGCGGCGTGCCGCGCGAGCGGCGGGCGATCTCAAAGCCGCCGTCCGCGTCCATGGGCGCGTTCAGCAGGCCCGCGCTGCGCGCCACGATGCGCGCCAGTTCCTCGGGCGTGTAGAACTCCAGCCGCGCCACGATGCCGAAGCGGTCGCGCAGCGGGTTGGTGAGCATGCCGGCACGCGTGGTGGCGCCCACCAGGGTGAAGGGCTGCAGGTCGAGCTTGATGCTGCGCGCCGCGGGGCCTTCGCCGATCATGATGTCGATCTGGTAGTCCTCCAGCGCGGGGTACAGGATTTCCTCGACCACGGGCGAGAGGCGGTGGATCTCGTCGATGAAGAGAACGTCGTTCTTCTCCAGGTTGGTCAGCAGCGCGGCCAGGTCCTTGGGCTTCTCCAGCACGGGGCCGCTGGTCTGGCGCAGGTTCACGCCCAGCTCGGCGGCGATGATGTGGCTGAGCGTGGTCTTGCCCAGCCCCGGCGGGCCGAACAGCAGCACGTGGTCCAGCGCCTCGGAGCGCTTCTTCGCCGCGCCGATGAAGATCTCCAGCTGCTCGCGCGCCTTGGCCTGGCCCACGTATTCCTGCAGCAGCTTGGGACGCAGGGCACGTTCGATGGCCTCCTCCTGCGGGGAGGCGGGCGCGGCGGAGACCACGCGCTTGGCCGGGGCGGGGGAGAAATCGTCGGTCTGGATGGTCATGTGTTGCGGATCAGGGGGTATAGCCCGGCATCAGCCAGTTCTTGAGGGATGCCCGGAAGGCCGTATCGAAGCGGCCGTACTGGTCCCGCCCCGCCGGATCGATGCAGCTCGCGGAGCCGCCGTACAACTGCCCCACCAGATAGCGCTTGCCGTCGAGCGGGTAGAACAGGCCGGAGCCGCTGCTACCCCCTTCGGTGATGCCCTGGCTCCAGCCCACGGTGAGAAAGCGGCCCAGTTGCGCCGTGCTGGTCGCGCACAGCTCGTTGGCACAGTTGCTGTACTGCGTGACCACGCCACTGCTGGTCTTCTGCAGATCGCCCTTGGGGTGGTGGATGCCGACGACGGACGCGCTCTGCGGCAAACTGCCGAAGTAGCTGCCCGCGAACACGGTGCCCTGCGGGGCCGGCGTGTTCAGGCGCATGAACGAAGTGTCGGTGGCGGCATCGGCATACAGCAGCACCGCACCGCCGGCCACGCGCTGCGTCGCGGGGTTGGGGCTGCCGCTGTTGCAGGCCGTGGAGTGGTAGAACCAGTCGGTGGTCAGCGTCGATGCGACCGTCTGCGTGGAGATGCAGTGGTGCGCGCTCAGGAAATACGGCGTGGTGCTGCCTTGCGCGTCGTTGACCAGCGTGCCCGTGCACAGGTAGCTGCCGCCGTTGCGCACGAAGATCATGCGTGCCACCGACCGGCTTTCACTGGCCAGCTCGGGCCGGCACGACACGTCGATGTTGCAGGTGCCCGCCTCGCCCACCTTGGCCATCGCGGACTCGGCGGCGTCACCTGGCGCGACAAAGAAGTGCGACAGCGTGGGCACGGCGATGTCCAGTTCCGCCAGCAAGGCGCCCGCCGGAAGCTCCAGCTCCAGCGTGGTCTCGGCACCTCCAAAATCTGGTCCCCAGTAGGTGCGCGCCGCATCACCGGTATCCCCCGCTGCCAGGTTGCGCTGCAGGGTCTGCAGCACCTGTTCGCCCGTCACCGTGACCACGCCGTCCTGCACGCCAGCCTGCGCATGGAACCGCAGGACCGCGCCCGCAGGAAGGCTGCGCACCAG
>Ga0222420_100489_pt1 | contig 18049 bp, 18 predicted proteins | sample 3A2ome_FD_182470 | JGI IMG/M metagenome (GOLD analysis project Ga0222420, IMG submission 182470) | Enriched microbial communities from leaf-cutter ant dump, University of Wisconsin, Madison, United States - 3A200A (version 2) | ecosystem: Environmental > Terrestrial > Nest > Insects nest > Nest...
ATCCCGTATCTCCTCGGGTGTCAGACACCGACTGAGGCCGGCAGGGCCCATACGGTGTCTTGCGGCGCGATGGTGGTCAAGTGTCCGACACCCGTACGAGACGCACGCCGTTTCGCCTCGGCGCCTCCCGGGTGTCTGACACCAACCATGTGCCAATAAGTGTGTCAGACACCCGGGAAGGCCTGCCTTAGCTCGATCCCGTATCTCCTCGGGTGTCAGACACCGACTGAGGCCGGCAGGGCCCATACGGTGTCTTGCGGCGCGATGGTGGTCAAGTGTCCGACACCCGTACGAGACGCACGCCGTTTCGCCTCGGCGCCTCGCGGGTGTCTGACACCAACCATGCGCCAATAAGTGTGTCAGACACCCGGGAAGGCCTGCTTTAACTCGATCCCGTATCTCCTCGGGTGTCAGACACCGACTGAGGCCGGCAGGGCTCATACGGTGTCTTGCGGCGCGATGGTGGTCAAGTGTCTGACACCCGTACGAGACGCACGCCGCTTTGCCTCGGCGCCTCGCGGGTGTCTGACACCAACCATGTGCCAACAGGTGTGTCAGACACCCGGGACGGCCTGCCTTAGCTCGATCCCGTATCTCCTCGGGTGTCAGACACTGGACTATCCTGGACTATCGCCGGCGCGGACACCGGCCCGGTTTACAGCACGCTCAAAATCGCGTCGCGGGCCTGGTGGGAGAGTTCCAGGCGGGTGGGCAGGCTGCCGTCGGGGTGGCGGGCGGGGAGCGGGGGCAGGAAGACCACTTCCACGGCCAGGCCGGTCACGCCCAGCACGCGCCAGAGGTTGGCCACCAGCGATTCTTCGCCCACGAAGGCCGCGTAGCCGCTGCGTTTGCCATGCTGGAGGAAGCGCAGGGCCACCGGCTGGATCTCGACGGCGGCGGCGCGGGCCGGTTCGAACAGGCTGGCGTGGAAGGGAAGCAGCTCGAAGCCTTCGGTGGTCGTGCCTTCGGGGAACAGGCCCACGGCATCGCCCTGCTTGAAGCGGGCCTGCATGGCTTCGCCCATTGCGTGCACGGCGTGGCGCTGGCCGCGTTCGATGAACAGCGTGCCGGCGCCGGCCACCAGCCAGCCGATGACGGGCCAGCTACGGATTTCGCTCTTGGCGACGAAGGACGTGGCGCGCGCGGAATTCAGCACGAAGATGTCGATCCACGAAACGTGGTTGGCGACCATCAGCACCGGCCCCGCCAGGCGCGGCTCGCCTTTCAGGACGACCCGCAGTCCACAGAACGCCATCAGGCAGCGCGACCAGCCGCGGTTGAGCCAGGCGCGCGACCGGGTGCCGATCAGCGGATACACCAGGCCCACGCACAACAGGCCGAGAAGGATCCAGGGCACGACGAGGAATAGCCTTAGGACAAAGCGCAGCAGCTTCAAACCGGAGTCTCCCAGGCCAGGCTGCCACCCACGACGGTGGCGCGTACACGGCCGGGCAGCATCATACCTGCGAACGGGGTGTGGCCGCTGCGGCTCTGCAGCGCGCCGGGCGTCACCAGCCATTCGGCGTCCAGGTCGGCCAGGCACAGGTCCGCCGGCGCGCCCACGCCCAACTGGCCGGCGGGCGCGGCCTGCGGCGCGATGCCGGCCAGCACCGCGGCGGGGCCGCAGGTGACCCGCGCCACCGCCTCGGCCACGGGCCGGCGGCTATCGCGAGCCCACTTCAAGGCCAGGGACAGCAGCAGCTCCAGCCCCGTGGCGCCGGGCTCGGACAGCGGGAACGGCGCGGCCTTCGCAAGCGTCTCGACCGGCGTGTGATCGGAGCACAGCGCATCGACGAGACCGTCGGCCAGCGCCGCCTGGATGGCGTCGCGGTCGCGCTGGCCGCGCAGCGGCGGACGCAGGTGGAAATTCGTATCGAAAAAGCCGATGTCGACGTCGGTCAGGTGCAGGCTGTTGGCGGACACGTCGGCGGTCACCGGCAGGCCTTCGCGCCGCGCCGCGCGCAGCAGTTCCAGGCCCGCCGCCGTGGACAGCCGCGCCAGGTGCGCGCGCGCGCCGGTGGCGCGCTGCAGTTCGAAGATGGTCTGCAGCGCCAGGGTCTCCGCCTGCGGCGGCAGCCCCTCCAGGCCCAGGCGTTCGGCGTAGGCGCCGCCGGCGGCGACCGCGCCGCGGGCAAGCCAGGGGTCTTGCGGCCGCAGCCACAGCGTGTGTCCCTGGCCGCCGGCATAGCGCATCGCGCCCCAGAGCACGCGCGTGTCGGCGATGCCCATATCGCCTTGCGCATAGGCCAGGCAGCCCGCCCCGGCCAGCAGGTCCATTTCCGCCAGCGTTTCGCCGGCCAGCCCCACCGTCATCGCGCCCAGCGGACGCACCCTGCATTGCCCGGGCTCCGCCTGGCGCATCAGCGCGTCCACCTTGCCCGGCTCGTCCAGCGGCGCCTCGGCGTCCGGCGGCAGCACCAGGCAGGTCACGCCCCCGGCCAGGGCCGCGCGCAGTTCCGCGGGCACGAAGGCCGCAACGCCGGGCTGGGTCACCCGCGCGGACAGGTCGACCAGCCCCGGCAGCACCGCCAGCCCCGCCGCGTCCAGCCGGCGGTCGGCCCGGAAGCCGTCGGGCTCGCGGCCCACCGCCGCCACGCGACCGTCGGCGACGTAGAGATCCAGCAGCCCTTCCACGCCGTTGGCGGGATCGATCAGCCGGCCGTTGGCGATATGCAGCCTCATGGCGCGTCTCCCGCCAGCACGCCCAGGACGGCCTCGCGCACGCGCTGTTCGAGCTCGGCCAGGCGCGCCTGCAGCGGCGCCAGGCTGGCCGCCACATCGCCGTCTACCTCGACGCCGGGCGCCAGTTCGCCCGCGGGCAGCAGCAGCGCGTCGGGCCGGGCAGCGGCCAGCACGGCGGGCGCCAGGCCCCAGGATTGCGCGTACTCGCGGGCCGAGGGCAGCAGCGCGCCGCTGATGCGCTCCACGCCCAGCGGCAGGACGATGATCACGTCAGCGTCCTGCAGCCCTTCGCGCAGCGAGGCGCAGGCGCGCACGCCCAATTGCGCCAGGTCCTCGGGCAGCAGGCTGCGCGGCGCGGCCGCGCGCACTTCCGGAACGCCGAGCGTGGTCAGGGCATGGATGGCCGAGCGGGCCAGGCGCGAATGGCGCACGTCGCCCACCAGCGTCACCGCGAGATTGGTCAGGTCCTGTTTGGACGCCAGCATGGCCTGCACCAGCGCCAACGCCGGCACGGGATCCGCATGGCCGCCGTCGCCGGCGTTGACGATGCGCAGGCCGGGCGCCGCGTGGGCGGCCGCGCAATGCGCCGCGCCGCTGGCGACATGGCGCAGCACCAGCAGGCCCGGCTCCAGGCCGGCAACGGTGCCGGCCAGCGCGTCGCCGGCGCGCGCCTCCAGCGCCACCGACCGCAGCGACAGGCGCGCCGCCGCGGCGGCGTAGGCATCCCGGTCGGCCGCGGCCTCGTCCGGCAGGCAAAGAAACACCGGCAGGCCCGAGGCGGGAACGGCCGGCGCGGCACCCGCCTCCAAGCCGCGCGCGGCGTCCAGCAGCCGTTCGACGTGCCGCCGGGGCAAGCCTTCCGTGGTCAGCAGGTGTATCAGTTCGCCGCGGCGATCGAGTTGCGGATTGAGCATAGGCAAGCCGGGCGGCAAGCGTCAGGCCGCCGGCAGGGTATCCAGATATCGTTGCAGGATAACAGCCGCCGCCATCGCGTCATCGGCGGCGTTCGTGCCCAGCAGGCGCTGCGCTTCCATGCTGGAGCCGCGTTCGTCCACCAGTTCGACGGCGACGCCGAAGCGGCCGTGCAACTGATTGGCGAAGCGGCGGCAGCGCGCAGTGGCCGGCTGTTCGCCGCCGTCGGCGTCCAGCGCCAGGCCCACGACGACGCGGCGGGGCTGCCATTCCTGCAGCAGCGCCGCGATGCGGCCGAAGCGCGCCTCGCGCACCTCGCTGAAGATGATCTCCAGCGGGCGCGCCTGGCGCGTCAGCGTATTGCCGATGGCGATGCCGATCTTTTTCTCGCCGAAATCGAAGGCAAGCAGGGTCTCTTCAGGCATGGCCCGCGTCGCCCGCCAGCATGACCGGATCGATGCCCAGCAGCTTCAGCGCGGCGGGGTAGCGGTCCTCGGGCGGGACGTCGAAGATGATGCTGTCGTCGGCGCCCACGCTGAGCCAGGCGTTCTGGGCCATCTCGCTTTCGAGCTGGCCCGCGCCCCAGCCCGCGTAGCCCAGCGTGACCAGCATGCGGGCCGGCCCATTGCCGTCGGCGACGGCCTGCAGCACGTCGCGCGACGTGGTCAGCGCCATGCCGCCCAGCTTGATGCTGGAGCTGTAGTCGCCGGGAGGCGCGTGCAGCACGAAGCCGCGGTCGGTCTGCACCGGGCCGCCGAAGAAAACCAGGGTGTCCTTCACGGGGCCGATCTCGAGCGTCAGGTCGATGCGCTCGAACAGGGTGCCCAGCGTCAGGTCGGTGGGCCGGTTGATGACCAGGCCCAGCGCGCCACGCTCGGTGTGTTCGCAGATGTAGATGACCGAGCCCGCCAGGCTGCCTTCCACCATGCCCGGCATGGCGATCAGGAACTGGTTGGCGAAATTGGCCGCCTGCGTCGTAGAGTCGTCGTGGTGTGTTTCCGTCATGGCAACCCCTTCGTGGGTAGTCTGAGAGAACCGTGGGACGGCCCGCGCGCGCGGTCCTTCATGCCTTGCGGCAAGCCGTCCTGTGGTTGCGAGGGATGGGGCTTGATCCCATCTTACGAGCCTTGGCGGAAGATGTCGGCGTCGCCGCTTCAGATTTCCATCAGTTCGAAGTCCTCTTTGCGTGCGCCGCATTCGGGACAGACCCAGTTCGGCGGCACGTCTTCCCAGCGGGTGCCGGGCGCAATGCCCTCGTCGGGCAGGCCGGCCTCTTCGTCGTAGACCCAGCCGCAAATCAAACACATCCAAGTACGCATAGTTCTCTCTTACATCAAATCCCGGCCCTCGCCCCGGCGGCAGGGCAAAGGTGAGGGGCTTCCATTAGAATGGGGACAATCTTACCGAAACCCAATAGGGGTTCCCCTGATTCTCAGCAAATGAGTCCGGGTACCCTTACTCAAGCGCTGTCCAAGTGGCCCCCGTTACTCCCCCTCTCGTTTTGGTCTTCGGTCCGCTCGATCCCTCGGGCTCCGATGGCTTGCCGGCAGACGCCGTCACCTGCGCCCGCCTGGGCTGCCACGGCCTGGCGGCCGTCACCGCGCTGACCGTGCGCGATACCGCCGGCATCGAAGAAATCCATCCCGTCTCGCCCGACCTGCTGGACGACCAGGCGCGCTGCCTGCTCGAAGACATGTCGGTGCAGGCCATCAAGGTGGGCGGACTATACACCGCGGAAACGGCCAGCGTCGCAGCGCAGATCGCCGCCGACTACAGCCAGGTGCCGCTGGTGCTGCACCTGGGCCAGCGCGCCCAGCCGCCGGCCGATGCCGCCGACGAGGACGAGGCCGACGACCTGCTGGCCGCCACCCTGGAACTGGTGCTGCCGCAGACCGACCTGCTGGTCATCGAACACCTCCGGCTGGCCCAGTGGCACGCCGACGGCGACATCGATATCGGGGACGCACCATCGCCCATGCATGCCCTGGTGGCGGCGGGCGCGGAATGGGTGCTGGTCCTGGGCACCCCCCAGCGTCCCGGCCACTATGCCAACATGCTGCTGGGGCCCAACGGCCAGACCAGTCCCCTGCCCTGGCAGGCGCCCCCGGACCGCAACGGCGATGCCGGCGGCGTGGCCGCCACCGCCATCGCCGCCATGCTGGCCCGCGGCCTGGACATGCCGGAAGCCGTGCGCCAGGGCCTGGCGCATGCCGACGCCGCGATCGCCGCCAGCTTCCTGCCGGGCATGGGCCGGCGCATTCCCAACCGGATCCAACCGCAATGAAAGCGCTGCGCTTCCCCGCCGGCCTATACGGCGTCACCCCCGAATGGGACGACACCGAACGCCTGCTGCAGGCCGTGCGCAAGGCCGCCGAGGGCGGCATGCACTCGCTGCAGTTGCGCCGCAAGAACGTGCCCGACGCGGTGCGCGCCGAGCAGGCGCGCGCGCTGGCGCCGCTGTGCCGCGAACTGGGCGTGGTGTTCCTGGTCAACGACGACTGGCGCCTGGCGCTGGACGTCGGCGCCGACGGCGCCCACGTGGGCCGCGACGACGACAGCCTGGCGCGCATCCGCGCCGAGGCCGGTCCCGACCTGATCCTGGGCGGCTCCAGCTACGACGACCTCGCCCGCGCGCAGGAACTGCTGGACGCGGGCGCGGACTACATCGCCTTCGGCGCCATGTTCGCCTCCACCGTCAAGCCCGACACCGTGCGCGCGCCGCTCTCGGTCCTGGCCGAGGCCCGCCGCCTGGCCGACCAGCGCGACGCCCCGCGCCCCGCCGTCGTCGCCATCGGCGGCATCACGCCCGACAACGCGCCGCTGGTGGCGCAGGCCGGCGCCGACGCCATCGCCGTCATCACCGGACTCTTCGAAGCGCCCAGCATCCGGGCCGCCGCGGCGGCCTGCTCCGCGCCCTATTCCGCCAACCCCAACCGCAAGCCTTGAACGCCATGTCCAGTAACGCCCAGCTTTTCGAACGCGCCTGCCGCAGCATCCCCGGCGGCGTGAATTCGCCCGTGCGCGCCTTCCGCTCCGTGGGCGGCACCCCGCGCTTCATCAAGCGCGCGCAAGGCCCGTACGTGTGGGACGCGGAAGACAGGCAGTACATCGACTACGTGGGCTCGTGGGGCCCGGCCATCCTGGGCCACTCGCACCCCGACGTGGTGCGCGCGGTGCAGGAAGCCGCCGTCAACGGCCTGTCGTTCGGCGCCCCCACCGAAGCGGAAATCGAACTGGCCGAGGTCCTGATCTCGCGCCTGCCCTCGCTGGAACAGGTGCGCCTGGTCAGCTCGGGCACGGAAGCCACCATGACGGCCATCCGCCTGGCGCGCGGCGCCACCGGCCGCGCCAAGATCGTGAAATTCGAAGGCTGCTACCACGGCCACTCGGACAGCCTGCTGGTCAAGGCCGGCTCGGGCCTGCTGACCTTCGGCAACCCCAGCTCGGCCGGCGTGCCGCCGGAATTCGTCTCGCACACGCTGACCCTGGAATACAACAACCTGGACGCGGTGCGCGAAGCCTTCGCCCAGCATGGCGCGGACATCGCCTGCATCATCGTCGAGCCGGTCGCCGGCAACATGAACCTGATCAAGCCGGCCCCGGGCTTCCTGGAAGGCCTGCGCGACGTCTGCACCCAGCACGGCGCGCTGCTGATTTTCGACGAAGTAATGACCGGCTTCCGCGTGGGCCCGCAGGGCGTGCAGGGCCTGACGGGCGTCAAGCCCGACCTGACCACGCTGGCCAAGGTGATCGGCGGCGGCATGCCCGTGGGCGCCTTCGGAGGCAGCGCCGAGATCATGAAGCACATCGCGCCGCTGGGCGGCGTCTACCAGGCCGGCACGCTGTCGGGCAACCCGGTGGCCGTGGCCGCCGGCCTGGCCACGCTGCGCCTGATCGCGGCCCCCGGCTTCTACGAAAAACTGTCGGCCCAGACCGCCAAGCTGGCCCAGGGCCTGCAGGAACGCGCGCGCGCCGCCGGGCTGGCGTTTTCGGCCGACTCGGTGGGCGGCATGTTCGGCATTTATTTCAGCAACAAGGTGCCCGCCTCGTTCGCCGAGGTATCGGCCTGCGACACGGCGGCGTTCAACCGCTTTTTCCATGCCATGCTGGACCACGGCGTGCACTTCGCCCCGTCGGCCTTCGAGGCCGGCTTCGTCTCGGCCACGCACGACGACGCCGTGATCCAGTCCACGCTGGACATCGCGGAAAAGGTCTTCGGGGCGATGTGATCCCCGCGGCGGGGGCCGGCCTGCGGGCCGCTCCCCTCAAGGGGCCTTGTAGCGTTCGTAAAGGGCCGTGACGTCCCGGACGTAGGCCTGGGTTTCCGCATACGGCGGCACCGCGTCGTACTTGCGCACCGCGCCTTCGCCCGCGTTGTAGGCCGCCAGCGCCAGGTCCAGACGGCCGGGGTACTGGTCGAGCAGCCGGCGCAGGTGGCGCGATCCCGCCCTCACGTTCGTGGCCGGATCCACCAGCGCGGTCTCCACATCTTCCACCGCCAGCAGCGGCGCCGCCGTCGCCGGCATCAACTGCATCAGGCCCAGCGCGCCCTTGGGCGAGCGGGCATCGCTGCGGAATCCCGACTCGATGGCGATGACTGCGGTCAGCAAGGCCCGGTCCACGCCCGAATCCTGGGCCGCCCGCGCGATCAGCCCGTCGTGCGCGGTGGGCGCCTTCGCCTCGCCCCAGCGCAAGGCGCGCGGCGTCGGCTCCAGCCCGGCCAGCCGCGCGCCATCGCCGGACTTGGGATCGCAGGCCGTGCAGACCTTCATGCCGCCGCTGCGCCAGGCGGCCCGGGCCTGCGCCCGCTTGTAGTACTTGGCGTGGCCCGTGGGCACCTTCATCGCCCGCCAGACGCCGAAGGGATCTTTGTAACGGTAGACGTCGGCCGCCTCGGCCGGACGGGCCGGCGCCAGCGCCAGAGCGCCCGCCACGAAGACCGCCAGCGCCGCCATGCCCCCGGCGCGCGCCAGGAAGGCGCGCAGGGCCGGGAAGATGGAACAGGCATGGCAGCGCATGGGACGGGGCTCCGGCGGCGTCCTGGGACGCGTTGGCGAGTTCTTATGCTGCTGCGCGGACGCGGTTTTGTCGCTCGTGCCTACGTCCTAGTCCCGCGTGGACGCCCGCCTGCGCAGGCGAAAACAGGGGCGGAATTAGGGCTTGCGGCTGGCCCCCGCACAGCTACTTTCCAGTAGCCTGGCGACCTTGCGCTAGAATATGTCCTAATATTTCGTATCATTACCAAATGAATGAACTTGGCCGCCAGCGCCAAGCGGGAGAGGCTGAGATGGACGCGACAAACATGCTTCAGCTAACGCTGGACGCCGATACCCAGGTCCTGGCGGCACGCTATACGCCGCCGCCCCGCCCCGAGCCCGCGGCCGGGCAGGCGGAACCCGCCGCCCTCGACGCGGAAGCGGGCGGCGACGGCGCCGGGCTTGCGCTGGCCGACCCGGAAACCGAAGCGCCCCCTTTCAACGTCGACCTGCCCACCTGGGACACGCTGGCCGCCGCCGTGGCCGCCCGGGGCTGGAACGCCGAGGCGCTGGACAGCCAGGCCGTGCTGGCCTTCATCGAGCAGTGCCGCAAGGCCCAGGACACCGTCGAAGGGCCGGTCGGCATGGTCGTCGACGGCAGCTTCGAAGTGGAGCTGGACGCGGCGCGCATGTCGGCCCTGCTGACCCTGCATCCTCCCAAGGGCGGCAAGCCCGTCGCGCTGGAAGCCGTGCGCCAGGCGCTGGCCGACCAGGGCATCGTCCATGGCGTGCTGGAGCGCGAACTGGCCGAGGCCGTCGAGCAGGGCCGCCGGGACACCGTGCTGGTCGCCCGGGGCATGCCGCCCACCCGCGGCACGCCCACCCGCTTCGAGAGCCTGCTGGACCGCCTGAGGCCCCGCGGCGAAGACATCGACGAACTGGCCCAGGTGGACTACCGCGACCTGGGCAACCTGCTATTGGTATCGCCCGGCACGCCGCTGATGCGGCGGGTGCCGCCGCTGCCCGGCGTGGACGGCATCGACGTGCTGGGCAAGCCCGTCCTGCCCGAGGAAATGCCCGATACGCCCTTCGCCAAGGAACTGGCGGGCGTGGAGATCGATCCGGAAGACCCGCTGCTGCTGCGCGCCGCCATCGCCGGCACGCCCAGCCTGGTCAGCCATGGCGTGCAGGTGAACCCCATGGTGGAGGTGGACGCCGTCAACCTGTCCACCGGCAATATCAATTTCGAGGGATCGCTGCAGGTGCGCGGCGACATCAGCGCCACCATGGAAGTCCGCGTGACCGGCGATGTGGTCGTCAACGGCACGATGGAAGCCGCCCTGGTGGAAGCCGGCGGCAGCGTCACGGTCAAGGGCGGCATCATCGGCACGGCCGAGGCCCTGCAGGACGCCGCCGCCGCCGCGCGCACCGCCCGCATCGTCTGTGGCGGGGCGCTGCGCGCCAAGTTCATCTCCAACGCCATCATCAGCGCCGGCAAGGACGTCGACGTGGAGCGCGAAATCCGCCAGAGCAGTATCGCCGCGGGCGGCAGCATCCAGGTCGGCCCGCCCAATACGCAGCAGAGCGCCATCGTGGGCGGACAGGCGCGCGCCCTGCTGGGCGTGCGCGCCGGCACCATCGGCGCCGCGTCCGGCATCCCGACGCTGGTGCAGGCCGGCCTGGACCCGCACGCCGACATCAAGCGTTCGGCGCTGGCGCGCAAGCGCCAGAAGATGAACGAGGAAAAGGCCAAGCTGGAAAAGCTGCTGACCTTCCTGCAGGCCAATCCGCAGCGCGCGCCCGGCGACGTGGCGGAACGCGCGCGCAACACGTACGCCAAGCTCGGCCATGAACTGCTGGAGCTGGAGGCCGAGGAAGCCCAGTTGGCGCAAGAGCTCCAGCCCCTGCAAACCGCCATCATCGCCGCCACCAAGCGCTTCTGCAGCGGCGTGACGATCCAGCTCGGCAACAAGGTGCAGGAATTCCTGGAAGACCAGATCGGCGGCAAGGCCGGACTGGAAGAAGGACAGATCGTCATCCGCTGACGCGCGCCCTTCCGGACGGCCGCGCTACGGCGCCAACTGCTCGAACCAGGCCCGCGGCGAGATGCCGCGGTCGGGCCCCAGGATCGAAAAACCGCCGTCCACCGGGATGTCCACGCCGGTCATCCACGAAGCCGCGTCGGAACAGGCGAAGCACACCGCGGCGGCGATTTCGTCGCCCGAGCCGACCCGGCCCAGCGGATGGAAATGCGCCCCCACGGCATCGGCGGCCTCGCGCGATCCGCCCGACAACTGCTCCACGGACGGCGACCAGGTCCAGGCCGGCGACACCGCCAGCACCCGCACGCCCGCCGGCGCCAATTCCACCGCGAAGTTCTTGGTGATCTGCAGCAGCGCCGCCTTGGACGCCGGATACAGCGCGCGCCCGGCCGCGCCGAACTTGCCGCCCGTGCTGCCCAGGTTCACCACCACGCCGCCGCGCGGCAGCAGCGGCGCCGCCATCTGCGTGAAGATGGCCGCCGACACCAGGTTGGTGTCCAGCGTGCGGTGCCATTCTTCGCGGGACGATGCCAGCCCTCGGTCCGCGTACTGGCAGGCGTTGTTGACCAGGATGTCCAGCCGCCCGAAGCGCGCCAGCGCGGCGTCGATGCAGCGCTGGATCTGGCTGTCCTGCCCGATGTCCGTTTCGCAGTACAGCGCCCGGCCTTGCAGTTCCTGCTCCAGCGCGCGCCCGGCTTCGGCGTTGCGCCCGACCAGCACCACCTTGGCGCCGGCCGCGGCCAGCCCGCGCGCGATGTCCGCGCCCAGCCCCTGGGTGCTGCCCGTGACGATGGCCGTTTTGCCGGCCACGCCGGGAAAGCCAGTGAAATCCATGGAACTTCCTTTACGTAGTAGGCGCCGCCGCCCAGCGCAGCGCTTCCGCCACCGTGCCGGTCCGCGCGATCAGGCGCATGCTGGCCAGCGAGGCTTGGTGCACCGCAGGATCGGCCGAGGCGCAGGCGTCCTGCGCCACCATCACCTCGAAACCGATGTCGGCGGCATGGCGCACCGTGCCCTCGACCACGGAATGCGTGGCGACCCCGGCCACCGCCAGCCGGCGCGCGCCCAGCAGCCGCAGGGTCTCTTCCATCGGCGTGCCGTAGAAGGCGCTGATGCGGGTGTGCTTCACCACGAATTCGCGCGCGCTGCCGGCCCGGGGCTCGAGCCCATCGTAAAAGGCGCTGCCCCACTGTCCTTCCGCCACCGCGCCGATGGCCGCGACGTTGCGGAAGATGGCGCAATTGGCCAGCAGGTCCGCGTAGTCGGGCCGGAAAGCGACGCGCACGTGCACGATGGGCAGTCCGGCGGCCCGCGCGCCGTTCAGCAAGGCGGCGGCGCTTTCCAACAGGCGCCGGCGCGCGTCGTCCCCGTCCAGCCCGACGCGGATCTTGCCGTCGGGGTGCAGCACGTCGTTCTGATAGTGCAGCGCCAGCACCGCGGCATCGGGCGCCGTCACACGAACCCCTCGAACACGTCGTGCGCGTCGTCGCAATTGACCAGGTCGATCCGCTTCATGCGGATGCGCCAGTCCTCGCCCTCGGCGGCCAGCTTGTGGGTATAGCGGCCGGCCAGTTGGCGCGGCTGGCGCTTGCGCCATTCCGTCATCTGGAAGGCGGAATGCACGACCAGGTTGCCGCCGGCGTCCACGCCTTCCACCTGCACGCCGCCCACCAGCCGCGCGCTGCGCGTGGGCGGCTGCTGCGACCAGTTGCGCGGATGCTCCAGGCGGCGGATGCGCACGTCGCGCAGCATGCGGTCTTCCCAGAACAGCGAGATATGGTCGTAGGGGCTCTGCTGGCCGGGCGCGCGCGGCATCCAGTACATGCCGTCGGCGGTCCACAGCGCCTGCCAGTCGGCATAGCGGCGCTCGTCCAGCAGGCGGGCCTCGCGGTAAAGGAACTGCGCGATGCGGTGGTAGGCATCGGCCGGCACGTCGGCGGGCGACAGGCTGTCGGTCGCGACGTCGAAATCGAGGTCTAGCAGCATGCTTGGTCTCCCGGGGCGGCGGCCGCGCCCTTCTGCGCGGCGCCGGCTTCCATATAGGTCTTCCAGGCGTGGAACTGGTTGCGCATCGGCAATTCGCTGGTGCCGTTCAGGGACACCATGCCGTCGGCGTCGCTGCGGTCGCTGCCGTGGTAGCGGTGCATGCTGACCCAGTCGCCGCCGCGCGTGGCGTTGCCCTCCTGGCAGCGGTTGTAGAGTTCGATGTCGTCCGGCATCACGTTGGACGAAGGCGAATTGATGACGTTGGCGTACAGCATGGCGCGCTTGAACACGCCGTCCGGCGCGCCCTTGCAGCGGAACGTCTGGATCTCGATCATGGTCCGGTCCACCGCGATCGGCCGGATCACGCGGAACTGCTGGAACACGGTGTGGGGCGACCCACTGCCGTAGATGACGGTGTTGTGCCGGTTCATGCCGAGGATCTCGCGGGCGCGCGTTTCGCCGTAGGCGGCGGCCAGGGCCTCGAAGTGCGCGCGCGACACCGGATCGCGCTCGGCCGCGCCCGGGTTGAAAATGCCCTCCATATACCCGTGGCCGTTGGCATAGGCGCGCAGCTCCAGCTTTTCCCAGAACTCGTAGGGTTCGCCGTTGCCGTCCATGATGTGGAGCTCCAGCGGCATCTCGCCGATCTCTTTGGCTTCGTCGCGCGCCGCGGCGTACGACGATTCATGGGTGACGCGGGCATGCATGGTGTCGTGCAGGTTCTCGTAGAACACCTTCCAGTTCGACCGCTGCATGACGCGGAACACGCCGCCCGCCACCTCCACCTCGCCCACCGGAGAACGGTCGCAGAGGTTGTCGATGGACGAGCGCACGCCGCCCAGGAATTCCTCCAGCCCCTGCCCCTGCGCCGCCTGGCTGGCGAACACGAAGCCGCGGTAGCTTTCCACGCGCGGCAGCCGCCGCATGGAAAACGAGGGATCGGCGGGGTCGTAGGCAGTGCCTTCCAGGCCTTGCTTGAGCGGCACGCCCAGATGGCTGCCGTCCAGCTTGAAGGTCCAGGCATGGTAGGGGCAGCGGAAGAACTTGCCGGCGCAGCCCTCGCCGTCGGCCACCACCTTCGCGCCCTTGTGCGGGCAGCGGTTGTACAGCACGTGCACGCGGCCGTCCGACGCCCGCACCATCAGCACGTCCTGGTCGCCCAGGCGGGCGGTGTGATAGTCGCCGGTTTTCGGCACCTGGCTTTCGTGCCCCACGTAGACCCAGGCGCGGCCGTAGATGCGCTGCATCTCCAGGTCGAAAATGGCCGGATCGGTATAGACGGCGCGGTGCACGCTGTCGCCGCGCACCAGGGCGGCCAGTTGCGCTTCGGTGTATGACATGGCGGCCTCCTATTTGCCTTCGCTGTCTTTCCAGCGCGCCATCAGCGTGTTGGACGGCAGCGTCTCGTCCAAGAGCTTGGCCGCCGTCTCGCGGCCGGCCGTGGGCAGGCCCTGGGGGTCCAGCAGCCCCACCTGCACCAGCACGCTGGCCTGGTCCCAATAGATGTGCTCGTGATAGAGCTTGTCGCCGCGGAACTTGACGATGGCCACCAGCGGAATCTCCACGTACTTGCCGGTAGGCGGCACGCCGGGCAGCATCCAGTCGATCTCGGTGGTGTGGGTGAAGCAGAACAGCAGTTCGTCCACGATCTGCGTCGCGCCCACCGTGCGCGACAGCGGCACCAGGCGGGTGTCGGGCGGATTGCTGTTGACGAAATGGTGCTGGTAGAAGCGGCTGAGCTCCTTGTGGCCCACGCCCCCGGTCATGGTGGGGATGTGGTTCACATAGGGATCGGCCACCATGGTGGTCATCGTGGCCGCCACGTCGCGCGTGCCGAATTCGTATTCGCAGTGCTTGTCCCACAGGTACGAATAGTCGAACTCCGGCCCGATGGCGCGCTGCAGCGCGGCCATGCTGCGCTGGTGCGCCATCAGCGCGGACGGCTTGTCGTAATGGTCGCCGCCCGTGCGCGCGAAGGCGTGGTCCACGCCCGGATAGACGTACAGTTCCACGCCGGGCTTGCCGCCCAGCGCCGCCAGAATGCGCTCGCGCGCCGCGGGCGGACAGTAGCCGTCCTGCTCGGCGATGTGCAGCACCAGCCGGCCGCGCAGCCCGGCCGCTTCGTCCAGGCTATTTTCGATGCCCACGCCGTAGTAGCCCACGGCCACGTCCACGTCGGTGCGGCAGGCGGCCAGGTAGGCCAGCTTGCCGCCCAGGCAATAGCCCAGCACGCCCACCCCGCCCTGCTGCTCGGGCAGCTCGCGCAGCAGGGCGATGGACGACGCGATGTCGCGCAGGCCCAGCTCCACGTCGAAGCCCTGGTAGAGCTCGAAGGCGCGCGGCATGTCGGCGGGGCCGTCGGTCAACTGGATGCCCGGCTGCTGGCGCCAGAACAGGTCGGGCACCAGCACCACGTAGCCCTCCTCGGCCAGGAGCTGGGCGGCGCGGCGCATGAAGCCGTTCACCCCGAATATCTCCTGGCACAGCACCAGGCCCGGGCCATGCCCCGAGGCCGGCACGGCCAGATAGGCGCCGAAGGACTTGCCATCGTGTGCAGCGACGGCCACGTCGCGCGTCGTAATGCTGGGGGTCATGCGTGTCTCCTTGTTGCGGGCATGCGCCCTACTGCATCCGGCAGGAAGCCGCGAACGGGTCCTGGTACTGGGTCAGCACCGTGCCCGACAGCTTGTTGGACAGCTTGCCGCCCGCGCCCGGCTCGACGATGCGCAGGTAGTAGTTCTGCACCGGATACTGGTTGCTGTTGAACTTGAAATCGCCCCGCACGGACTTGAAGTCCGCCCGCCGCAGGGCCGGGCGCAGTTCGTCCGCGCCCAGCTTGCCGCCGGTCTGGCGCACCGCGCTGTCCAGCAGCATGGCGGCGTCATAGCCCTGCGACGCGTACAGCGTGGGACTGCGCTTGTAGGCCTTGGTGAAGTCCTCGACGAACTTGCGGTTGGCCGGATTGTCCAGGTCGGCGGCCCACTGGGACGTGTTGCGCAGGCCTTCGATGGGCGCGCCGACGGCGGCGATCGTGTCCTCGTCGCCCGAGAAACCCGGCGCCAGCAGCGCGATTTCCTTGCCCAGGCCCGCGCCGTTGAATTGCTTGATGAAGTTCACCCCCATGCCGCCCGGCAGGAAGAAGAACACCGCGTCGGGCTTGCTGGCGCGCAGCCGGGTGATTTCGACGCCATAGTCCAATTGGCCGAGCTGGGTGTAGATCTCTTCGGACAGCCCGCCCTTGTACAGGCGCTTGAAGCCGTTGAGCGATTCGCGCCCGCCTGGATAGTCCGGCGCGATCAGCGCCACGCGCTTGTAGCCCTGGTCGGCGGCGTACTTGCCCATCGCGGCCGGGATGTCCTCGTTCTGCCAGGCCACCGCGAAGAAATTGGGGTTGCAGCCCGCGCCGGCGTAGTTCTCGGGCCCGGTATTGGTGCTGAGGTAGATGGTGCCCGACTGCAGGATGGCCGGCATCACGGGCAGCAGCACATTCGAAAACACGATGCCGGTCATGATGTCCACGCGGTCGCGCTTGAGCAGGCGCTCCACCGCCTGGCGGCCGGTGTCGGCCTTCTGCTGGTCGTCCGCCACCACCACCTCCGCCGGCAGCCCGCCGAGCTTGCCGCCCGTATGCTGCAGCGCCAGATTGAAGCCGTCGCGGATCTCGTTGCCCAGCGCCGCGCCGGGCCCGGACAGCGTGGTCAGCAGGCCGACCTTGATCTTGTCGGCCGCCGACGCGTTCGCCGCGGCCGCCATACAGGCCAGCGCCGCCAGCGCCCGCCGGCTCCACAGGTTTCGTTTCATGAGCCACCCCGTCCATTTAGTGTGCGCAGGCCCTAGAGTAGGCCCGCCCGGAAGGCCGCTCTATCCGATTACGCGCAGTCTTATCCGGGATTCACTTAATTCCACGCGCGGGCGGTTTAAATTACCCTGGCCGAAGATACGGGAGGGTTCCCGTCCCGGAGGCATGCATGCATGGCTGGTCACGACTCACGCTGGCGCCCCTGTTGAAACGGCGCGTCTTCAGCTCCACCCAGCAGGACGAAACGCGGACCCTCGTCTCCGAAGCCCTGAAAGAGCATCGCCTGACCTGGAAGGGCGGCCGCGTGGACGCGGAACTGAACCGGGCCCGCTTCGGCTCCCTGACGGTCTGTACCTTGCGCTACGGCGCCGAAGTCCACATCGAACCCGACAGGCTGCAGGATTTCATGCTGGTGCAGGTGCCCTTGCGCGGCCGGGCCTGTATCGAATGCGGCAGCGACCGGGTCGACGCCGACCCCGACTGCGCCGCCGTGATCGCCCCCAACCGCCCGCTGCGCCTGCACTGGGAAGCCGGCTGCGAACAACTGCTGCTCAAGATCCCGCGCGGCAAGCTCGAATCCATCGGCCTGCGCGCCTTCGGCGAGGCCGCCGCCGGCCCCCTGGACTTCAGCCCCGCGCTGCGCCTGGACACCCCCGTCGGCGCCGCCTGGTGCAGCATGGTCGCAAGCCTGATCCACCTGCTGCCCACGCTGGACGACGGCGCCCTCCGTCCTCCCGCCGCCTGGCTGGAACACCTGGAGGACACGCTGTTGCTGCACCTGCTCTACAACCAGCCCAATAGCTGGCAAGCGCGCGCCGGCCAGTCCTCCGCCGTCCCGCGCCGCCTGGCGCTGGCCGAATCCTACATGCGCGAGCACCTGTCCGCCCCGCTGACCCTGATCGACATCGCCCGCCACGCCGGCGCGAGTTCCAGCGCCCTGACGCGCCTGTTCCAGGAACACCGCGACACCACTCCCATGAACGCCCTGCGGGCGCTGCGGCTGGACACGGCCAGGCAGAAACTGAAGTCGGACGCCCACGCCAGCGTGACCGAGGTCGCGCTGGGCGTCGGGTTCGGGCACCTGGGACGGTTTTCGGAGTATTACCGGGAACGCTTCGGGGAATTGCCGCGCGAGACGCGGCGCGTGACGGGGTGACGGTAAGCAGGTGTCTGACACCCGTGCGGCAAAACGCTACAGGCTTGAAGCAACGCATCGTTCCGCAGGTGTCTGACACCCGTACGGCAAGGCCTTGCAAGCTTGAAATGAGGCATCGGGGTGTCTGACACCAATCGGGGCGGCAACATCGTCCCGCGGGGGGTGTCTGACACCCGGCAACACCGCTACACGCCGTGACGTCATCTCGTATGGGTGTCAGACACCTGGCATATATCGTCCCACCACCCAACATGCCGCAACAGGTGTCTGACACCCGGCAACACCGCTGCACGCCGTGACGTCGTCTCGTACGGGTGTCAGACACCTGACCATATGGACACCTGACTTATTTACCCCCCTGCCAACCGCGCGCAGAGTCAGCACCAACCGCAAGACGCCGCGTAAGCCCCACGAGGCCGCCCGCGCGGCCGGCATGGGGCGGGCATCGAAAGATCCTCCCCCCCCCCCCCCCCCCCCCCCCCCCGCCAACCCACGC
>Ga0222420_100497_pt1 | contig 17616 bp, 17 predicted proteins | sample 3A2ome_FD_182470 | JGI IMG/M metagenome (GOLD analysis project Ga0222420, IMG submission 182470) | Enriched microbial communities from leaf-cutter ant dump, University of Wisconsin, Madison, United States - 3A200A (version 2) | ecosystem: Environmental > Terrestrial > Nest > Insects nest > Nest...
GCACGATGAACATCCTGGATCGCGCCCATCATTACACCGAGGAGCATGTGCCCGTGGTGGCGCGGCTGGCGCCGCTGCTGATCCCCGCCTTCCTCGAAGCCCGGCGGCGCTGAGCATGGTTCGCGGCAGAAGCCCCGGCGAACGCGCGGGCCGCGCGGCCTACAACCTGGCGGTGGCCGGCGGCTTCGTCTTCATGGTGATGCCGATCCTGCTGGTGCTGTGGCTCAGCTTCTTTTCCAACGAGATCCTGACCTTCCCGCCCGACGGCTATTCCCTGCGCTGGTACAAGGGGTTGGTCGACCAGCAGCAGTTCATATCCGGCTTCATGACCAGCCTGCAGGTCGCGGTGCTGGCTACCGCCCTGGGCCTGGTCGTCTCGATCCCGGCAAGCCTGGCCCTGACCCGGCTGGAATTCCGCGGGCGCCAGACCATCCTGCAATTGCTGCTGGCGCCGCTGGTGGTACCGGCGATCGTCATCGGCACCAGCCTGTACGTGCTGTTCGTCGAGATCGAGATCGCGACGGAAATTCCCGCTGTCGGTTCGGTCGTCGGGCTGTCGCTGGCCCATGTGCTGATCACCATTCCCTGGTGCGTGCGCCTGATCACCGCGAACCTGGTGGGCGTCAACCCCGCGATCGAGGAAGCCGCCGCCAGCCTGGGCGCGCGCCCCGCCACCGTGGTGTTCAAGGTCACCCTGCCGCTGATCTGGCCGGGTATCGTCGCCGCGGCGCTGTTCGGCTTCGTCACCTCGTTCGGCAACCTGGAAATCTCGCTGTTCCTGATCGCACCGGGCCAGACCACCCTGCCGATCGCCATCCTGCAGTACCTGGCCTGGAAGATCGACCCGACCATCGCGGCGGTCTCGGCCATGCAGATCCTGGTGATCGCCGCGGCCCTGCTGATCACCGACCGTTTCGTCAGCCTTTCCCGCGTGGTGTAGACCGATGTCGACCGTGACCCTGGATGCCGTCTCCAAGCATTATGGCGATGCCATAGCCGTCGCCCGCGTCGACCTGGATGTGGCCCAGGCCGAACTGGTCGTGCTGCTGGGCCCGTCGGGCTGCGGCAAGACCACGACGCTGCGCATGATCGCGGGTTTCATCGAGGCGACGTCGGGCACGATCCGCATCGGCCCGCGCGACGTGACCCTGGATCCTCCCTATCGCCGCAATGTCGGGCTGGTCTTCCAGAACTATGCGCTGTTCCCGCATCTGACCGTGTTCGAGAACGTCGCCTTCGGCCTGCGCCGGCGAAAAGTCGCCGAGGCCGAGATCACCAGGCGGGTGACGACGGCGCTGGAGATGGTCCAGCTGGATCATCTGGCCCAGCGCCTGCCGCGCCAGATGTCGGGCGGCCAGCAGCAGCGCGTGGCCCTGGCCCGCGCGCTGGTCATCGAACCCGACGTGCTGCTGCTGGACGAACCCCTGTCGAACCTGGATGCGAAATTGCGCCAGGACGTGCGGGTCGAGATCCGCCGGCTGCAACAGTCGCTGGGGCTGACCACGATCATGGTCACCCACGACCAGGAAGAGGCGATGACGATGGGCGACCGCCTGGTCGTGATGAGCGGCGGGCTGGTCCAGCAGACCGGCAGCCCGCGCGAATTGTACCAGCGGCCGGCCAACCGCTTCGTTGCCGGATTTGTCGGCCGCTCCAACTTCCTGGCGGGCCAGGCGCGCGGCGCAGGTTTCGTCACCGCCTCGGGCTGGTCGCTGCAGGGCGACCGCGACCTGGGGGCGGCCGGCACGCTGATGCTGCGCCCCGAGGCGATCCAGGTCGGCCAGTCCGGCGTCAACGATGCGCAAGGGGTGATCGAGGCCGTGACCTATCTTGGGGCCGCGACCGAACTGGCGCTGCGGCTGGACGGCGGCGACGTCATCGCCGTGCAGGAATCGATTGATGCCGGCCGCCGCGCCGGCGACCGGCTGGGCATCACCGTTCCGCCGGCCGCGCTGGTCGGCCTGAACGACTGAAGATCGACGACACGACATCACAACCAAGGGAGAGTGGGAGATGAGCATGAAATTGAACCGGCGCCAGTTCGGCATCGGCCTGGGCGCGGCGGCGGGCCTGGGGCTTTCCGGCATCGGTCCGGCGCAGGCCGCCGGCCAAGTCATCGTCGGCACCTGGGGCGGCGATTACCAGAACCTGCTGGACCAGAACATCGCGCAGCCGATCCTGAAGCCGATGGGCATCGAGGTGGTCTACGACACCGGCAACGACACGCCGCGCAAGACCAAGCTGCTGGCCGAGCGCCGCCTGCCGCGCGGCAGCGTCGACCTGGCCGCGCTGACCGCGTCGGGCGCCTATGAGATGTACAAGGCCGGGGCGCTGCAGGAACTGGACCCGAAGAAGCTGCCCAATATCGGGCATATGCTGCCCAAGCTGAAGACGCCCTATTCGGTGCCGCATATCTATACCGGCCGCGTCATCCTGTATAACCCGGACAAGATCAAGACCAAGCCGACCTCCTATGCCGATCTGTGGAAGCCCGAATATGCCGGCAAGGTCGGCGTGATCGACATCCAGTACCAGACCACGATCGAATCGGCGGCGATGGCCTATGGCGGCAGCCTGTCGGACTACGAGCCCGGCAAGGCCAAGCTGCTGGAGTTGAAGAAGCAGGGCGTCAAGATCTATCCGACCAACGAGGCGATGGCCCAGGCCCTGAAGAACGAGGAAGTCTGGATCTGCATCATGTGGAAGGCGCGCGGCGTGATGTGGCAGAACGCCGGCATCCCGGTCGAGATCGCGGATCCGAAGGAGGGCATCGTCCTCTACGTCTCGGAAATGGTGATGGCCAAGAATGCCCGCAACAAGGACAACGCCTACGCCTATCTGAACGCGATGATGGACACGGTGCCGCAGTTCCAGTTCGCGCGCGCCATGGGGTACAACCCGACGGTCGACAACGTCACCCTGCCCAAGGAAATTTCCGAACGGATCAATTTCCCGGCCGACGTCCAGTCGAAGTTCATGCTGCAGGACCAGGAATATCTCGCCAAGAACGATGCCCAGCTTCGTGAATGGTGGGACAAGGTGTTCAAGGCCTGATGTGTAATGTGGGCGCGAGGCGCGTGACGTCATGACCCGACGCGGTTCGACCGCTGCGGCGCTCCTCGCGCCCGCAACCCTGTTGGTGGTGGCGACCCTGGTCGCCCCGCTGATCCTTCTGTTCCGGTTCAGCCTGAACCGCTTCGTGCCCGGCGAATTCATGGTCGAGGCGCTGACGGCTGCCAACTACGTCAAGTTCTTCACCGATCCCTATTACCTGGCCGTGCTGGGCACCACGCTGTGGGTATCGCTGCTGGTCACGCTGATCTGCCTGGTGGCGGGTTTTCCCGCCGCCCTGTTCCTGGCCCGCACCCGCACGCGATTCAAAAGCCTGCTGATCCTGGCGGTCGTCCTGCCGCTGTTCGTCGGCAATGCGGTGCGGGCGGCGGGCTGGATGGTCGCCTTCGGCCAGAAGGGCGTGATCAATGCCTTCCTGGGCGGGCTGGGGCTGATATCCGCCCCGATCGAGATCATGTACACGACGACAGCCGTGATCATCGGCATCGTCGCCGTCAACCTGCCCTTTGTCGTCCTGACGCTGCAAAGCGTGCTGGAAGGCATCGACCCCGCGCCCGAGGAAGCGGCGCTCAGCCTGGGTGCCCGCCCCCTGTCGACCTGGTGGCTGGTCACCCTGCCCCAGGCGGTGCCGGGCGTGCTGGCCGCCGGCGTGCTGTGCTTCATCCTGGCGATGAATGCCTATGCCACCCCGGTGCTGCTGGGCGGGCCCAGCTTCCAGATGATGGCCCCCGTGGTCGCCAATGAAATCCTGCAGCAGTCGAACTGGCCGTTCGGCGGCGCGCTGTCCTTCGTCCTGATGGCGGTCACCCTGACCCTGACCGCCGCCGCCAACCTGATCGTTGCCCGACGCTATCGCGTCTGACCGGAGCATCCAGATGACCGACACCCTGTTCACCAACGCATTGCTGCTGGACCCGGAGGCCGGCACGCAGGCCGAGCGTCATGTCCTGGTCCGGGGCGGCCGCATCGCCGAGGTGTCCGACACCGCGATCAAGGCCCCGGCCGAGGCGCGTGTCGTCGACCTGAAGGGCCGCACGCTGATGCCCGGCCTGATCGACGGCCATGTCCACGTCATCGCCGGCACCGCCGACTTCGCGGCGATGCGCCACTGGTCGCCGTTCTATGTCTCGGCCCGGGCCAGCGACATCCTGGAAGGGATGATCGGCCGCGGCTTCACCACCGTCCGTGATGCCGGCGGCGCCGATTTCGGCGTGGCCGACGCGGTCGAGGAAGGTTTCTTCAACGGCCCGCGCATCCGTTTCGCCGGCCATGCCCTGTCGCAGACCGGCGGCCATGGCGACATGCGCGGCCGGGGCGAGAACAACCTGGACCAGTGCCTGTGCTGTGCCAGCCTTGGCGTTGTCTGCGACGGTGTGGCCGAGGTGCGCAAGGCCTGCCGCACCGAAATCCGCAAGGGTGCGCACCAGATCAAGATCATGGTGTCGGGCGGCGTCGCCTCGCCCACCGACCGCATCTCGTCGACGCAATTCTCGATCGAGGAAATCCGCGCCGCGGTCGAGGAGGCCGAGGCCGCCGAGATCTACGTGATGGCCCATGCCTATACCGCGCGCGCCATCAACCGCGCGCTGGAAAACGGCGTGCGGTCGATCGAACACGGCAACCTGCTGGATGAATCCAGCTGCGACCTGTTCGTCAAGCATGGCGCCTATCTGGTGCCGACCCTGTCGACCTATCACGCGCTGGCGTCCGAGGGCATCGCCGCCGGCCTGCCCGCCGATCTGCACGCCAAGGTGTTCGACGTGCTGGACGCCGGCACCCGCGCCCTGGAACTGGCCCATCGCAAAGGCGTCCGGATCGTCTACGGCACCGACCTGCTGGGCCAGATGCACAAGCACCAGCTGCGCGAATTCGCCATCCGCGGCGAAATCCAGCCGGCGATCGACGTGATCCGCGGCGCCACCACCATCGCCGCCGAGTTGCTGCAGATGACCGGCGAGATCGGCCGGATCGTGCCGGGCGCGCGGGCCGACATGCTGGTCGTCGACGGCGACCCATTGCGCGACCTGGGGGTGATGCAGGATCCCGACCGCTTCCTCAAAGCCGTGGTCAAGGACGGCAAGTTCTGCAAGGACGCCCTCTGACCCTCAGGGCGTTCAGCTGCCGCCCGGCATTGCGGCCGGGCGGGCGGCAAGGTCGTCCGAGACATCGACCCCCGCAGCCGCGAAGCTGGCGACAACCATGCGCCGCGCGATCGCGGCCACGTCCTCCTCGAAGCCGCCGCCGGATATGGCGGCCAGTTCATCGTCCGAGAGCAACGATGCGTCCCGGGTCGTCGACAGTTTCGATTCAGCCATGACACCTGGCCCTTTCTGGCGGTCGTCATCGATCCGGCCAGTCTAGCCCCCGGCCCCTGCGCCACGATGACGGCGATCACAACCGGTTTGGCGGCCAAGCGGCATCGACTGGCCGGTCCGCGCAAGCGGCAGGCGCGGCCGCGTGTTATCGACGGCCGATGAAACGACCCAGCCGCGGATGGCGGCAAGGCAGATCGATCATTGAAAAAGGACGACTGCCAATGCTGTTGGACGAAAAACGTTTCCCCCTGGTCTTCCTGCGCCATGACGGTAGTGCCGATGCGCCGGCCATCCAGGATCAACTCGAACGCCTGCTCGACCGCGGCGCCGCGTTCGTCCTGGTCACCGACCATGCCCCGGGCGGGCATGAGGCGGAAACCCCGGCCGAGCGCAAGGACAAGGCCCTGTTCTTCAAGCGCGTCAAGGATCGCCTGCGCCGTCATTGCCGCGGCATGATCGTGATCGAGGGGGACAGGCCGACCGCGATGGCGGGACGGATCGCGGCCGCCGCGGCGGCCAAGGCGTTCGGTTTCACGATCCTGTTCGCCGCCGACGAGGATCAGGCCGCCGCGCAGGCGGCATCGCTGCTGGGCGCGCGCTGACCGCGCGCGAGGCGGCGGGCCATCCCGCCGCCTTGCGTCGCGTCGGTTCAGGCGTTCAGCGCGGCAGTCAGTTCAGCGATCATGCTGGCATCCAGGTCGGCTGCGCCGACGGCCGTCGCCCCGCCGGTTTCCGGCGCACCGACGCAACCGGCAACCGTGACCGCCGCTATGCCGATGCCAAGGCCCACGGCGGCAATGTCGCCCCACAGGCTGCCACCGGAAATCCGGGCCAGGACATCGTCGGACAGCATCGAATTCTGGATCGGCGAAGTAAAGCTGGTATTCACGACACTAAATCCTTTTCCTTGGGTTGACTTTGTCTTCCGTCATCGGAGACAAGGCCACTCTACGCCTTGCCTCGGAATAGACGATGACCGGCATCACAACCCAAGGGCGATCCAGATGTATTCTACTTAATGATTGTAACGACTTGTCTTCAGGCTGAAGGCCTGCCCATCGTCGCCGCGTGCATTTCAGCGGGATCGCGGTCCAGGAAGACCATCTCGACCCCGCCTTCCTCCAGGATGACGCGCGAGCCCAGGAACGACCGCCCCCAGACCGGATCGGCCAGGTCGGGTTCGATCGTATAAAGCTTGGCGATGCCGCTCTGGACGATGGCGCGGGCGCAATCGGCGCAGGGGAAATAGGTCGAGAAGATCGTGGCGCCCGCAAGCCGCTTGCCGTCGCGCGCCGCGGTGAAGATCGCGTTACGCTCGGCATGTTCCTGCCAGATCAGCCGCCCGTCGCCTTCGTGGCGTTCTTCCAGGTCGCGCACGCCCCGGGGGTAATCGTTGCAGGCGGCGATTTCCTCGCCCTCGGCCAGGATGATGACCGCGCCGACCTTGCGCGGGCGGTTGGGGCTGCGATTGGCCGTCTTGACGGCCAGGTCCATCAGGCGATCGATATCCAAGGCTGCTGATCCTCAAAACCACGAACGGGCGCCGACCCTCGCATGATCGTGCGGTCAGGTCGAGCCGAGTTCGCCGGCCAGTTCGTCGACTTCCTGCAGGTGGGTCCGATCATGGTCGTGGATGTCGGCGACCAGGTCGTCGATCGTCACCCGCCGGATGCCGTCGAACAGGCCGTAGCGGCGGCGCTGGTCCGCGCTCAGCCCGGCCAGGCGGTCGACCAGCCCGGCGCGGGCGGCCTCGAAGGCCGCGACCGCCGCGGCGAAATCCTGGGCCGGATAGTTGCGCGCCGCCGCCCAGGCCGTGCCGTCGACGGACATCAATACGGGCGCGTCCTCGGCCAGCACCCGCTCGATCCGGTCGCGATAGGCTTCGATCTCCAGGTCGCGCAGATGGCAGACATGCTCGTGCAGCGAAAAATCCATGCCGGGCGGCCGTGCCAGCCGTTCATCCTCGGCGAAATCGGCGATGCGCCGGCCAAGCGCCCCGGGCATCGCCGCCAGCCCGGCCAGCAGCTCGGCCCAGCCCTTCCGCGCCGGCAGCGGCGTCCACACCGCGCCATAGGTGAAATAGCCGCCGGGCACGCGGCCGCGCGGCCGCAGGATGTCGTGATGATGGCGCCGCATCACCTCGGCCACCATGGCGCCGCAGAACTGGCGCGCCGCCGCATCGGTGTCTACTTCGGGGAACCGAGTTTCCAGGTCGTGGATCACCGCGGCCACCGCCGGCACCCCGGCCCGCGACAGCGCGGCATATTCGACATAACGGCCCGGCCCATCCAGCAGGGCTTCGAGCTGACGCCCCAGCGGCGTCGCCCGGAACTGATCGAAACGCGAATGCATCGTAACCCCCCATTTATAACGTCTCTTTTTGATACGTTATAAATGGGGTGGTTACCAGCAGTTTTATCAGAGCAGCCCGGCCAGCCGCGCGTGCTGCAACAGGATGACGGTCTTGCCGTCGACGATCTCGCCCCTGGTCACGGCGGCCAGGGCATCGTCCAGGGTCATCTCGATCACCTCGATATCCTCGCCCTCGCCAGCCGCGCCGCCGCCGTCGTTCAGGCGATCGGCGGGGGTATAGCGCGCGGCGAAGAAAGCCAGGCGTTCGGTCACGCTGCCCGGGCTCATGTACAGCGTGAACAGTTCGGCCACGTCATCGAGGCGATAGCCCAGTTCCTCCTCGGTTTCGCGGCGGATGCAGTCGGCGGGCGCGTCCTGGTCCAAGAGGCCGGCGCAGGCCTCGATCAGACCCTGATGGCCGGCCGTCAGATAGGCGGGCAAGCGGAACTGGCGGACCAGCAGCACGGTGCCGCGGGCGGGGTCGTAGGGCAGGATGACCGCGCCGTCGCCGCGGTCATAGACTTCGCGTGTCTGGCTGGTCCATTGCCCGTCGCGGCGGCGATAATCCAGGCTGACCCGCGACAGCCGGCCCCAATTGGCGCTCAGCAGTTCGGTGCCGGTGATCCTGACGCGGTCGTCCATGCGGCTGATATCCCCTGGGTCATGCACCGGGCCATCTTGTCCGACATTGCCGTACCGGCGCAATTCGGGTAACGGTCGGGTCCGGTATCGGGGGAAACAGGTGGCAGCACAGCGCAAGGCGCACAAGGCAGGACCGGCGGCCCCGGCGGGGTTGAGCCGCGCGGTCGTGCTGGATGCAGCCCTTGCCCTGATCGACCGGGTCGGGCCCGACGGGTTCACCATGCGGGCGCTGGCCCGCGACCTCGGCGTCTATCCCACCGCGATCTACTGGTATTTCCCGCGCAAGAACGACCTGCTGGCAGCCGTCGCCGGCCTGGCGCTGCACGACCTGGACCCCGACGTCGATCCCGCGGACTGGCGCGGCTTCGTCACCCAACTGTTCCGCCGCTATCGCGACGCGATGCGCCGCCACCCGCATGTCGCGGCGCTGACCGGCGCCAACCTGGTATCGAATGCCGGCATCGACCTCAGGCTGATCGAACGGATCCTGGCCGCCCTGGCCCATGCCGGCTGTGCCGACGATCGGATCCTGGCCGCCTTCGACGTCGTCGTCTCGGCAATGGCCGGTTTCGCCACGATGGAGTTCGCCACCCTGCCGGCCGAGGACCAGGCCGCCTGGGCCGACGGCATGCGCCAGGCCGCCGACGGCATCGATGCCGGCCGGCATCCCCATCTGCACCGGCTGCGCGAGGCGATGATCAATCGCCATTTCATGCTGCGCTGGGAAAACGGCACCACCGTGCCGCTGGACCAGGGCTTCGATGCCCATGTCGCGATCGTCATCGCCGGCCTCGAGGCATTCATTCGTCAATCGGAGAGTTGAGCCATGCCAGGTGCCCTGGTTCTCGGCGCCGGCATGGCCGGCGTCGGCATCGCCCTGCAACTGCAGCGCCGCGGCTGGTCGGTCACGCTGGTCGACCGCAAGCTGCCCGGGCTGGAGACCAGCTATGGCAATGCCGGCATCATCCAGGCTGAGGCCGTCGAACCCTATGCCATGCCGCGCGGCCTGGACGCGCTGGCGGCCATCGCACTGGGGCGCAGCAATGCGGTGCAGTACGAATGGCGTGCCCTGGTCGAACAGGGCCGCGCCCTGTGGGGATACTGGCGGCATTCGTCGGCCCGGGGCCATGGCCGGGTCGCCCCCGCCTATGCCGCGCTGATCCGCCAGGCCACGGCCGAACACCAGCGGTTCATCACCCTGGCCGGGGCCGACGCCCTGGTCCGCCGCGACGGGTTCCGCATTCTGGCCCGCAAGCCCGCGGCGATGGACCAGATGATGGCCGAGGCGGCGCGGCTGAAGGCCGCCTACGGCGTAGCCTACCAGGCGATGACGGCCGACGAACTGCGCGCCGCCGAACCGGCCCTGACCGATGGCGGTGCCGGCGCGCTGCACTGGCTGGATCCCTGGACGGTCAGCGACCCCGGCGCGCTGGTCACCGCCTACGCCGATTATTTCCGCCGCGCCGGCGGCCGGTTCGCTTCGGGCGATGCCGACACCCTGCAACAGGCGGGCAGCGGCTGGCGCGTGGATGCCGATGGCGGCCGGATCGAGGCCGAGCATGCCGTGGTGGCGCTGGGCCCGTGGTCGCCCGCCGCCTTGCGCCCGCTGGGCTATCGCATCCCGATGGTCCGCAAGCGCGGCTATCACCGCCATTATCGCAGCCCCCGGCCACTCGATCTGCCGCTGGTCGATGATGCCCATGGATATGTGCTGGCGCCGATGGCGCGCGGCACGCGCCTGACCACCGGCGCCCATCTGGCCCGCAGCGAGACGCCGTCGGACCAGTTGGCACGGTCCGAGGAACTGGCCGGCGCGATGATGCCGCTGGGCGAGGCGGTCGAGGCGACACCCTGGTCCGGCACCCGCCCCTGCATGCCCGACATGCTGCCGGTGATCGGCCCGGCCCCGCGCCATCGCGGGTTGTGGCTGCATTTCGGCCACGGCCACCAGGGTTTCACGCTGGGTCCGGCCACCGGGCGCCTGCTGGCCGAGATGATGACGGGCGCGGCGCCGTTCACCGATGCGACGCCGTACAGCGCCGCGCGGTTCTGACGCCGCCGGAAACCTTACCGCAAGGACGCGTTCAGCTTGTCCAGCGCGGCCGATCCCGGGCACAGCGCGGCATCGTCCAGCTGGTTCAGCGGCGTCGCCACCGTGTTCAGGTTGGCATGCATGTCGTCGGCATCGGGTTCGACATACAGCAGCCCGGTGACGATCTCGCCGGCGGCGCGGCGTTCCATCATATGGGCCATCGCCGCCAGCCGATCGTGCACGTCGTAGTCGGCGGCCAGCTTGCGCAGGGTCAGGACCGAGCCGTCATGCTGGGTCACCTGGGTCACCGTGCCGGGTTCGTAGTCGGTGGTGATCTCCTCGCGCGGGATCATCACGTCCAGCTGGTTCACCGCCTCGTTATGGGCGCGGACGTAGTCGAAGCTCTTGGTCGAACCGGGATGGTTGTTGAAGGCGACGCAGGGCGAGATGCAGTCGATGAAGGCCGGCCCCTTGTGCAGCAGCGCCGCCTCGATCAGCGGCACCAGCTGGGTCTTGTCGCCCGAGAACGAGCGGGCGACGAAACTGGCGCCGAGCTGCAGCGCCAGCCCCGCCAGGTCGATCGCCTCGTCGCGGTTGACCACGCCCTTCTTGCTTTTCGAGCCGCGGTCGGACGTGGCCGAGAACTGGCCCTTGGTCAGGCCGTAGACGCCGTTGTTCTCGACGATATAGACCATGTTGACGCCGCGGCGCAGCGCATGGGCGAACTGCCCCAGCCCGATCGACGCGGAATCGCCGTCGCCCGACACGCCCAGATAGATCAGGTCGCGATTGGCGAGATTGGCCCCGGTCAGCACCGAGGGCATGCGGCCATGCACGGAATTGAAGCCGTGGCTGTTGCCCAGGAAATAGGTCGGCGTCTTCGACGAACAGCCGATGCCCGACAATTTGGCCAGGCGGTGCGGCTGCAGGTCGATCTGATAGCAGGCCTGGATGATCGCCGCCGAAATCGAATCATGGCCGCAACCGGCGCACAGGGTCGAGATCGCGCCTTCGTAATCGCGGCGGGTGAACCCGAGGCGGTTGGGGGTAAGGCCCGGGTGGTGCAGCTTGGGCTTGGCAAGATAGGTCATCAGACCGCCTCCTTGACGCGGGGCTGGGCCGGGATCAGGCGCGCGGCGATGTCGCCGGCGATGAACCGCGCGGTGATCGGCGTGCCGTCGTAATGCAGCACCGGCACCAGCCGCACCGGATCGGCCTGCAGTTCGGTGGTCAGCAGGGTGCGCAGCTGGGCATCGCGGTTCTGTTCGACCACAAAGACCGTGTCGTGCGCCGCCAGGAATTCGGCCACGGCATCGGCGAAGGGAAAGGCCCGGATGCGCAAGGCGTCGACATGGATGCCGCGCTCGGCCAGCAGTTCCAGCGCCTCGCTCATCGCCGGGCTGGTCGAGCCGTAATAGATCGCGCCGAGCCGGGTGGCCTGCGCCGCCTCGGTCAGGCGCGGGGCCGGCACGATCGACCGGGCATGGTCGAACTTGCGCAGCAGCCGTTCCATGTTGTCGCGATAGACGCCGGCATCCTCGGAATACCGGGCATAGCGGTCCCGCGTGGTGCCGCGGGTGAAGAACGACCCGCGGCTGGGATGGGTGCCGGGATAGGTGCGATAGGGGATGCCGTCGCCGTCGACGTCGAGATACCGCCCGAAATCGCGCCCGGCCGACAATTCCTCCGCCGTCATCACCTTGCCGCGATCCATCCGCCTGGTGTCGTCCCAGGTCAGCGGCGCGGTCAGCCGCTCGTTCATGCCGATGTCGAGGTCGAGCATGACGAAGACCGGCGTCTGCAGCCGGTCGGCCAGGTCGAGGGCATCGGCGGTCATCGTGAACGATTCGTGCGGATCCTCCGGGAACAGCAGCACATGCTTGGTATCGCCGTGGCTGGCATAGGCGGCCGACAGCACGTCGGACTGCTGGGTGCGGGTCGGCATGCCGGTCGACGGGCCGCCGCGCTGCACGTCGATGATCACGGCCGGGATCTCGGCGAAATAGGCCAGACCCAGGAATTCCTGCATCAGCGAGATGCCGGGGCCTGAGGTCGCGGTGAAGGCGCGCGCGCCGTTCCATCCCGCCCCGATCACCATGCCGATCGAGGCCAGCTCGTCCTCGGCCTGGACGATCGCGAACTTGTTCTGCCTGGTATCGGGATCGACGCGATAGCGGTTGCAATAGCGGATGAACGCCTCGGCCACAGACGACGACGGCGTGATCGGGTACCAGGCGCAGACCGTCGCCCCGCCATAGATCGCGCCCAGTGCCGCGGCCGCATTGCCGTCGATCGAGATGCGGTCGCCCACCGCATCGGCCCGCCGCACCGCCAGGCCCATCGCGCCATCCAGTTCGGACAGCGCATGGTCGCGGCCCAGATGCAGGGCGTGGATATTGGGGGCGATCAGCTTGTCCTTGCCCTTGAACTGTTCGGCGATCAGCTGTTCGACCACCGCGATCTCGATGCCCAGCAGGGCGGCCAGCGCTCCGACATAGATGATGTTCTTGAACAGCTGGCGCTGGCGCGGATCGGCATATTCGGCATTGCAGATTTCGGTCAGCCGCATGCCGATGACATTGATGTCCTCGCGGAAATGGCTTGCCGGCCGCGGCTTGGACGAATCGTAGAACAGATAGCCGCCCGGCTCGATCGAGGCGATGTCCTGGGCCCAGGTCTGCGGGTTCATCTGCACCATCAGGTCGACGCCGCCGCGGGCGCCCAGGTGGCCTGCCTCGGACACGCGGATCTCGTACCAGGTGGGCAGGCCCTGGATGTTGGAGGGGAAGATGTTGCGGGGCGCCACCGGCACGCCCATGCGCAGGATCGACTTGGCGAACAATTGGTTGGCCGAGGCCGAGCCCGAGCCGTTGACGTTGGCCAGCCTGACGACGAAGTCGTTTACCCGTTCGATCCGCTTAACCATGGTGCGCGCATCCCGCCTTGGCGGTCTCCAGCTTGAATTTCTGCATGTCCCAGGCCCCGGTCGGGCAGCGTTCGGCGCACATGCCGCAATGCAGGCAGACGTCCTCGTCCTTGACCATGAACCGCCCGGTCTTCAGCCCGTCGGCGACATACAGCGCCTGGTCGGTGTTGCGGGCCGGCGCGGTCAGCCGTGTTCGCAGCGTGTCCTCGTCCTCGGCCCCCGGCGTGAAGGTCAGGCAATCGACCGGGCAGATATCGACGCAGGCGTCGCATTCGATGCACAGGGGGGCCGCGAACACCGTCTGCACGTCGCAGTTCAGGCAGCGCTGCGCCTCCTGGAAGGCCAGCTTGAGGTCGTAGCCCAGCTCGACCTCGACCTTGATGTCCTTCAGCGCCAGTTCCTTGTCGCGTTGGGGCACGGCAAAGCGCCGGTCCAGCGTGATGTCGTTGTCATAGGACCATTCGTGGATGCCCATCTTCTGGCTGGCCAGGTTGACCATGGGCGGCGGCCGGATGCCGACATCCTGGTCCCGGCAATGCAGGTCGATCGAGATCGCGGCCTCGTGACCGTGGGCCACCGCCCAGATGATGTTCTTGGGCCCGAAGGCGGCGTCGCCGCCAAAGAAGACGCGCGGGTTGGTCGACTGGAAGGTGACGGGGTCCAGCACCGGCATGCCCCAGCGGTCGAAGTCGATGCCGATGTCGCGCTCGATCCAGGGGAAGGCATTCTCCTGGCCGATGGCGATCAGCACGTCGTCGCAGGGGATCAGGACGTCGGGTTCGCCGGTCGGCACCAGCTGGCGGCGACCCTTGTCGTCGTATTCGGGCTTGACCTTTTCGAAGGTCATGCCGGTCAGCCGGCCGTTTTCGTGTATGAACGCCTTGGGCACGTGGAAGTTGAGGATCGGGATATCCTCGTGGATCGCATCCTCCTTCTCCCAGGGCGAGGCCTTCATCTCCTCGAAGCCGGAGCGGACGACGACCTTGACCTCCTCGCCGCCCAGGCGCCGCGACGACCGGCAGCAATCCATCGCCGTGTTACCGCCGCCCAGCACCAGCACGCGGCGGCCGATCTTCTCGATATGCCCGAACGAGACCGAAGACAGCCAGTCGATGCCGATATGGATGTTGGCCGCGGCCTCCTGCCGGCCGGGAATGTCGAGGTCGCGGCCGCGCGGCGCGCCGCAGCCGACGAACACCGCGTCGTAGCCGTCGTCCAGCAGCCCCTTCAGGCTGTCGACCCGCTGGCCGAATCGCGCCTCGGCCCCGAGGTCGAGGATGTATCCGACCTCCTCGTCGATCACTTCCTCGGGCAGGCGGAAACGCGGGATCTGGCTGCGGATCATGCCGCCGGCGCGCCGTTCGCCATCGAAGACGACCACGTCGTAGCCCAGCGGCAGCAGGTCGCGGGCAACGGTCAGCGAGGCCGGTCCGGCCCCGATCAGCGCGACACGCTTGCCGTTCTTTGCCTCGGCCGGCCGCGGCAGGCGGGCGCGGATGTCGTCCTTGTAGTCGGCGGCGACCCGTTTCAGGCGGCAGATGGCGACCGGCTGTTCCTCGACCCGGCCGCGGCGGCAGGCGGGTTCGCAGGGGCGGTCGCAGGTCCGGCCGAGGATGCCGGGAAAGACGTTGGACTGCCAGTTGACCATGTAGGCGTCGGAAAACCGGCCCTCGGCGATCAGCCTGATGTAATCGGGGACCGGGGTATGGGCCGGGCAGGCCCATTGGCAATCGACGACCTTATGAAAATATTCCGGCTTGGTGATATCGGTTGGCGTAATCACGATAGGGGCGGTCCTTCGTCGCTCGAGTGGGGATACCGTCCCGGGGCGAAAGCTGCCGGGCGGCGTGCCTGCCGACGCGTCGTCGAGGGACCTGTGTCAGCCGGTCAACGTGACCGGCGGTCGCCACCGCAAAAAACCCGGCACCTGATACTCGACACCAAACCGTACTGCCACGCTGGTTGTCATCGTTCCTCCCAACAACCCGGGCCCACCGTCAACGGCGCGCAATTATTCTTGCTTGTTGGGAGAATCTTGCCCCAAGGGCGCGGCGGGCGCAACCCTGCCCGGCTTTTGTCACGGCCGAGAGATCAGGGCACGAACCATTCCTCGTTCGCGGACGTCATCCCGGCGCAGGCCGGGATCCAAGGGCGCGCATTTCCGCTTGTGGTAGCCCAAGCTCTGGGCCCCGGCCTTCGCTGGGGCGATGACGGCTTATTAAGGGCAGCCGGGGCCAGCGTCAGCCACAAGGCCGGGCGTCGACCTCAGGGTTGATGCCGGCCCGGGCCAGGAACGCGACCAGGGCCGAGGTCGCCTGGGCATAAGACACGCGCCCCGATTGTTCGGTGTCGACGGCGATGAAGGTGTTGACGCCGGTGACCCGGCCGCAGGCATCGACCAGCGGCCCGCCCGAATTGCCCTGCAGGATCGAGGCGGTATGGACCAGCACCGGAATGCCCTGGGGCGAGGTGGTCTGGGATTGCACCACCCCTTGCGTCAGGTTCAGGTCGGGGGCGGATTTCGCATCGCCGTCGATCAGGCGGCGGAACCCGGCATCGTTGAACAGGGTCAGGCCGGGATACCCCGCCGCCACGATCGGCGACAGTTTGGGCGCCTGCGAGGTCAGCGGCAACACCCCCGGCGCCCGGCCGGCGGCCAGGCGGACCACGGCGAAATCCTGGGCGCCTTCCTTGCCGGGAGCCGAAGTCGTGATCACCTTGCCCGGCCGGACCGGGGCCAGGCTGCGGCTGACGATCAGCACGGTGCCGTCCTTGGCATCCTCGACCGCGTGGCGGTTGGTGACCAGGGTTTCCGGGCCGATGAAGAAGCCGGTCGCGACCGACCCATCGGTCAGCACCAGGGCGGTCGCGGCCTCCAGCCGGTCGGCCAGCTCGGCCGCAGTCAGGGGCTTGATCGGTTCGCCGCGCGGGGGTGCGGCGACCGGCGGCGGCACGGTCGCATTCGTCGGCACCTCGGCCCGCTGGCCGGGCGGGCAGGTCGGGTCGACCGGCACCTTGTTGCGGTTCTCGGCGATCTCGGCCTCGAGCGCCTTGGCCTGCTTGTCGAGCGCCTCGGCCTTGGCCTTCAGTTCGGGCGACAGGGCCGCGGGCGGGGACGGCACGGTGCGTTCGACGACGGCCGGCTTGCGCAACAGGAACAGCCATGCCGCGACGGCGGCGATGGCGATCACCAGCAGAATTGTGACGATCGTCCAGGCGCGCGGCCAGGGCAAGGCCCAGGCCCCTGTCTGCGATGTCGCCGTGCCGGCCCCGACCATGCCGATCAATCCTTAACCCGAGACCCGCCCGCCTTGCGAGCAGTGCGTTGAAACCTTACACTCCCGGCCACAGCGAGATAAAGCGCGGCGTGCGAGCGGGGCAGAACAAGGCGTATGGTCGACCGGTTGATTGCGACCACCCCGGCCACGGGGTATCGGCAGCTCGGGGTACACGGACAGCCCGTGGTCGGCGCCTATCGCCAGCTCAGGGCGATCCTGTCGGGCAACCTGTCGCCCGACCATGCCGCCCTGCTGACCCAGCCGCGCATCGACCCCCAGGGCGGGCGCATCGACTGGTATTCCGACCGGCCCGGCCCCAGCGGCCGCGTCGCCGACCTGCCGCCCGACATGCAGGCGACGGCCCAGGCCCGCGCCGCCAGCCTGATTGCCGATATCGCCGCCCTGGCCGAACGGCTGACGCGCGAAGGCGGGGCCAGCGAACTGGTCGGCCGCATGCTGGCCCTGGCGGTGACCACGCCGGGCCCGGAATGGCTGTACGTGTCGGCCGACCAGCCGATGCTGGTCTTGTGGGGTCATGACCGCGAAGGCGTCGCGGCCGTGCCGCCGCCGGCCAGCCCGGCTTTGGTCAAGACGCCGGCCGCCCCGCCGCCGGCACAGACACAGCCGCAGGCGCAGGCGCAGGCGCAGGCGCAGGCGCAGGCGACCGCACCCGAACCCGCCGTGGCCGCCAGCGCGCCGGTGGTCGAGCCGCCGGCCGCCGCCCGCGGTTTCTGGGGCTGGCTGTTCTGGCTGTTGCCGCTGTTGCTGCTGCTGATCCTGATCGGCCTGGCCTTCCGCGCCTGCCAGCCGCTGGCCCCCGTGGTGGTCGAGGTGCCCGGCGAGGCACCGCCCGCCGCCGACCCGACCCCGGCGCTGGAAGCGCGCATCGCCGCCCTGGAAAGCGAACGCGACCGCCTGCGCCACGAGGCCGAGGCGCGGCCGCAATGCGTGCCGGTGGACCCGACCCCGCCGCAGAAGGTCGAAGACCTGCCGCCCTTG
>Ga0222420_100506_pt1 | contig 17197 bp, 16 predicted proteins | sample 3A2ome_FD_182470 | JGI IMG/M metagenome (GOLD analysis project Ga0222420, IMG submission 182470) | Enriched microbial communities from leaf-cutter ant dump, University of Wisconsin, Madison, United States - 3A200A (version 2) | ecosystem: Environmental > Terrestrial > Nest > Insects nest > Nest...
GACCCGCTTCAGTCGGGCGACACGCGCCATGAATTCGTTGCGGCGCTCCAGCTGCATGAACGGTCCCAGCACCAGCAGGGCGGGATAGGGCAGCCACTCGTGGGTTTCATAGGCGCGCAGCACCCAGTCGATCAGCCCCTCGCCGTCGCCGCCGCCGCCGGGCGTGACCAGGATATAGGGGCGCTGGGCCATTTCGGGCAGTTGGTGCTGTGTCGGCGCCTCGACCAGGGCGCGCTTCAGATAGCCGGTATAGACCATCTTCTTGCGCACCTTCTCGGGGATTTCCATCCCCTCGAGCGGATCGCAGATCTGGGGCAGGCCATAGACCCAGATTTCGTCGTAAAGGTTGCGCAGGGACGGCATGACGTTCTTGCGCTTCCATTCCGGTTCCAGCGCGCTGGGCTCGTCCATCACGTCGCGCAGGCCCAGTACCAGCCGGGTGCCGCGCGCCTTCAGCATCTTCATCGTCTCGCCGCATTCGCCGCGCAGGCCCAGCGGCTCCTTGTCGACGATGAAGATGTCGGGATCGAAGATCGAGGCGGTGTGCTGAATGATGGCCGAGCGCATCTTCAGCGTGTCCTCGATGTCGAGATGCAGGCTCAGCGACGTGTATTCGCCGTTGCGCAGCTTGATCACCCCCGGCACGCGGACGAAATCCACGCGCGAGCGGAAGTCGAAGCTGCCGATGATCGGCGAGCCCGATAGAATGATGACAGAGAGATCGCGGTGACGTTCGACCAGCGCATGGGCGATGGTCCGACAGCGACGCAGATGGCCCAGGCCAAAACTGTCGTGGCTGTAGATAAGAACCCGCGACCCGCCCCTCTTGCTCCTCATGCGCGGACTCGACAACGTTGTGGACACAGAACGGTGGCTGTAAAGCTAACAGTTGTGTTGTCTGCATGCCCCCCAACCGGCATGGACGGGGACTATCGCATGCCGCCGACCCCCGGGGGAAGCGGAAAAGGCCATGTGGCTACCCGGCGCAATCAGGCCGCGTGGGCGCCGGCTGGGGTTGCACCTTACCGCTGCGTCGAATATTTCAAGTCTTGTCAGATAGGCTGGCCCAGAACCTCGAGGGACAGGTCGCGGACCTTGTCCTTCAGCCCTTCCATCGCCGGATAGACGGCCAGCGCCAGGCGGTAGGATTCCAGTGCCTCGGCCTTGCGGTTCATGGCTTCCAGGACCAGGCCGCGGCCCGACAGGGCGGCGAAATGGCGGGGTTCCAGGGCCAGGGCGGCGTTGACGTCGCTCAAGGCATTGTCATAGTAGCCGGCGTAATAGTTCAGCGTCGCGCGCTTGTTCCACCCTTCGGCGAAGTCGGGCGTGGTCTCGACCAGGGCGTCCAGCACACCCTTGGCTTTCTCGACGTCGCTTTCGTTCAGGGCGGTGGCGCCGTATTGCAGCAGCAGGTCGCCGGTCGGACTGCCCGATTCGATCCACTGTTTCCAGATCATCGCCTCGACCAGCTTGGCCTCGCGCCCGTCGCGGGTCAGGGCCAGGCGGTCCAGCAGGTTGTCGGTCTTCTCGCGGCGGTCGAGGGCGGCCTCCTCCTCGCGCTCGGCCCGGCTTTTTTCCGGCTGCGGCGCGACCTGCGGCTGTGGTGCCGCAGCCGGCGGCTGGGGCGTCGGCAGGGGCATCGGCGCGGGTGCGGGCACTTGTGCCCAGGCGGGGGCCGATATCAGCAGCGCGGCAAGGGCGGTCACGATACGCATGGCACCTCCGCAGGAAACCTCAGTTCAGCGCGGGCGGCTTGGGCCCTCCCGTCGCCCAGTCGAGCAGTTCGACCGTATGGACGACCGGCAGGCCGCCATCCAGCCCCCGGCCGATCTGGACCAGGCAGCCGATATTGCCGGCCGCGACCACATCGGCGCCGGTCGACCTGATATTGCCGACCTTGCGCGCCTGCAGCCGGGCGGCCATGTCCGGCTGCAGCAGATTATAGGTACCCGCCGAGCCGCAGCAAAGATGTGCCTCGGGTATTTCCGCAATTGTGAACCCGGCGCTGCGCAGCAGGGTCTTGGGCACGTCGCGCACCCGCTGGCCATGTTGCAGCGAACAGGCGGCGTGATAGGCAACCGTGATGCCCGACGGCACGTCCGGCGGGGTCAGGCCCAGCTCGGCCAGCACCTCGGTCACGTCGCGGGCCAGGCCGGCGACGGCTGCGGCGTCGGGATCGCCGGCCAGCAGATGGCCGTAATCCTTGACCGTGGTGCCGCAACCCGAGGCATTGATGACGATCGCATCCAGCCCCGCCCCGCGCCGTTCGGCCGTCCAGGCGGCGACATTGGCGCGGGCCGAAGCGCGGGCCTGATCCTCCAGCCCCATATGCTGGGTCAGCGCGCCGCAGCAGCCGGCGCCGCGCGCCACCACCACCTCGGCCCCGTGGCGGGTCAGCAGCCGGATGGTCGCCTCGTTGATGCCGGGGTCCAGCACCTGCTGGGCACAGCCGGTCATCAGCGCCACCCGCATCCGCCGGGGTCCCTGGGCCGCAAAGACCTGCGGCCGGTCGACGGTCGATGGCGTCGGCAGCCGGCGCGGCGCCATGCGGATCAGCCCGGCCAGCCGCCCCGGCGCCAGGGCCGCGAACGGGCGGGCCAGCGTGGCGCCGATCAGCGCCAGGCGGAACAGGGCCGGGCGCGGCAGGACGGCGGCCAGCAGCCGGCGCAGCAGCCGTTCGGGCAGCGGCCGGTCGTGGGTTTCCTCGATATGCCGGCGGGCATGGTCGACCAGATGCATGTAGTCGACGCCCGACGGGCAGGTGGTCATGCAGGACAGGCAGGTCAGGCAGCGGTCGACATGGGTCGCGGTTTCCTCATCCGCCGGTCCGCCACGCTCGAACATGTCCTTGATGAGATAGATGCGGCCGCGCGGGCTGTCGCGCTCGTCGCCATCCTCGACATAGGTCGGGCAGGTCGCGGTGCAGAAGCCGCAATGGACGCAGGCGCGCAGGATCTGGTCGATCTCCCTGATATCGGGGCGCTGCAGCTGTTCGGCGGTGAACTGGGTCTGCACCGGTCAGCCTCCCATCCGGCCGGGGTTGAACAGGCCTTGCGGATCGAACTGGCGGCGTACCCGCCCGCTCAACGCCGCGATGGCCGCGGTTTCGGGCTGGAATACCGGCACGGCGGCGCGGGCCTGCGGGCTGGCGCGGAACAGCATCGCATGCCCCTCGGCCAGCGCGCCGCGCACGATGTCGGCGCGCGGCTCGCCGTCGGGCAGTTCCAGCCAGATCAGGCCGCCGCCCCAGTCGACCAGCGTGCGGCCGCCGGTCTCGGCCACCAGCCGCGCAGCCAGGGCGCAGCCGCCGGCCGGCGGCACCGACAGGCGCCACAAGGCGCGGGCCTGATCGCCGGCAAAGGCTGCGACATCGCGCACCGCGCGCCAATGGGCACGCGAGGGCGCATCGTCGAGGATCTCGGTCTCGCCGCCCAGCAGATCGACCAGCGCCTTCAGCCGATAGGCGACCGACGGTTCGGGGCCTTCGACCCGGATGGCGGCGACGCCGTCGGCCAGGCTGAGCCCCGAGACTTCGTGCGGCGAGTTCGCCGCCGCGATCATCGCCGCCTGGGCGGCGGCAGTGTCGCGGCCGTGCAGGCGCAGGGTGCGCTGGGTTTCCGGCGCGGGCAGCACCTTGACCGTCACCTCGGTCAGCGCGACCAGCGTGCCGTAGGATCCGGCGACCAGCTTGCACAGGTCATAGCCGGTGACGTTCTTGACCACCTTGCCGCCCGCCTTGAACGCCTCGGCCCGTCCCGACACGCCGCGGAAGCCCAGGAAATGATCGCGCGCCGCGCCGGCCTTGAACCGGCGGGGGCCGCCCAGGTTACAGGACAAGGCGCCGCCCAGCGTGCCGCCGCCGGTGCCGAGGACCGCGCCGAAATCAGGGGGCTCGAAGGCCAGTTCCTGGCCGCGCTGGGTCAGCAGCGCCTCGATCTCGGCCATCGGCGTGCCGGGGCCGGCGGTCAGTACCAGTTCTTCCGGTTCGTAGGACGATATGCCTGCCAGCCGCGACAGGTCCAGCACATGCGCCGCCTCGACCGCATGGCCCAGGGCCGCCTTGCTGCCCCGGCCGCGCAATTCCAGCCCATGATTGCCCGCCAGCGCCCAGGCGACGGTGTCGGTAACGTCCCGCTCGTCGCGGGCTTGCAGTGTTTCAACCATCAGAACCGCGGCAGGTCGGGAAAGGGCAGGGCGCCGCGATGCACATGCAGGCGGCCCAGTTCGGCGCAGCGATGCAGGGTCGGGAAGACCTTGCCGGGATTGAGGCGCTGGGTCGGGTCGAAGGCGCATTTCAGGCGCTGCTGCTGGTTCAGGTCGACTTCGTCGAACATCGCCGGCATCAGGTCGCGTTTCTCGATGCCGACGCCGTGTTCGCCGGTCAGCACGCCGCCGACCTCGACGCACAGCCGCAGGATGTCGGCCCCGAACGCCTCGGCCCGGGCCAATTGGTCGCCCTGGTTCGCGTCATAGAGGATCAGGGGATGCAGGTTGCCGTCACCGGCATGGAAGACGTTGGCGACCCGCAGGTCGTGCTTGCGGGACAGGTCCTGCATGCGGTTCAGCACTTCGGGCAGGCGCTTCCTGGGGATCGTGCCGTCCATGCAAAGATAGTCGGGCGAGATGCGCCCGGCCGCGGGAAAGGCCGCCTTGCGCCCGGCCCAGAATAATTGCCGCTCGGCCTCGGACGTCGAAATCCGGCGATAGGTGGCGCCGCAGGCTTCGGCGATTTCCGATACCGCGCCGATCAGGTGGTCGACTTCGGCCGCCGGGCCGTCCAGTTCGACGATCAGCAGCGCCTCGGCATCGCGCGGGTAGCCCGCCTGCACGAAATCCTCGGTCGCGTTCAGGGCCGGCTTGTCCATCATTTCCATGCCGCCCGGGATGATGCCCGCGGCGATCACGCGGGCGACGCAGTCGCCGGCCGATTCCGACGACGGGAAACCCAGCAGCACGGCGCGCGCGGTCTCAGGCTTGGGCAGCAGGCGGACGGTGACTTCGGTGATGACGCCCAGCAGGCCTTCCGACCCGCAGACCACGCCCATCAGGTCGAGGCCCGCGGCATCCATGTGCCGGCCGCCCAGCCGGATCACCTCGCCCGACATCAGGACCAGTTCGACGCCCAGGATGTTGTTGGTGGTCAGGCCGTATTTCAGGCAGTGCACGCCGCCCGAATTCTCGGCGACATTGCCGCCGATGGTGCAGGCGATCTGGCTGGACGGATCGGGGGCGTAATAGAACCCCTGGCTCTCGACCGCGCGGGTGATGCCCAGGTTGGTGACGCCCGGCTGGACCACGGCGCAGCGGTTGGGCAGGTCGATGTCCAGGACGCGGTTGAACCGGCTCATCACCAGCAGCACGCCGTCGGCCAGCGGCAGGGCGCCGCCCGACAGGCCGGTGCCGGCGCCGCGCGGCACAACCTTGATGCCCAGCCGGTCGCAGGCCTGCAGGATGCGCGCAACCTCGGCCCTGGTGCGCGGCATGACGGCGCACAAGGGTTCCTGGCGATAGGCGGACAGCCCGTCGGTCTCGAATGCTTTCAATGAGCGGCGCTCGGCCACGATGGCATCGGCGGGCAGGAAGCTTTCCAGCTCGGCCAGCAGGGCGGGCAGGGCCGAGATCGCCGCCTGGTCGGGTGCGGGCATCTGCATTGGCTGGGGCGCTCCTCGTCCTTGGGATCCCTGGCTGATCGTGGGCAGTCTAGCGGCGCAATACCGCCGGCGTCACCAGGGCGACGTCGGTGGTGCCGGTCAGCGCCATGCTGACATCCAGTTCGCGGCGGATGATCTCCAGCATGCGGGTGACGCCGGCTTCGCCCTGCGCCGCCAGGCCGTACAGGAAGGCCTTGCCGACCAGGCAGCCGCGGGCGCCCAGCGCCAGGGCCTTCAGGACGTCCTGGCCCGACTGGACGCCGCCATCGAACAGGATCTCGGTACGGCCGGCCACCGCCTCGGCGATGTCGGGCAGGGCCGCGATCGAGGCGCAGGCCCCGTCCAGCTGGCGCCCGCCGTGGTTCGACACGACGATCGCATCGGCGCCCGAGGCGGCGGCGATCTTTGCGTCCTCGACGTCCAGCACGCCTTTCAGGATCAGCTTGCCCGGCCACATCTTGCGCACCCATTCGATGTCCTGCCAGTTCAGCGAGGGGTCGAACTGGCTGGCGATCCACTGCGACAGCGTGGCCAGGTTGTCCGAACCCTTGATCTGGCCGGCCAGGTTGCCGAAGGTGCGCCGCTTGCCGAACAGCACGCCCGCCGCCCAGCCGGGCTTGGTCATGATGTCCAGCGCATTGGCCAGCGTCAGCCGCGGCGGCACGGCCAGGCCGTTCTTCAGGTCCTGGTGGCGCTGGCCCTGGATCTGCAGGTCCAGCGTCAGCACCAGGGCCGAACATTGCGCGGCGATCGCGCGCTCGATCAGCGAGCGGGCGAAACCCCGGTCGCGCATGACATACAGCTGGAACCAGAACGGCTTGGTGGTGGCCGCCCGCACATCCTCGATCGAGCAGATCGACATCGTCGACAGGCAGAACGGCACGCCGAAGGCTTCGGCGGCGCGCGCCCCGTGGATCTCGCCGTTCCGGTGGAACAGGCCGGTCAGACCGGTCGGCGCGATGGCCAGCGGCATGGCCGCCGGCTGGCCGGCCAGGGTCGTGGCAGTCGACCGGGTCGAGACGTCGACCATCACCCGCTGGCGCAGGCCGATGGCGGCCAGCCCGGCGCGGTTCGCGCGCAGCGTGACTTCGTCGTACGAACCGCGATCGGCATAATCGAAGATTGCGCGTGGAATGCGCCGACGGGCCAGGGCACGCAGATCCTGGACATTGGTGACCACGGTCATCGGGCCATTCCTTGGTTCATCTTGTAGACCAGATCTCTTTTGGATAAATCTTTTTACCAACGCAGTCAATCAAGGGACGACCCATGTCCGAAGCGGTGAAACCGGTGCGGTTGGCCGACAGCATCGCCGAGCGGCTGGAGGCGATGATCTTGGAAGGCGTGTTGCGTCCCGGCGAGAAGCTGGCGGCCGAGCGTGACCTGGCCGGGAAGCTCGGCGTGTCCCGCCCGTCATTGCGCGAGGCGCTGGCCCGGCTGGAGGACAAGGGGCTGTTGTCGACCGGGCGCGGCGGCACGGTCGTCGCCCGTTTCCAGGCCGCGCTGGTCGACCCGCTGGCGGCGCTGTTTGCCGACAACGAGCGCGTCGCGGCCGATTACTTCGAATATCGCCGCCATACCGAGGCGGTTGCCGCGCGGCTGGCCGCATTGCGCGCCACCGATTTCGACCGCCAGGCAATCGCCGCCTGCGCCGATCGCATCCGCCGGGCGCATGATGCCGAAGATCCGGCCGAGGAAGCGGCCGCCGACGCCGACCTGCATCTGCTGATCTACGAAGCCGCCCACAACGTCGTCATGCTGCATGTGATGCGGGTGTTTTCCGAAATGCTGCGCCAGGGCGTGTTCTACAACCGCGACACCCTCTATCGCCGGCCCGGTGTGCGCGGCACCCTGGCCCGACAGCACTTGGCGATCGCCGAGGCCGTGGTGGCAGGCGACCCTGATGCCGCGGCGCGCGCCGCCGATGCCCATGTCCAGTTCACCTTCGAGACGTCGGAGGAAATCCGCCGCGACGAGATGCGCCGCGCCGCCGCGCTGCGCCGGATCGAGCGCAGCGATCTGCTGGCCGAATAAGGTGTCGAAGATGTTTGTGAGAAAATCGAATTTTTCTGAATCAATCAAACTAAAATCGACAGCTGGCGGATTTTAAGTCGAATAACTGGTGCAAAATAGAGAGTATCTTTCAGGCCATTTTCGCTAGTCTCCCTGCCAGTCGGAACCGGGCGGCAAGGAGGCAGCCATGCTTGAGAAATTCGAACGTTACCCCCTCACCTTCGGCCCGTCGCCGATCGAGCCGCTGAAGCGGCTGTCGGCGCATCTGGGTGGGGCAGTGGAAATCTGGGCCAAGCGCGAGGATTGCAATTCCGGTCTGGCCTTCGGCGGCAACAAGCTGCGCAAGCTGGAATACATCGTCCCCGACGCGATCGCCTCGGGTGCCGACACGCTGGTTTCGATCGGCGGTGTGCAGTCCAACCACACCCGCATGGTCGCCGCGACCGCCGCCAAGATCGGCATGAAGTGCCGCCTGGTGCAGGAAAGCTGGGTTCCGCACGAGGATGCCGTTTATGACCGCGTCGGCAACATCCTGCTGTCGCGCGTGATGGGCGCCGACGTGCAACTGGTCGACGAAGGCTTCGACATCGGCATCCGCGCCAGCTGGGAGGCCGCCCTCGAAGATGTGAAGGCCAAGGGCGGCAAGCCCTATGCCATTCCGGCCGGCGCCTCGGTGCACAAGTTCGGCGGCCTGGGTTACGTCGCCTTTGCCGAGGAAGTGCGTGCCCAGGAAGCCGAACTCGGCTTCAAGTTCGATTTCATCGTGGTCTGCACCGTGACCGGCTCGACCCATGCCGGCATGGTCGTCGGTTTCGCCGCCGACGGCCGCGCCCAGCAGGTGATCGGCATCGATGCCTCGTTCACCCCGGCCCAGACCAAGGCCCAGGTCCTCGAGATCGCCCAGCGCACCGCCGAACTGGTCGGCGTTCGCGCGATCACGGCCGACGATATCGTGCTGAACGAAGACTATGCCTACCCGGTCTACGGCGTACCCTCGGCCGAGACGCTGGCCGCCATCCGCCTGTCTGCGCGGCTGGAAGGTATGATCACCGACCCGGTCTACGAGGGCAAGTCGATGCAGGGCATGATCGACCTGGTGCAGAAGGGTTTCTTCCCCGCGGGATCGCGCGTGCTGTACGCCCATCTCGGCGGTGCGCCGGCGATCAACGGCTACAGCTACACCTTCCGCAACGGCTGATCGCCTGTGGGGTCCGGGATGGCCTGGGCGCCATTCCGGACCCGATCAGGGGGCCGTCAGGAAATACAGCGGCTCGGGGGCCTGGCCACCCATGCAATTGGCCACGATTTCAAAGCAGTTTTCATACGGGCCCGCGCGTGTGCCGGTATCCCCCACATAATTGATCGACACGACCTTGCCGTCACGGATCGGCACGTTGGCAGTGCAGGCACTGATCTTGGTCTTCGTGGGGCGGGTCGTGATCGCGGTTGTCGAGTGGTATATCAGGAAGTCGATGCCGCCTTCCTTCCTCTTGGCTGCGGGCGGCCCCATGCACAGCAGAAAATCATCTACCGGCATGCCGGCAAGCTTGGTGCGCGCCTCGACCGCCGCCTCCGACTTCGGCGATGTGCAGCCGCCGACTGCGACAAGAAGCACTGCCACGGCGCATAGGCGCGCACCCTTGAAGACCCTGCTCATTTCGACTTCCCTCTTGGTACCCGGCGGTTATCGTACAGTAGCCTAGGGGCAATATCGATCTACTCGATGACGTCTCGCACCGCCCGTCCACGATAGGGGTAGGCGGCGACGCGCAGGGCCGTGTCCAGGCGGCGCAGGCTGGCATTGCCGCCGCCCATCGGCGCGCCGACGACCAGGCAATTGCCCTCGAAGATCTCGGCGTCGCCATAGATGCCGACATCCAGCCGGCATTGGCGCATCAGTGCGGCAATGTCGTCGGCCAGCGGGTCGTCGGGCGTTTCGATCACCACGTTGATCATGATCCAGCCGTCGGGCGCCAGCCGCCTGACCGCGTCGGCGACGAAACCGCCGGCCATGAAATGGCCGGGCATCGCCTCGCCGTCATAGGCGTCCAGCATGATGACGTCCCAGGCGCGCTGGTCGCGGGCCAGGAATTCATGGCCGTCACCGACCCGGCATTCGACGTCGAGCGGCAGATGGAAGAAGCGCGTCGCCAGGTCGAAGGCATGCGGATTGACATCGACCGTCGTCACCGCGATGCCGCGCCGATGCAGCATGGTCGGCAACGACCCGCCGGCACAGCCGATGACCAGGGCGGTGGCCGGCTGGCGCACCTCGATCATCCGGCAGGCGGCGCGAACGTAACGCAGCAGGCTTTCGCCCGACCGATCCGACCAGCTCTGGATGCCGGTGCCCTGCATGTAGATGAACGACCCGTCGTCGCGCCGGCGCTGTACCCGGATCATGCCGAAGTCGGTCTGGCGTTCCTCCAGCAGGTCCATGGGGCGAGGTGGTCCTTGTTTTTTCGAGTCTCGCGGGCAGAATAGGGCATCCGCGCCGATTTCACGGTCATTTTAGCGCTAACCTGCCGTTTGCAGTGACCTTTTGGCGTCCCGGACCGCCCGACGTTGCAAAGCCCTGCGCCTTCGGCTATCAGTCCGCGACCCCACCCATCTCCTACTTTCCCGGAAAGAGAGCGATGAAGACGACGCGCAAGGTTCGTGAAATCCTGTCCTGGTACGAGAGCGACAATCCCGGCACCAAGGCCAATCTTGCCCGTATGCTGATGGCCGGGCGCCTGGGCGGCACCGGCAAGATGGTGATCCTGCCCGTCGACCAGGGTTTCGAGCATGGCCCGGCCCGCTCGTTCGCGCCGAACCCCGCCGCCTATGACCCGCATTACCACTTCCAGATGGCGATCGACGCCGGGCTGAATGCCTATGCCGCGCCGCTCGGCATGCTGGAAGCCGGCGCCGACACCTTTGCCGGCCAGGTGCCGCTGATCCTGAAGATGAATTCGTCGAACTCGCTGAGCCGCGAGAAGGCCGCGCCGACCCAGGCGCTGACCGCCTCGATCCAGGACGCGCTGCGCCTGGGCTGCTCGGCCGTCGGCTTCACCATCTATCCCGGCTCGGACGCCCAGTTCGAGATGATGGAGATGGTCCGCGAGATGAGCGAGGAGGCCAAGGCCGTCGGCCTGGCCGTCGTGCTGTGGTCCTATCCGCGTGGCGGCGAAGTCAGCAAGGAAGGCGAGACCGCGCTGGACGTCGTCGCCTATGCCGCCCACAAGGCGGCGCTGATGGGTGCGCACGTCATCAAGGTCAAGCTGCCGTCCGCCCATCTGGAACAGGCCGAGGCCAAGAAGGTCTACGAAAAGGAAGGCATCGATACCTCGACCCAGGCCAAGCGGGTCGAGCATGTGGTGCAGACCCTGTTCAACGGCCGCCGCATCGTCGTCTTCTCGGGCGGCGCGACCAAGGGCGAGGATTCGGTCTATGACGACGCCCGCGCGATCCGCGACGGCGGCGGCAACGGCTCGATCATCGGCCGCAACACCTTCCAGCGTAAGCGTGAAGACGCGCTGGCGATGCTCGACCGTCTGGTCCGCATCTACCAGGGCAAGGAGTAAGCCCGTTGGCCGGGCAGCCGGATGCTGACGCCGCCGGCTGCCGGCTGTACCTGGTTTCGCCGCCGGCCGTCGAGCCCGGCCCCTTCGCCGACCGGCTGAAGCGGGCCCTCGACGGCGGCGACGTCGCCTGTTTCCAGTACTGGGCGCCGGGTTCGGTGCCTGGCGGCGTTCCCGACGACCAGCTGGCGCGGGCCGTCGAGGCCTTGATGCCCATCGCCCAGTCGCGCGATGTGGCCTTCCTGCTGAACGACCGACCTGCCCTGGCCCGCCGTCTGGGCTGCGACGGCGTGCATGTGACGGCTGACGAACCCGACGTCGCCGCGGTGCGCCGCCTGCTGGGCGACGACCTGATCCTGGGCGTATCCGCCCGCAACTCGCGCCATATCGCGATGGAGGCGGGCGAGAACGGGGCCGACTATGTCTCGTTCGGGCCGTTCTTCGCCTCGGGCACCAAACCCGGGATCGACGCCATCGCGCCCGAGATCGTGCAGTGGTGGTCGGAAATCTTCGAGATCCCGTCGGTCGCCATCGGCGGCATGACCCCGGAAAACTGTGCGGGCCTGGTCGCCGCCGGTGCCGATTTCATCGCCGCCATCGGCGCGGTGTGGGATGCTGCCGACCCCGCCGCCGCGGTCGCGGCGTTCAACCGCGCCATCGCCGCGGCGCAGGGATAAAATTCCTTTTTCCTCCATCACGTCTGAACAGAGAATCCGCATGGCCGTCGACAACGCCCGTATTGCCGCCACCATCGCCACCGAAATTGCCGCCCGGCCCCAGCAGGTCGCCGCGGCGGTCGAGTTGCTGGACGGTGGCGCCACGGTGCCGTTCGTCGCCCGCTACCGCAAGGAAGTCACCGGCGGGCTGGACGATACCCAGCTGCGCACGCTCGAGGAGCGGCTGTCTTACCTGCGCGAGCTGGAAGCGCGGCGCGAGACGGTGGTCGAATCGATCACGTCCCAGGGCAAGATGACCGACGAGCTTGCGGGCAAGATCGCGGTCGTGATGACCAAGGCCGAGCTTGAGGACATCTACCTGCCGTTCAAGCCCAAGCGCCGCACGCGCGCCGAGATCGCGCGCGAAAAGGGCCTGGGTCCGCTGGCCGAGGCGATCCTGGCCGACCGCACCGCCCTGCCGGGCGAACTGGCCGCCGCCTATCTGAACGAGCAGGTCGCCGACGTGAAGGCGGCGCTGGAAGGCGCGCGCGACATCCTGGCCGAGGGCCTGGCCGAGAATGCCGAGCTGATCGGCAAGCTGCGTACCTACATGAAGGAAAAGGCGACGCTGCGCGCCAAGGTGGTCGAGGGCAAGAACGAAGAAGGCGCCAAGTTCGCCGATTACTTCGACCATGCCGAACCGTGGGCGAACACGCCCAGCCACCGCGCCCTGGCCATGTTGCGCGGCCGCAACGAAGGCGTGCTGACCCTGGACCTCGAGGTCGATGCCGACGATCAGGCGCCGGTCAAGCCGGTCGAGCGCATGGTGGCCAATGCCTACGACATCGGCTCGGCCGGGCCGGGCGATGCCTGGCTGCTGGAGGCCGCGCGCTGGACCTGGCGGGTCAAGCTGTCGCTGCATCTGTCGATCGACCTGATGACCGACCTGCGCGAGCGGGCCGAGGAAGAGGCGATCCAGGTCTTTGCCCGCAACCTCAAGGATCTGCTGCTGGCCGCGCCCGCGGGGTCGCGCGCCACCATGGGCCTGGATCCCGGCATCCGCACCGGCGTCAAGGTCGCGGTGGTCGACGGCACCGGCAAGCTGCTGGACACCTCGACCGTCTATCCGTTCCAGCCCCGGAACGACGTGATGGGCACGATGGCCGAACTGACCCGGCTGATCCAGAAGCACGGCGTCGAGCTGGTCGCGATCGGCAACGGCACCGGCAGCCGCGAAACCGACCGCCTTGTTGCCGAACTGATCGCGCCGCTGGCCAACCCGAAGCCGATCAAGGTCGTGGTGTCCGAGGCCGGCGCCTCGGTCTATTCCGCCTCGGCCGCGGCCGCGGCCGAAATGCCCGACCTCGATGTGTCGCTGCGCGGCGCGGTGTCGATCGCCCGCCGGCTGCAGGATCCGCTGGCCGAACTGGTCAAGATCGAACCGAAGGCCATCGGCGTCGGCCAGTACCAGCATGACGTCGACCAGCATCGCCTGGCGCGTGCGCTGGACGCCGTCGTCGAGGATGCGGTGAACGCGGTCGGCGTCGACCTCAACACCGCCTCGGCCTCGCTGCTGGCGCGCGTGTCGGGCCTGGGTGCGTCGCTGGCCGAGGCGATCATCGCCCATCGCAACCAGACCGGCCCGTTCCGCACCCGCCGCGACCTGCTCAGCGTCGCGCGGCTGGGGCCGAAGACGTTCGAACAATGCGCGGGTTTCCTGCGCATCCCCAATGGCGACGAACCGCTCGACGCCTCGTCGGTGCATCCGGAAGCCTATGGCCTGGCCCAGCGCATCGTGTCGGCCTGCGGCCGCGACGTGCGCACGCTGATGGGCGACGTCAAGACATTGAAGGCGCTGGACGCCGAGGATTTCGTCGACGAGCGGTTCGGCCTGCCGACGGTCAAGGACATCCTGGCCGAATTCGAAAAGCCCGGCCGCGATCCGCGCCCGGAATTCAAGACCGCGACCTTTGCCGACGGTGTCGACGACATCAAGGACCTGAAGCCCGGCATGCGCCTGGAAGGCACGGTCACCAACGTCGCCAATTTCGGTGCCTTCGTCGATATCGGCGTGCACCAGGACGGCCTGGTCCATGTCTCGCAACTGGCTGACCGCTTCGTCAAGGACCCGCGCGAGGTGGTGAAGGCCGGCGACGTCGTGTCGGTGCGGGTGGTCGAGGTCGACGTCAAGCGCAAGCGCATCGCCCTGACCATGCGCCGCGACGCCGAGGCGGCGGCACCCGCCCGCCGCGAGGGCGGCGGCAATCGCCAGGCCGAGGGCGGCAATCGTCCGCACAACAACCAGCGCCCCGGGGGCGGCCAGCGGTCGGAAGGCCGCCGCGGCCCGCCGCCGCCGCGCAAGGAACAGCAGCCTGCGGGCCCCGGCTCGTTCGGTGCGGCGCTGCTGGAGGCGATGAAACGGAAATGACCACGGCGCTGGTCCTGATCGACCTGCAGGACGCGATCTTCCGCGGCCGGGGCGGTGCCCGTCAGCAGGCGGCCGACGCGGCGCTGGAAACGGCGGGGACCCAAGCGGCCATGGTGCTGGCCGCCGCCCGCGATCGCGGCCTGGCCGTGATCCATGTCCAGCATGACGGCCCGGCCGGCCACCGGCTGGAACAGGGCACGCCCGGCTGGGCCCTGCGGGCCCAGACCGCGCCGCGGGATGGCGAGGCGGTCATCCACAAGACCGCCTCGGACGCCTTCCTGGGCACGACCCTTGGCGATACGCTGCGGGGGCTGGGTGCGGGGCGCATCGTGCTGGCCGGCTGCATGTCGGATTTCTGCGTCGACACCACCTGCCGCAGCGCGGTGGCGCATGGCTTCGACGTCGTGCTGGTGGCCGACGGCCATGCGACCGTCGACAACGATGTGCTGGCGTTCGAACAGATCGTCGCCCACCACAATGTCACGCTGGACGGTTTCAACGTCGGCCCGCGCGAGATCAGGGTGCGGCCGGCGGCCGAGATCGTCGCCGCCGGCTTCTGACGTCAGGCGGTCGCGGTCTCGGCGCATCTGGCGGCGATCCGTCGTTCGGTCGTCGCCGGATATTTGCCCAGGAATTTCGGATCGCGGGTCGGGCGCGCGACCAGGTCGCCGCCGCAATTGGGGCAGCGCCCGCCCAGCCGGGTTTCCGCGCAGTTTGCGCAGAACGTGCATTCGAACGAACAGATCATCGCATCCGGCGCCTGCTGTCCCAGGTCCTTGTCGCAGCATTCGCAGTTCGGGCGCATCAGCAGCATCGGTGTTTCCTCCTCACGGGTTGGCTGAACGGTCGGTCGACCTGAAGCGGTCGCGGTAATCGCCGGGGCTGATCCCGGTGCGGCGCTGAAAGGCGCGGCGCAGCACGTCGGCATGGCCGAAGCCGCAGGTGGCGGCGATCGCCTCGATGCTGCGCCCGGGCGCATCCTCCAGCAGGCGGCGGGCGGCGTCGATGCGCGCGCGTTCGACGAATTCCGCCGGTGTCGTGCCGGTATCGCGCTGGAAGCTGCGGGCGAAGTTGCGCGGGCTCATCCCGGCGCGACCGGCCAGGGCCGCGACCGACAGGTCGGCATCCAGGTGATCCAGGATCCAGCCCTGGGCCTGGCCGATGCGGCCCGGCCCGGTCGCCTGGGCGGCCAGCGTCGCGCTGAACTGGGCCTGGCCGCCGGGCCGTTTCATGTACATGACGAAGTCGCGGGCGATGGCCAGCGCCGCGTCGCGGCCCCAATCGGCCTCTACCAGCGCCAGCGACAGGTCCATTCCGGCGGTGACCCCGGCCGAGGTCCAGACCGCCCCGTCCTGGACGAAGATCGGATCGGTCTCGACCCTGACATCGGGGTGAAGCGCCGCCAGTGTGCCGCACCAGTTCCAATGCGTCACCGCCCGCCGCCCGGCCAGCAGGCCGGAAGCGGCCAGGATCAGCGCGCCGGTGCAGACGCTGGCCACCCGCCGGGCCCGGCCTGCAGTCGCGGCGATCCAGTCGGTCAGCCGCCGGTTGCGGCAGGCATCCTCGGTGCCGCCGCCGCCCACGACGATCAGGGTGTCGCAATCGGGCGGCGCCGGCCCGAAACCGTTGGGGACCAGCACCTGCAGCCCGGACGAGGTGACGACGGGCCCCGCCGCCTCGGCCCACAGCTCGACCTGATACGGCGCCCGTCCGTCGGCATCGCGCGCCGCGGCGAACACTTCCAGCGGCCCCATGGCGTCCAGGTTCTGGAAGCCGGGGAAGACCAGGATGATGATGCGCCGCTTGGTCATGGCCGGCAGTGTCCCGCGGCCGCCCGCCGGCCGCAATGCCAACCGTCAGACGATTCCGGCCAAAAAAACAGCGGTCAGTCGACGATGAACAGGGTTGCCCCTTCGTCGGTCGACGAACGGTGCGGTTCGGCCCCGTCGGCCACCTGATAGCTGATGCCGGGGGTCAGGACATAACGCCGGCCGTCGGCCAGTTCGGTGTCCAGCCGCCCGGACAGGCACAGCAGGATATGGCCTTTCTCGCACCAGTGATCGGCCAGGTAGCCGGGCGTATACTCGACCATCCGCACCCGGATCGGGCCGAACTGGCGGGTGCGCCAGAACGCGGTGCCGGTGGTCCCGGGATGTTCGGTCGGTTCGACCGCCGACCAGTCGGTCAGGCCGAAGGGGATGTCCGTGATCTGCATGGCGGCAGTGTGCGCCCCGACATCCCGATGGACAAGGGCGGGGCGGGCTGGTAGCGTCCGCGCCCTTCCGTTCTTAGACATGGTGGCAAGAGGCGGCGATGGCTGTGCGTTCGGCCTTGATGAATGTTATGCAGGCCGCGGCCCGCAAGGCGGCGCGGGGCCTGATCCGCGATTTCGGCGAGGTCGAGAACCTCCAGGTATCGCGGAAAGGTCCGGCGGATTTCGTGTCGGCGGCAGACCTGCGCGCCGAGAAGATCCTGCGCGAGGAACTGACCCGGGTGCGCCCGAAGTTCGGTTTCGAACTGGAGGAGGGCGGCCGCGTCGAGGCCCCCGATGGCGAGCATTACTGGCTGGTCGACCCGCTTGACGGCACCACCAATTTCCTGCACGGCCTGCCGCATTTCGCCATCTCGATCGGCCTGAAGAAGGGCGACGACGTGATCGCGGCCGTCATCCACGACCCGATCAAGGACGAGATGTTCTGGGCCGAAAAAGGTTCGGGCGCCTGGCTGAACGAACGCCGCCTGCGCGTGTCGGCCCGGACCAAGCTGCCGGATTCGCTGCTGGCGACCGGCATCCCGTTCCATGGCGTCGGCAATCACGACCGCGTCGCCGTCGAGATCCGCCAGATCATGGACCAGGTGGCCGGCATCCGCCGTTTCGGCGCCGCG
>Ga0222420_100507_pt1 | contig 17194 bp, 13 predicted proteins | sample 3A2ome_FD_182470 | JGI IMG/M metagenome (GOLD analysis project Ga0222420, IMG submission 182470) | Enriched microbial communities from leaf-cutter ant dump, University of Wisconsin, Madison, United States - 3A200A (version 2) | ecosystem: Environmental > Terrestrial > Nest > Insects nest > Nest...
GGCCGGTAGGCCGACACGAAGCCCCACAGCATTTCCGGCGTCTGGGCGTTGATGACGCTGGCCAGGTTCAGCAGGATGTTGAAGGTCAGCGGCAGGGTGCCGACCGGCGGATTGCCGGCATGGATATGCCAGACCGGATTGGCATACCGCTTCTGCAGGTCGTTGGCTTCGTTATAGCCTTCCAGCAGCTGGAAATATTCGTCGACCGCCCGCGGAATGACGTCGAAATGCAGCCGCTTGGCCTGGCGCGGCTTCTGGTACATGTACAAGGCAAGGCTTTCCGGGCTGCCATAGGTCAGCCATTCCTCGATCGTCAGGCCGTTGCCCTTCGACTTCGAGATCTTCTCGCCCTTCTCGTCCAGGAACAGTTCATAGGTCAGGTTGATCGGCGGTTCGGCGCCCATCACCTTGGCGATGCGGCTGGACAGCTTGACCGAATCGATCAGGTCCTTGCCCGACATCTCGTAATCGACCGACAGCGCCACCCAGCGCATCGCCCAGTCGACCTTCCACTGCATCTTGCAATGGCCGCCGGTCACCGGCGTCTCGACCAGGCTGCCGTCCTCGTCGCGATAGACGATGGTGCCGGCATCGACGTCGCGTTCGACCACCGGCACCTGCAGGACCTGGCCGGTCCGGGCGCTGATCGGCAGGAACGGGCTGTAGGTCGCGCGCCGCTCGGCCCCCAGGGTCGGCAGCATGATCGCCATGATCTCGTCGTACTGGCGCAGGATCTGCAGCAGCGTCTGGTCGAACCGGCCAGACTTGTACCAGTCGGTCGACGACTGGAATTCGTAATCGAAGCCGAAGCGGTCCAGGAAGTCGCGCAGCATCGCGTTGTTGTGGTGGCCGAAGCTTTCGAACTTGCCGAAGGGATCGGGCACCTGGGTCAGCGGCTTGCCCAGATGGGCGCGCAGCAGGTCCTGGTTGGGGACGTTGTCCGGGACCTTGCGCAGGCCGTCCATGTCGTCGGAAAAGGCGAACAGCCGCGACGGCACATCCCAGATCTCCTTCAGCGCGCGGCGCACCATCGAGGTGCGCGCCACTTCGCCGAAAGTGCCGATGTGGGGCAGGCCCGACGGGCCATAGCCGGTTTCGAACAGCACGTAGCCCTTGGGCGGCACGGCCTTGCCGAAACGTTCGACGAGGCGCTGCGCCTCCTGAAACGGCCAAGCGTTGCTGGCCAGGGCGAGGTCAGCCTGAGACATGATCACAATGCAAGGTAAAGGGTCTGATCTGGGGCGCAGACGCTAACCGCTGGCCCGGGGCGCGTCAATCCGCTTGACATAGGAACCGATTGCGCAGGCCCCCGGTTGCCTAACCGCCATGCACCGACACATTGCCCCATGCCCCGCCTGATCACCTACAACGTCCGCCGCTGCCTGGGCCGTGACGGGCGGATTTCGCCCGAGCGCATCGCCGGAATCATCGCCCGGCTCGAGCCCGATATCGTGGCGCTGCAGGAACTGGATGTCGGCCGGGCGCGCAGCTTCGGCGTCGACCAGGCCCGCGCCATCGCCGACGAGTTGCGCATGCAGATGCATTTTCATCCCGCCCTGCGGGTGATGGAGGAATTGTACGGTGACGCGATCCTGACCCCCCACCGGTCGCGGCTGATCCGCGCCGGGGCCCTGCCCGGCCCGAAACGGCTGGAACCGCGCGGTGCGCTGTGGGCTTCGGTCACCATGGGCCGGGTGGAATGGCAGTTCATCAATACCCATCTGGGGCTGCTGCCCGGCGAACGGCACCGGCAGCTCGACGCGCTGATGGGGCCGGACTGGCTGGGCCATCGCGATGCCCGCGACCCGCTGATCTTCATGGGCGATCTGAACGCGACGCCGTCGTCCCGCCTGTACCGGCGGCTGGCCGACGCAATGGGAGATGCACAGGTGATGGTACCCGGACACAAGCCGCGCGCCACCTTCCCGTCGCGCATGCCCTTCCTGCGCATCGACCATGTCTTCGTCAGCCGTTCGGTGCGGGTCCAGGCGGTTCAGGCGCCGCGCGACGCCCAGACCCGCGTGGCTTCGGACCACCTGCCGCTGGTGGTCGATTTTTCGGCGGTGGCGTCATGAAGAACAAGAAGGGTATCGCCATCGCGGTGTTCGCGGTCGGCGTCTGTGTCGCGGGGTATCTGCTGTATCGCAACCTGCGCGACTACAGCGCCGCCGAAATCCTGGCCAGCGTCACGGCCACGCCGCTGCCCAACCTGGCCGCCGCGATCGGTTTTGCGGCGGCCAGCTATCTGTGCCTGACCGGCTTCGATTTCCTGGGCGCCCGCCATGTCGGCCGACCCCAACCCTACCCCCGGGCGGCGCTGGCCTCGTTCGTCAGCCTGTCGCTGGGCCATTCCATCGGGTTCGCGGCGCTGTCGAGCGGCGCGGTCCGCTACAAGTTCTATTCGGCCTGGGGGTTGAGCACGGGCGAGATCGCCGGGCTGATCCTGTTCTGCGGCCTGACCGTGGGGCTGGGCCTGACCGGCCTGGTGGCGATAACCGCCCTGACCCGCCCCGACCTGGCCGCCGGGCTGATCGGCATCGCGCCGGCCGCCGTCATGGGCATCGGTGCCGCCGCGGTCGGCGTGCTGGCGCTGTATCTGGCGGCCGCCTGGCGCATCCGCCGCCCGCTGAAGATCCGGCAGTTCGAACTGTCGCTGCCGGACGTCAAAACCGGGGCGCTGCAGATCGTGCTGGGCACGGTCAATTTCGCCTTCGTCGCCGCCTGCCTGCACCAGGCGCTGGCCGCCGCGGCCAGGACCGATTACCTGACCGTCGCCGCGGCCTATGTCCTGGCCAATGTCGGCACGCTGATCACCCATGCCCCGGGCGGCCTCGGGGTGATCGAAACGATCGTGACGATGAGCCTGCCGGGCGCGACCGTCATCGGTGCCCTGCTGGTGTTTCGCGCCGTCTATTTCCTGCTGCCGCTCAGCCTGGGGCTGATCCTGTTCGCCGCGACGTCGTTCACGCCGAAGGAAGAGGCCGCCCCACCGGCCGGCGCGGCGCGACCGGCCACCGTCAGGAAATAACCGACCCGTCCAAAAGATTGCGCCGCGTCACCAAGTGACGCGGCGCGGAGGCGTACGGGAAATCGCGTCACGTCATGACGTGACGCGGCGCGACAGGCGCGGCCGGCGGCGGCGACGCACCCACAAGGGCTCCAGCGGCCGGGCGGGGTCCAGCAGCTTGGTCCAGAACACCTGGCGCATCGGGCCGTGGCTGCTCATCGCCTCCAGCGGGCGCAGCGATCGCGGCCCGCCCGACAGGCGGGCAATGGCGCCGCGGGCCGAGCCTTCGCGCTGTTCGGCCTCGGCCACCGCCTCGGTCGTGGTGCCGAGATGTTCGGCCATCAGCACATGGCGCAGCCTGACGATGCGGGCGCGATCCTGGTCGGTCACCGCCTCGACCCCCAGGTCGCATTCGGTATCCAGCCCGATCGACCGGTTGTTCAGGTTCGACGATCCGACGCGGAGCATCCGGTCGTCGATGATCAGAAGCTTGGCATGGACATGCACGTCGCAATCGGCCTTGGCCCCGGGCACCACGGGATACAGCACGCGCAGCCGATCATAGCGGTCGGCATGCTTCAGCCGGCGCACCAGCCGGTCGCGGTTGAAGCCCATGATCAGCTTCTCGAACCAGCCCCGCGCCTTGTGGGTCATGACCACGATGATCTCGGGACCGTCGGGGTCCGACAGGCGCTGGACCAGCACCCGGCCGATCACGAACGACGACAGGTACTGCGCCTCGATATAGACGGTGCGGCGCGCCGCCATCAGCGCATCGCGCGTCAGCCGCGCCCCTTCCAGCACGCCCGGCTGTTCGCCCAGTGCCGGCATGGTGCGCGCGATGCCGACGGGCACGTCGGTGAAGTCGGGCTGCAGCCCTTCGGGCCACAGGTCGTGGTCGACGAACTGGGCCGGCAGGGTTTCGCGGGTCGCCGCATGCCAGCGCGCCCGGGCCAGATCGGCCACGGCCGCGGCGGCATCGCCGTCGACCACCATCTGGATATCATGCACCGGACCGTAATGCTGATCGTCGAGATAGCGGCGGCGGTCGTCCGTCTCGGCATGGGCGCAGCTGTCCCAGCGGCGCACCGTCAGGTCGATGCCGCCGACATAGGCGACGGCATCGTCGACGACCACGATCTTCTGGTGGTGGGCGGCATAGATCGGATGCTGGCGATCCAGGCGCAGCTGAATTCGCGGGTGATCTTCCCAGGGGGCGCCCAGCAGGGTCGGCAGGGGGGCGCTGGGGGCATGGACGACCGCCAGGCTCCAGACCAGGATGCGGACTTCCAGCAGCGGTTCGCGTTCGACCAGGTCGCGCAGGAATTGCCCCAGGCGCCGGTCGCAATTCTCGCTGCCGTCGGGACACAGGCGAATGTCGCCGTCGAAATCCCAGCCCAGGATCATGATCGAACGCCGCGCCTTCGACAGCGATTTTTCCAGCGCCGAGAAATAGACCTGGGAATCGATCAGCACGCGGGCGCGATGCGCATTGGGCATCTGCCAGCAATTGCGCCCCGGCAGCAGGATGGGCGGCGGCGAATCCCCCGCCGCATCGGCAGGACGGGTGGCCGCGCGGGTCGGTTCGTCGACGTCGATAGCCATGTGGATTAGCCCCAAAGACATGGAAATGCCCCGGGGTAACCGATGACCTCTGGCGTCAGTTCCCGTCACCCCGGCAGGGCCAGGGCGCCCGGCGATCGGGGGACCGGCATCGCCGCCGATCCGGCACATCCAGTGAACATAAGAGGCGCAAGCCGGGATTTTTCCCTATAGTGCGCCGCCATGTCGAGCCCCGTTGCCAACATCCCCAACCTGCCGCCGGCGCTGATCGCCCACCCCCGCGGTGCGCTGATCCTGTCGGCCGACGGCGAGGTCGAGGAACTGAGCCGCGCCGCCGCGGCGCAGGCGCTACGCCAGGTGCGGCCGTTGATCTGTCATGCCCCCGCCACCGCCGCGCGGCTGGAACTGGCACATGTCGACGGTTACGACCTGCTGGAACTGTTCGCCTTCGTCCGGCCGGCGACGTTCTGCCTGCCGACCCCCAGGGGCCTGGCCGCGGCCCTGGACCTGCCGGAACCCTCAGGCCATGTCGACGAGGCGATGACCTTGCTGGCGGCGGCAACCACCCTGCTGGGCCAGTTGAAGAACCAGCAGCCGACCGAGGCGCGGCGGATGGCGACGCTTGCCGCCACCATGGCGCGCGGCGGCTGGGGCTGGGGGCCGCCGGTGCTGGCCGCCCTGGGCGATCCGGGGGCCGCGGGCGGCCGCCGCGGCGGGCTGGACGTCTGGGAAATCCTGCCCGAATGGGCCGAACATGCCGACATGCCCGCCCCGTCCCAGGAACCGGTCAGCGGCCCCGAAGCCCGCGAAAAGCTGCGCCACCTGCTGGGCGATGGCGCCGAGGCGCGCCCGACCCAGGGCGATTACGCCGAACTGGCCGCCCATGCCTTTCGCCCGCGCGACCAGTACGGCCTGCCCAACATGGTGCTGGCCGAGGCCGGCACCGGCATCGGCAAGACGCTGGGCTATGTCGCGCCGGCCAGCGTCTGGGCCGCCAAGAACGGCGGGGCGGTGTGGCTGTCGACCTATACCAAGAACCTGCAGCGCCAGATCGACAAGGAGCTGGACCGGCTGTACGCCGACCCGGCGACCAAGGCCAACAAGGTCGTGGTGCGCAAGGGGCGCGAAAACTATCTGTGCCTGCTGAATTTCGAGGAGGCGACGCAAGGGGGCGCCGCCCGGACCAGCGAACTGACCGCCCTGGGCCTGATGGCCCGCTGGATCGGCGCCACGCGCGACGGCGACATGGTCGGCGGCGACTTTCCCGCCTGGCTGGGCGAATTGTCGGGGCGCGGCCGCACGCTGGGCCTGACCGACCGGCGCGGCGAATGCATCTATGCCGGCTGCACCCACTACCGCAAATGCTTCATCGAGCGCGCGGTGCGCAAGGCGCGCCGGGCCGAGATCGTCATCGCCAACCATGCGCTGGTGATGCAGCAGGCGGCCAATGCCGACGACCCCAGCGCCCTGCCCGCCCGTTACGTCTTCGACGAGGGCCATCATCTGTTCGAAGCGGCCGACAGTGCCTTTTCGGCCGTGCTGTCGGGTAACGAGGGGCTGGAGTTGCGCCGCTGGCTGCGCGGGCCCGAAGGCGGCCGGCGCAGCCGGGCGCGCGGGCTGGAGAAACGCTCGGGCGACCTGGTATCGGACGACGAGGAAGGCGCCGATCTGCTGGGTCAGGTCCTGTCGGCGGCCATGGCCCTGCCGGCCGAGGGGTTCGCCGAACGCCTGCGCGACAACCAGCCGCATGGGCCGATGGAAGAATTCCTGAGCCTGCTGCGCGTCCAGGTTCTGGCCCGCGCCCGCGACGTCGACAGCCCCTACGGCATCCAGTGCGGCCCGTCGGAACCGGTGCCCGGCCTGCTGGACGCCGCCGCGCGGCTGGCCGCCGCCCTGGACCGCCTCGCCCAGCCGATGCTGCAACTGGTCAAGTCGCTGGAACGCATGCTGGACCAGCAGGCCGAGACGCTGGACACCCAGACCCGTCAGCGCATCGATGCGGCCGGCCGCAGCATCAAGCGCCGCCAGGAACTGGTCACCGCCTGGATCGGCATGCTGGCAGCCCTGGCCCAGGGCACACCCGCGGCATTCGCCGACTGGTTCGCCCTGGACCGCGAGAATGGCCAGGAAACCGACGTCGCCTTCCACCGCCACTGGATCGATCCGACCCTGCCCTTCGCCCGCAGCCTGCTGGATGCCGCCCATGGCGTCCTGGTCACCTCGGCCACGCTGCGCGACCAGGCGACGGCGACCGACGACGGCTGGCCCGCGGCCGAGGCACGGTCGGGCGCCATCCATATCGGCCAGGACGCCTGGCGGGCCAGCCTGTCGTCGCCCTTCGACTATGCCAACCGGACCAGGGTGCTGGTGGTGACCGACGTGCGCCGCGACGCGCCCGACCAGATCGCCGCGGCTTATCGCGAACTGTTCCTGGCGTCGGGCGGCGGGGCGCTGGGGCTGTTCACTGCCATCTGGCGCCTGCGCGCCGTCCAGCAGCGCATCGCCGCGCCGCTGGACCAAGCCGGCCTGCCGCTTTATGCCCAGCATGTCGACCCGATCGATATCGCCACGCTGATCGACATCTTCCGGGCCGAGACCGATTCCTGCCTCTTGGGCACCGATGCGGTGCGCGACGGGGTCGACGTGCCCGGTCGGTCGCTGCGCCTGATCGTGTTCGACCGCGTGCCCTGGCCGCGCCCCGACATCCTGCACAAGGCGCGGCGCGACCGGTTCGGCCTGACGCGTTACGATGACATGCTGACCCGGCTGAAGCTGAAGCAGGCCTATGGCCGGCTGCTGCGCCGGGCCGACGACCGCGGCGTCTTCGTCATGCTGGACGCCCAGACGCCCTCGCGCCTCTTGACCGCCTTTCCCCCCGACGTCACGGTACGCCGCGTGGGGCTGGCGGACGCGATCGCCGAGACCCGTGAATTCCTGTCCGAAGGGAGTGACGTTTGTCTACCATCAGCCCGCAGACCGCACTGATCTATTGCATGGTCATCGCCGCCGTTGCCGACGGCAAGCTCAAGGATTCCGAACTGGCGACGATCGGCGAGATGGCGGTCATGCTGCCGGTGTTCGCCGGTTACGACTACGACATGGTCCGGACCGCCTGCGGCGACTGCGCGGCCCTGCTGGACCAGGACGACGGCCTGGACGTGGTGATCGGCCTGGCCAAGGATTCGCTGCCCGAACGGCTGCGCGAAACCGCCTATGCGCTGGCCTGCGACATGATCGCGGTCGACGGCAGCGCGTCGCAGGAAGAGTTGCGCTGGCTGGAAATGATGCGCCACGAGCTCAACATCGACCGACTGCACGCCGCGGCCATCGAACGCGGCAGCCGGGCGCGTTATACCCGGGTGTAACCTGTCGTGTTGAAAGAATACTGCATGCCCGGAGTACCGCTCGACTGACTCGCAAATAGCAATACTGTCGATTTATTTAAACCCGAAGGAATTGCTGACAATTATATGCAATTTTTCCTTTTCGTCGACTCATGCCGCCGATGGACATGAACGGCGTGTAATGCTATAGCCTCTATCCACGGCGTCATGTGACCGCGACGATCCGTTGAAACAGAAAACAACGGGTCACGCGGCAGCGGGTCATACGGCCATCCCAGAACAGGAGCGCCGGGGCGTGAAGGGCAAGGTCATACCACCGTTTCCGGGGTCGTCATGATCGACGCGCCGGAAGCCGAGGCTGGGGAGGCACCGTTGACGGCGGCGGAAGTCGAGTCTCGGGGTTTGCGTGGCAAGTTCCTGGCCTGGTGGCATGGCGTGGAAATCGCCAGCGCACCGGTGCGCCAGGTCGTGCAGGCCGACGACGGCGACGAATGGGGCGAGCTGGGCAAGCCCACCACCCGCGGCTGGCCGGTGAACCGCCAGACCCTGATCCAGGATCTTTTCGGCGAAGGCATGATCACCCCAGGCGGCCAGGCCGCGCTGGTCAAGATGGTCGCGCGGCTGCCGCTCGACGCCAACAAGCTGGTCGTGGAATACGGTGCCGGGCTGGGTGGCCTGGGCCTGCTGGTCGCCAGCAAGACCGGGGCCAAGGTCCTGGGCCTGGAAGGCGACGATTCCCTGATCAAATCGGCCAATACCCTGGCCTTTCGCCGCAATCTGGACGGGCGCGCCTCGATCCGCCGGATGGGCGACGGTTTCGCCCAGTTCAAGGCATCGTCGATCGATGCCGTGGTCGCCAAGGAAGCATTCTACACCCAGCCCCAGAAGGCGACGCTGTTCTCGCAGCTGGCCCGGGCACTGAAGCCCGGCGGGCAACTGGCCTTCACCGACCTGTTCCTGGGCCAGAACGAAACCGGCGAGGCGCTGAAGCAGTGGATCGAAAAGGAACCGCGCACGCCGCGCCTGGTGCGTTCCAACGACCTGGAGATCCTGCTGCACAAGGTCGGCATCGAAATCGACAAGGGCGAAGACATCACCGACGACTACCGCAACTCGCTGCAGGATTCGTTCGAGCGTTATACCGACCGGATGGAAAGCGGCGACGTCCATTCCAAATGGAAACAATGGGCGCTGTCCGAAGGGCATCACTGGCGGACGCGCCTGGATGCGCTGAACGAAGGCAGCCTGCGGGTGAAGCGTTACCAGTGCCACCGGTCGTCCGAAGTCCGCCTTGCCGACTTCATGAAGTGACGCCGACGTCATGAAATAACAGGGGTTTGCCCTTCTGGGGTTGACTCAGGCGGCGCGCCCGACTAGGTTCCGCGCCGATTTACGCCGCTCGGGGCGGCATCTGAAGGAATCGAGTCATGAAGGTCATCAACTCGCTCAAGTCGGCGAAGACTCGCCACCGCGATTGCCGCGTTATCCGCCGCAAGGGCCGGATCTACGTGATCAACAAGACCAACCCGCGTTTCAAGGCCCGCCAGGGCTGAAGAACCGGCATCTTCCGGGGTTCGATCGCGGACCCCGGAGATCATGGTGATTGTTGGCCCCGCCGCTTGGCGGGGTTTGTTTTTGGTCTTTCAGCCGGCAACCTCGGCTGCCGCCAGCGCGGTCAGCCAGTTGCAAAATCGCGCCAGCTTGGCGCTGGGCCGCACCTCGGCCCGGCGGACCAGCCAATAGGCATGCGGTTCGGGCACGCTGAGGTCCAGCGGCGCCACCAGCCCGCCTTCCTTCAGATCGTCCAGCACGAACGGCCGGTGCGCCAGCGCGACGCCCAGCCCGGCCCGCGCCGCGGCCAGGGCCTGGGTCGAATTGTCGAAGCCCAGGCGCCGCTTGGGCCGCAGGCCGGTCATGCCCGCGGCGGCCAGCCAGCGCGACCAGTCCCCCGCCCGCGACGATGCCTTGACGTCGAGCCAGACATGGCCGGCGAGGTCGGCGGGTTTGCCCACCGGCCGCGCCGCGGCCAGCCCCGCGCTCATCACCGGAAAACAGGCATCGGCCATCAGGAAGGTCGCGTCGCACCCCGGCCAGTCCTCGGCCGAGGCACCGGTCTGGATCGCCAGGTCGATGCCCGGCTGGTCCAGCACCGCATCGCGCGTCGCGGTGGCCAGGCGCACCTCGATATCCGGGAACTGTTCATGGAACGTCGCCAGGCGCGGGATCAGCCAGCGCGTGGCCAGCGTCGGCACCAGCGACAGGGTGATCACCCCGAATTCGCGGGCGGCCAGGCAGCGGGCCGTGGCGCTTTCCATCTCGGCAAAGGCGCGGGCCAGCGACTGGCCGTAATCGCGCCCCGCCTCGGTCAGGGCCAGGCGGCCGCCGTTGCGGCTGACCAGCGGCAGGTCGAGAAAGGCTTCCAGCTGGCGCAGATGCTGGCTGATCGCAGGCTGGCTTAGGCCCAGATCGGCGGCGGCGCGGGTCACGCTGCCGCTGCGGGCGACAGCGGCAAAGGCGCGAAGCGAGGCAAGCGGCGGCAGCATGACGGGATTTTAGCCCCGGCGCGGCCATCGGCGCGACCGCGAAATCGCCAAACCACGGCAATCCCCTTACGATAACCCGACGCCATCGATCGCATGGCGGGCGATCGGGCAGGAAGGATCATCACCATGAAGACGCGCATCCTGGGCCGCGGCGGCCTTGAGGTCTCGGCGATCGGTTACGGTTGCATGGGCCTGAACCACGGTTACGGCACCGGCCTGTCGCGCGATGACGGCATCGCGCTGCTGCGCCAGGCGGTCGACCGCGGCGTCACCTTCTTCGATACCGCCGAGGTCTACGGCCCCTATATCAACGAGGAAGTGGTGGGCGCGGCCCTGGCGCCGGTGCGCGACCAGGTGGTGATCGCCACCAAGTTCGGTTTCGCGATCGATCCGGCGACCGGCCAGCAGGTCGGGCAGAACAGCCGGCCCGACCATATCCGTGCGGTCTGCGATGCCTCGCTGGCCCGCCTCGGCATCGAGGTCATCGACCTGCTGTACCAGCATCGGGTCGACCCCGCGGTGCCGATCGAGGACGTCGCCGGCACGGTGGCCGACCTGATCCGCGCCGGCAAGGTCCGCCATTTCGGCCTGTCCGAGGCCGCGCCCCAGACCGTGCGCCGCGCCCATGCGGTGCAGCCGGTGACCGCGTTGCAAAACGAATATTCGCTGTGGACCCGGGGCGTGGAAACCAACGGCATCCTGGACGTGTGTCGCGAACTGGGCATCGGCCTGGTCGCCTACAGCCCGCTGGGCCGCGGTTTCCTGACCGGCGCGCTGACCCGCGACACGACGCTGGGCGACAACGATTTCCGACGCGCCCTGCCCCGCTTCACGCCCGAGGCGATGGACAAGAACCAGGCCCTGGTCGATCTGCTGAAGGGTATCGCCGCACCCCGGGGTGCCACGCCGGCGCAGATCGCCCTGGCCTGGCTGCTGGCCCAGGATGCGTCGATCGTGCCGATCCCCGGCACCACCAGGCTGCACCGGCTGGAGGAGAACCTGGGGGCCGCCGACATCGCGCTGTCCGCCGCCGACCTGGCCGGGATCGATGCCGCCGCCGCCGAAATCCCGATCGAGGGCGAGCGTTACCCCGCCCAGCTGATGGCCGCGACGGGCCGCTGACCACAAGGAATATCTTCCACTGCCCCGCCGTAACGCCAACGTGAGTCGCCTTTGAGTGCCACCCGGCTACCCTGACACCGGCGTCAGTGTGGTGCAGCAATGGCGATGCGGGAGCACGAAATGGCAAAGCTCAATCTCAACGGCCGGGTGGTGGACATCGACGTCGAGGAGGACACGCCGCTATTGTGGGTCATCCGCGAACAGCTGGGGCTGACCGGCACCAAATATGGCTGCGGCGTCGCGCAATGCGGCGCCTGCACCGTGCATGTCGACGGGGTGGCGACGCGGTCCTGCGTGCTGCCGGTGGGCGCGGTGGCCGAGGACCAGAAAGTCGTGACGATCGAGGGGCTTGGCGCCGCCGGCCCGCATCCGGTGCAGCAGGCCTGGGCCGAGCTGGACGTCGCCCAATGCGGCTATTGCCAGCCCGGCATGATCATGGCGGCCTCGTCCCTGCTGGCGCAGAACCCGAAACCCTCTGATGACGAGATCCGGGCCGAGATCACCAATATCTGTCGTTGCGGTACCTATACCCGCGTTCTGGCCGGCGTGAAGCTGGCCGCCGAACGCATGTCCACCAACCGCGGCTGAGGGAGGTGCGACGATGACGACACGCACCCGGACCGATCTGTCGCGCCGCGGTTTCCTGGCGGCCGGTGCCACCGTCGCCGGCGGCTTCACCTTCGGCTTTTCGTTCCCCCTGCCCGGCCGAGCCATGGCCCAGACCGCGGCGCCCGAGGTCAATGCCTGGGTGGTGATCCGCCCTGATGACAGCGTGCTGATCCGCATCGCCCGGGCCGAGATGGGCCAGGGATCGCTGACCGGTCTGGCCCAGCTGGTCGCCGAGGAACTGGACTGCGACTGGGACAAGGTAAGGTTCGAGCTGGTCCAGCCGGCCGAGAACCGCCGACGCCAGCGCGTGTGGCGGGACATGTCGACCGGCGGGTCGCGCGCCATCCGCGGTTCGCATGATTACGTCCGCCAGGGCGGCGCCGCCGCCCGCAGCATGCTGGTCCGCGCCGCGGCCGACGGATGGGGCGTGCAGCCGGCCGACTGCACCGTGGCCAAGGGGGTGATCACCCATGCCGCCAGCGGCCGCAGCACGACCTATGGCGCCGTGGCGGCCGCCGCCGCCAGGCTGCCGCCGCCGGCCGAGGTCCGGCTGAAGGACCCCAAGGACTGGACCATCGCCGGCAAGCCGGTCAAGCGGCTGGACACCGCCGACAAGCTGGACGGTTCGCTGGTCTACGGCATGGATTTCAAGATGCCGGGCATGCTGGTCGCGATCCCCAGGGCCTGTCCCGTGCATGGCGGCAAGCTGGTTTCCTTCGACAAGGCGGCGGTCGAGGGGATGCGCGGCGTCAAGCATGTCCTGCGCGTCGACGACGAAACCGTCGCCGTCGTCGCCGACACCTTCTGGCGGGCCAAGGCGGCGCTGGATGCCCTGCCGATCGTGTGGGACGAAGGCGCCGGCGCCAAGGTGTCGAGCGAGACGATCACCGCCATGCTGCGCGAGGGGCTGTCGGCCGAGACCGCCTTCGTCGGCAACCGGTCGGGCGATGCCCGCGCCGTGCTGGCCAAGGCGTCGCGGGTGATCGAGGCGGAATACGGTTTCCCCTATCAGAACCATGCGCCTATGGAAGTGCTGGCCGCCACCGTGCGCTGGACGCCCGAGCGCTGCGAAGTCTGGGGGCCGACCCAGGTGGCCGAGGCCGCGCTGGACGCGGTGGCCGGCGCCGCGGGCCTGGCCGCGGATGCCTGCGAGGTGCACGTCATGCGCATCGGCGGCAGCTTCGGCCGGCGGCTGGCGACCGATTATCTGCGCCAGGCCGTGCTGATCGGCAAGCAGGTGCCCGGCACGCCGGTCAAGATGATGTGGACGCGCGAGGAGGACATGGCCCAGGGTCGTTTCCACCCCGTCACCCGCTGCCGGCTGCGCGCGACGCTGGACGACAAGGGCGGGCTGCAGGCGCTGCACATGCGCATCAGCGGCCAGTCGATCAATGCCTATACGCGGCCCCAGGCGGTGGCCAACGGCGATCCCGCCGTGTTCCAGGGCCTGGTGCCGGGTGGATCGGAAGGCGCGTTCGGGTATGCGGTTCCCGACCTGCTGATCGACTTTGCGATGCGCAACCCCCATGTCCGCCCGGGCTATTGGCGGGGCGTGAACCTGAATCAGAATGCCGTCTATCTCGAATGTTTCATCGACGAGGTGGCGCATGCCGCCGGCGTCGACCCGCTGGAATTCCGCCGGCGGATGATGGCCGGCAACCCCAAGCACCTGGCGGTGCTGGAGGCTGCGGCCAAGGGCATCGGCTGGGACACCAAACCGGCCGACGGCATCCATCGCGGCATTGCCCAGATCATGGGGTTCGGCAGCTATGTCGCCGCGGCGGCCGAGGTGTCGGTGACCGGCGGGCGGCTCAAGATCCACCGCATCGTCGCCGCCACCGACCCGGGCCACGTGGTCAACCCCCAGCAGGTCGAGGCCCAGGTGACGGGATCGTTCGTCTATGGCCTGTCGGCCGCCCTGTACGGCGAATGCACGGTCAAGGACGGCGCCATCGAGCAGCAGAACTTCGATACCTACAACGTGCTGCGCCTGGATGAGATGCCCAGGGTCGAGGTGATCATCATGCCCTCGGGCGGGTTCTGGGGCGGGGTCGGCGAACCGACCATCGCGGTCGCCGCCCCTGCCGTGCTGAACGCGGTGTTCGCCGCCACCGGCACGCGGGTGCGCGACCTGCCGCTGAAGAACACGACGCTGGGCACCAGCTAGAACTGATGGCGGCATAAGCGGGAATTATGCGGCGCTTCACGACTACCGATTAGGTCGCATCCCTGCCGATGGACTAGGGTTCCAGGCATCATGATCGATGCCTGGATCCCCCTGACCCTCGGCGCCGCCTTTGCCCAGGCGCTGCGCACCGCCCTGCAGAAGCGCCTGGCGGGCAAGCTCAGCGTCAATGCCTCGGCCTTCGTCCGCTTCCTGTTCGGCATGCCCTTTGCCCTGGCCTGGGCGGCCGGGCTGATGGCGGTCAAGGGCGCGGCCATCCCGGCGATGAGCGCCGGCTACATGCTGTGGGTCGTCATCGCCGCGGTGGCCCAGATCCTGGCCACCGCCCTGCTGCTGGCGGCACTCGGCCGCCGCAACTTTCCCGTCGGCGTCGCCCTGTCGAAGACCGAGATCGTCCAGGCCGCGCTGTTCGGCCTGCTGTTCCTGGGCGACCGGCCCAGCCTGTGGGCGATGGCCGCGATCGTGATCGCCACCTTCGGTGTCGTCGCCATCGTGCTGAAGGGCGGCGGCGCCGGCCTCGATGTCCGCACCGCCCTCACCGGCCTGGCCTCGGGCGCCTGCTTCGCGCTGTCGGCCGTCGGTTTCCGCGTCGCGGCGCTGTCGTTGCAGCTGGACGATGCCTGGGTCGCGGCCGCCTACACGCTGGGCTGGGCGACCGTCCTGCAGACCCTGCTGATGGGTGGTTATCTGGCCTGGCGCGAACGGGCCCAGTTCCGGCTGATCGGCGGGGTGTGGCGCCCCGCCCTGCTGGCCGGCTTCGCCTCGGCCGCCGGGTCGATCGGCTGGTTTACGGCGATGACCCTGCAGGCCGTCGCCTATGTCCGCACGCTGGGCCTGGTCGAACTGATCTTCACCTTCGCCTTCTCGTTCTTCTGGTTCGGCGAAAAACCGCGCGGCCGCGAAGTCTTCGGCATCCTGCTGCTGGCGATCGGCATCGCCATGATCCTGAACCCGCACTAAAGAAATGGCCGCCCGAAGGCGGCCATTCGGCGGTTGCTGCGTCGGCGGTTACTGCCGCAGCGCCTCGACGCCCGGCAGGGCCTTGCCCTCGAGCCATTCCAGGAACGCGCCGCCCGCGGTCGAGACATAGGAGAATTCCTCGGCCACGCCGGCATGGCGCAGCGCCGCCACGGTGTCGCCGCCACCGGCGACCGACAGCAGGCGGCCGGCCGCGGTCAAGGCCGCGGCGGTGCGCGCGACGGTGACGGTGCCGGCATCGAAGGGCGCGGTTTCGAAGGCGCCCAGCGGGCCGTTCCACACCAGCGTGCGGCAATCGGCCAGCAGGGTGCCTAGCTTGGCGGCCGCGACCGGGCCGACGTCGAGGATCATCTGGTCGGCGGGCACCCGTTCGCACGGCACCACCTTGGACGCCGCGCCGGCGCGGAATTCGCGGGTGATGACGACATCGTCGGGCAGCACCACCTGGCAGCGGCCGGTCGCCGACTTGACCAGGATCTCGCGGGCAATGTCGACCAGGTCCTTCTCGACCAGGCTTTTGCCGACCTCGAGGCCCTTGGCATACAGGAAGGTGTTGGCCATGCCGCCGCCGATGATCAGCTTGTCGACGCGGTTCAGCAGGTTGCCCAGCAGTTCGATCTTGGTCGACACCTTGGCGCCGCCGACCAGGGCGGCCACCGGCCGTTCCGGGTTTTCCAGCGCGGCGGCCAGGTGGGTCAGCTCGGTCTCCATGTTGCGGCCGGCGGCATGCGGCAGCAGGCGGGCCAGCGCCTCGGTCGAGACATGGGCGCGATGTGCGCAGGAGAACGCGTCGTTGACGTAGATGTCGCCCAGCTTGGCCATCTCGGCGGCCAGTTCGGGATCGTTCTTTTCCTCACCCTTGTGGAAGCGGGTGTTTTCCAGCAGGGCGATGCCGCCCGGCTTCAGCCTGGAGATCACGGTCTGCGCCGCCTCGCCGATGCAGTCATCGGCAAAGGCGACGGGCAGGCCCAGCGCGGTCGACAGGACCGACGCGACCGGCTTCAGGGACATCTCGGGCACGACCTTGCCGCCGGGCCGGTCGAAATGCGACAGCAGCACCACCTTGGCACCCTTGCGCGACAGTTCGTGCAGGGTGGGCAGGATGCGGCTGATACGCAGATCGTCGGTCACCCGGCCGTCACGCATCGGCACGTTGAGGTCGACGCGGACCAGCACGCGCTGGTCCTTGACGGTGAGGTCGTCGAGCGTCCTGAAGCCGGTCATGTCAGCCTCAGCCGAGCTTGGCCATGGCGACGGCGGTGTCGCTCATGCGGTTGGAGAAGCCCCACTCGTTGTCGTACCAGGACAGGACACGCACGAAGGTGCCGCCGATGACCTGGGTCTGCTTCAGGTCGAAGGTCGACGAGGCCGGGTTGTGGTTGAAGTCGGTCGAGACCAGCGGCGCCGAATTGACGGCCAGCACGCCCTTCAGCGGGCCGTTGGCGGCCGCGGTGATGGCGGCGTTGATTTCCTCGACCGTGGTGGCGCGGCTGGCGACGAAGGTCAGGTCGATCACCGACACGTTCGGGGTCGGCACGCGGATCGAGGTGCCGTCCAGCTTGCCCTTCAGTTCCGGCAGCACCAGGCCGACGGCCTTGGCCGCGCCCGTGGTGGTCGGGATCATCGACAGCGCCGCGGCGCGGGCGCGGTAGAGATCCTTGTGCATGGTGTCCAGCACCGGCTGGTCGCCGGTGTAGGAATGGATCGTGGTCATGAAGCCGTGCTCGATGCCGATCGCCTTGTGCAGGACGGCGGCGACCGGGGCCAGGCAGTTGGTGGTGCAGGACGCGTTCGACACGACCTTGTGGTCGGCGGTCAGCTTGTCGTGGTTGACGCCATAGAC
>Ga0222420_100511_pt1 | contig 16841 bp, 15 predicted proteins | sample 3A2ome_FD_182470 | JGI IMG/M metagenome (GOLD analysis project Ga0222420, IMG submission 182470) | Enriched microbial communities from leaf-cutter ant dump, University of Wisconsin, Madison, United States - 3A200A (version 2) | ecosystem: Environmental > Terrestrial > Nest > Insects nest > Nest...
CGGGCGCTTCAGGAAGTCCTCGGCCGCCATCCGGGTCGCGTCGAGTGCGCCCGGGCCGCCGATGTCGGAAAAGATGCCGGACATGTCGGCAAGCACGCCCAGTTTGACCGGGATCTGCTGGGCCTGGGCCGCAGCCGTGCCGAGCACGGCGGCCATCACCATGGCGCAAGTCAATGAAGCACGGCGCAAGGTCATCATTCCCCTCCCCTGGGGCTTATCGCGTGTGGATCGTTTCCTCGGTTGGGCGCCGGTAAACCCGGCTTGCCCGCCTACCTGTCATTCTTGCTTATGAATTCAAAATGCCTGTACATGAATTTTATGTCAAGCCGCCGTGTCGCCGCATGCTTGCGTTCCGCAGGTCGTTTGGGTTACCGCAATAAACCAGCCGGCCCAGCGGGGCCGTGCCGGGCAGGGGTCGGGTCAGTAGGGGTCGGGTACGTGATCAGGACGCAGGTCAAGCAGGCGGCGAATGTTCTGGAGCTGCTCGAATATTTCGCCCGGCGCAAACGCCCGGCGACGATGGCCGAAATCTCGGACGACCTGGGCTGGCCGCGGTCCAGCACGTTCAACCTGGTCAACACCATGGCCGACAAGGGTTGGCTGTACGAACCCCAGCTGCGCGTCGGTTATTACCCCAGCCCCCGCTGGCTCAAGCTGGCGCGCATCGTCGCCGAGGCCGAGCCGCTGCCCGAGGCGGTGCACGCGATCGTCACCCGCATCGCCGACGAAACCGGCGAGACCACGGCTGTCGGCACCCTGGCCGGTACCTCGGCGATCTTCCTGGACGTCGTCGAATCACGCCATTCGGTGCGTTATTTCGCCGAGGTGGGCGAACGCGTGCCGGTCCATGCCAGCTCGGCCGGCCGCGCGATACTGGGCCAGCTGTCGCCCGACGAACGCCAGGCGATCTACCGCCGCATCCGGTTCGAGCAGTTCTCGGCCACGACACCGATGAGCCCGGAACGGATCGAGGCCGACCTGGCCGAGGCCGCGGCGCGCGGCTACCACCAAAGCTCGTCGGAATACATTCCCGACCTGGCGGGGGTGGCCCTGCCCCTGCCGCTGAACGGCCGGCGGCTGTCGATCGTCGTGGCCGGCCCGACCTCGCGCTGCCTGGAACGCCGGCCGCAGACGGCGGCGACGATGACACGGATCCTGGGCGACCTGAAGGTCGATATCGCGGCCGACTGACTCAGCCGGCGACGCGGTTGCGACCGCTGCGCTTGGCCTCGTAGAGCAGCGCGTCGGCCCGGGCCATCAGCCCGGCCAGGTCGTCCCCGGCCAGGCCGCCGACCACGCCGAACGAGGCGGTGACCGAGATGTCCCCGCCGATGCGCAACCCGGCCAGATGCCGGCGCAGCGATTCGGCCACGGCCCGCGCCTGGTCCAGCGTGGCGCCGGGCAGGGCCACCGCGAATTCCTCGCCGCCCAGCCGGCCGGGTATGGCATCGGGCGCCAGCCGGCCGCGCAGCATGCCGGCCACCGCGACCAGCACGTCGTCGCCGGCCTGATGGCCGTGGCGATCGTTGATCGCCTTGAAATGATCCAGGTCGAACAGGATCAGCGCATAACCGCCGTCCAGCGCCAGCGCATCGGCCAGGAACTTGCGGCGATTGAACAGGCCGGTCAGCGGGTCGCGCTCGGCCATTTCGGTCAGGCGGTCGTTCGCCGTCATCAGCGCGGCCTGCGAGTGCGCCAGGGCGGCTTCCTGCGTCTTGTTCGCGGTGACATCGACCCAGACCGAGGCAATGCCGCCGTCCCAGGGCTGTTCCTCGATCCGTACCCAGCGCCCGTTGCGCACCTGCAGCGTCACCGGATGGGGCAAGGGGCCGCTGCCGCCGACCTCGGCGGTCAGGGCAAGGTAGGTCGCGTCGTGCACGAAGACATCGGCAAAACCCTGCCAGTAGGCGGCGCGGTCGCGGCGCACGGCCAGCGGCGGCGCCTTCAGCACGAAGCCCAGCGTCAGTTCCGACCCGAAGCGGGTGTTGGCATAGACCAGCCGGCCGTCGGGATCATAGACCATCAGCCCGACATTGATGGTGGCCAGCAGTTCGAACACGCGGTTGTCGGCAACCTGCTGGCGGCGTTCGCCGGTGATGTCGCGCCAGATCTTGAAGCGACCGCCCTGGGGCAGCGGAAACATGCGCAGTTCGACCCAGCGCCCGTCGCTGGCCCGCTGGTACTGCATCGGGCCCTGGTCGGTGCGATGCCGTTCCATCGCCATGTCGACATAGGGCTGCATGCGTTCGGGCGTCGCCTGCTGGGGGTGCTGCAATTTCAGGAACAGCCGCACGGTATCGATGAAGGGCAGGCCCGGCCGGATGATCGGCCGCACCTCGGGGAAGAAATCCAGATACCGGTCGTTCCACCACACGATCGCCTCGTCGGCATCGTACAGGCACAGCGCGACGTCGCCGAACTGGGCGACCAGCCCCAGCAGCGACAGCCCCAGCGACGGGTCCAGCGGCGGCGGGATCATCCCGCCCGCGATCGAATGGTCCTGCTCCAAAACTTTTTCGCTTCCCAACCACTACCTGGGTAGCCGTTATAACCATCGTCATGCCCCGGGAAAACCGTGGCGTTTCGCCGCCCAGGCCGACAGCAGCCCCGGCAGCAGCACCGCCCCCGCCACCCAGGGCAGGGCCGCCGCCCCCAGCCGGTCCAGCACCAGCCCGCCGGCCAGGCCGCCGCCGGCGATGGCGATGTTCCAGACGGTGACGATCATCGACTGGGCGGCATCGGCCGCCGGCCCGGCGGTCTTGGCCGACGCCGTCTGGAACAGGGTCGGCACCCCGCCATAGGCCAGCCCCCACAGCCCGACCGCGCCCAGGATAACCACCGCGCCGCCCAGCCCCAGCATGACGGCTGCCAGGCCGAACAGGACCGTGCTGGCCAGTACCAGCAGGCGCAGATGCCGGTCGATCAGCGCCCCGGTCAGAAAGATGCCGGCCAGGGCGGCGATGCCGAACACCAGCAGCACCAGATCGATGCGGTCGCCCAGCCCCCGCAGCGCCATGAAGGGCGCGATGTAGGTATAGAGGATGTTCTGCGCCAGCACGTAGGCCAGGGTGACGAACAGCACCGATCGGATGCCGGGCAGCAGCAGGACCCGCAGCAGGCCGGGACGCCGCCCCGCCCCCTCGCCGGGAAAATCGGGCACGGCCGCCAGCACCCAGCCGACCAGCAGCAGGGTCAGGCCGCTCATGATGCCGAACGCCGCCCGCCAGCCGACCAGGGCGCCCAGAAAGGTGCCGGCCGGGATGCCCAGCGACAGGGCGACGGGAATGCCCGCCATGGTGACCGCGATCGCCCGGCCCTGCAGAGGCGGGGCGACGATGCGCGCGGCATAGCCGGCCGCCAGCGACCACAGCAGCCCGGCGAACACCCCCGCCAGGAACCGTGCCGCCAGGGTCAGGGCATAGTCGGCCGACAGGGCGGTGACCGTGTTGACGACGGCAAACCCGCCGATCGCCACCAGCAGCACCGGCCGGCGGCGCAAGCCGCGCGTCGCCGCGGTCAGCGGGATCGCGGTCAGCAAGGTGCCCAGCGCATAGGCGGTGACCAGTTGCCCGACCAGCGCCTCGGACACGTCGAGGCTTGCCGCCATCCGCGGCAGCAGCCCCGCCGGCAATGCCTCGGTCAGCACGGTGATGAACGCGGCCAGGCTCAACGCCAGCAATCCGGGCAACGGCAGTTTGGACGTCGTCATGGCAGATCCGTCTCCGTTGAAAACGACCCGGAGGATAGGAAGGCGGCGGTCTGCGGAGAATTCGGCTAGGGTTCCTGATATATCGGACAAATTTGTCCGCATTGGAGTATTGGCCATGGACAGCCTGGGATCGCTTGCCGCCTTCGTCGAGGCGGCCGAGGCGCGGAATTTCACCGTCGCGGGGCGCAAGCTGGGCGTCTCGTCCTCGGCCGTGGGCAAGGCGGTGGCCCGCCTGGAAGACCGGCTGGGCGTGCGGCTGCTGCACCGGTCGACCCGCAGCATCACCCTGACGCCGGAGGGCGCCCTGTTCCTGGAACGCTGCCGCCGGATCTTTTGCGAGGTCGAGGCGGCCGAGCAGGAGATCGCCCAGGTCCAGGGCGCACCGCGCGGCCGGCTGCGGGTCAGCCTGCCGCTGGTCGGCATGCTGATGATGCCGACCCTGGCGGGGTTCATGCGCAGCTATCCCGACATCGAACTCGACCTGGATTTCACCGACCGGCTGGTCGACGTCATCGACGAGGGGCTGGATGCGGTGATCCGGGCCGGCGATATCAGCGATTCCCGGCTGATGACCCGGACGCTGGGCAATTTCCGCCTGATGCTGGTGGCCAGCCCCGACTATCTCGCCGCCCGCGGCACGCCCCGCCGCCCGGCCGAACTGGTCCGCCACGCCTGCCTGCATCACCGCTTCGCGACGTCCGGGCAACTGGAACGCTGGCCGCTGCGCGGACCGCCGGTCGATCTGCCGGCGACGATGGTCGCCAACACGATCGAACCGCTGATCTACCTGGCCGAACAGGGCCTGGGCATCACCTGCCTGCCCGATTTCGCCATCCGCGGCCAGATCGCGCAGGGTACGCTGGTCGAGGTGCTGGCGCGCCATACCGGACACAGCGGCACCTTCCGCATCCTGTGGCCGACCAGCCGGCATCTGGCGCCGAAGCTGCGCGTCTTCGTCGACTTCATGGCGGCGAATTTATTTGCTGATCCAAAGATATGCCGGCGTTTCGTCGCAAGTACAGAAGGGTAGCACTGGCAATACCGTGATCATTTATATTAAATACAAAATTTTATTTAGATAATTATTTTTGTATTTTTAAAAAATACTCAAGAACTTGTTCTTACTGTAATGCGTGAGATAAAATAGGGAAAGCGCCTCGAAACTTGGATTGATTAATCTCAATGCTAATGTAAATTTGAATCCACAATTCCGTTTTCCTCAAAATAAATAGCACAAACATCGATAGGATCCTGTGAAATGCAGAACTCTGATGAGAAAATTTCCTTTAAAAACCTTGAATATCAAAAGAATGGAACACTCTTTACTGCTGACATAGGAAGAGTAAATGTAATAATGGGAGCCAATGGATCAGGGAAAAGTCAATTACTACGAGCAATGTCGGATCACATACATTCATATAATTCTGAGAAAAAAGCTATTTTCGTTGAAGGGGGCCGCTCCCTAATGTTTGACATAAATGTCGGGATGCAGCCAAACTCACTTCCCATTTATAATGATCCGATAGGATACGAAAAAAACTATGTGAGAAAAAGGTCTAATCGGTTATCAGATAGAATGAATAATGCCTTAATACTTCTAAAAGCATTAGAACAGACAAAAAAATCCACACACTCAGATGAGGTTCAAGCATGGGAGGATAGCGGTCGAACGGGAGACATCCCGAAGCGCCCGCGATTGCCTTTTGAACAATTTAAGAATATATTTGAATCTATATTTCCTGATATTAAAATAATAATCACACCATCAAATCAATTGTACGCCGAAAAAAACGGAGAAGAATATCCAGCCAATTCTATGTCTGATGGAGAAAAGCAAATATTCATGCTAACCGCGGATCTTCTCAGTTTTAAAAATGAAAATCAGATTTTTTTTATTGACGAGCCGGAGCTCAATTTGCATACGTCACTTGCAGAACAATTCTGGAATTTATTGGAATCGGAAATCCCCAATGGAATATTTGTATACGCTACACACAGCCTATCCTTTGCAACAAGAGAAAATGTGGAATTAATATACCTCCTCGGATATGGAATAATATCTGAAAGTGAAATAAAATTGCAACATGATCATATAAAACCATTCCTTGGGTCATTTCCAAAATTGATGAAATCAAGTAAATGCCTGCTGGTGGAAGGGGAAGAAGAGTCTATAGATGGGGCATTGTATCGATGGATGCTGAACGACCAAAATATATCCGTCATCCCAGTTGGCGGATCAAGTGAAGTATATTTAGCCGCAAGCCGACAAGGGCTTTGGAAAAAATTGTCTGACAAAACGGTAATTGCAGGTATTATTGATAGAGATTTTAAGTCTATTGATTGTAGCTATCAGAATTGCATCACTCTGCCATACCATGAAGCCGAATCTATTCTTTCGCACCCGAAAATCGTATTAGGCTTACAGCAATCCTTAGGAAATACGGAGAAAAACTCTACCTATGACGAGTTAGTCGACATTCTCTGCGCTGAAGCAGCAGAACGGAAAATATATGTCTCATTGCAGAGAACATTCAATCAATTGTCTGTTAATATAAGAGTGTCGGCAGAAAAATCTACAATCTCTAGAATAGAAAATGCAGAATCAGCAATAAGAATTTTATTAAGAGCAGCCAATAGCGAGATTCAGAAAGCACACGCGATATGCGATGAAAATAGTATTGTATCAATTTTTAATAAAGAACTCGAACGCTGCCAGAATGCGATAGATAAAAAAATGTTGACGATCTACTTTTGATTTTCGAGGGAAAGAGCCTGATAAGAAAAATGCTTAGCATTAGCGGATGCCGTACGCCAATTGGGATGGCAAGGGCGGTATCAAAGCATCTCAATATAAATGATTTTCAATTTCTTTCGAAATTTACTGAAGATATAAATAAATTGCTGAAGTAATATACTGAATAATTATTATGGAATTTACTTAATAACCACCCACAACCGAAAGGAGGCGTCATCTCTCTACGCACTGTAAAGAACGCTGATAAATGTTCCTCGTTTAGCAGACATACGTCAACATCCTGTGGGCGAGCAGCCGGGATCTGGCGCCTAAGTTGCGCGTTTTCGTCGACTTCATGGTTGCGAACTTATTTTCAAGATGAAAATTCTAAAGTGGGATGTCGGCACCGGGCCGGGCCGTTCGTCGTTCCGATACAGAAAGCGCCATCACCACAGGAAACCGAACCATGCGCAAGCTGATCACCGCCGCCTTCGTCAGCCTGGACGGCGTCATGCAGGCCCCCGGCGGCCCCGAGGAAGATACCGCGGGCGGATTCGCCTTCGGCGGCTGGACGGCACCCCATTTCGACGAAACCCTGGGCGAGGCGATGGGCGAGATGTTCGCCCAGCCCTTCGACCTGGTGCTGGGGCGGCGCACCTACGACATCTTTGCCGCGCACTGGCCGCATTACCCGACCGACCCGGCAGCCCCCGGCTACGATCCCGGCGAGGCCCATATCGCCCAGGTTTTCAACGGGGTCACCAAGCATGTCGCCACCCACCGGCCCGACAGCCTGACCTGGGCCAATTCGCAGTCGCTGGGCGACGACATCGTCGCAACCGTCCGCGCGTTGAAGCAGCAGGACGGGCCGCTGCTGTTGACGCAGGGGTCCAGCGAACTGGTCCAGGCCCTGGCAGCCGCCGACCTGATCGACGAATATCGCCTGCTGATCTTTCCGGTGCTGCTGGGCCGCGGCAAGCGGCTGTTCGCCGACCGGGCGGCGCCCGGCGCGATGACCCTGGTCAAGTCGACCGTGTCGTCCAGCGGCGTGATCGCTGCCACCTATGTCCGCGCCGGCGGGGTCCAGACCGGTTCGTTCGCCCTGGAGAAACCGTCCGAGGCCGAGATCGAACGGCGCAAGACCCAGGCCTGAGGCGACGGCTGGCCGGCGGCGGGCGGTCGTATGACCAGTCCCGCCGCTTACAGCGCCTCGGCCCCCAGTTCGCTGCGCCAATGGGCCAAGCGCTCGCGCGCCAGGCGATCACGGACATGGCCCAGCGCCTCGTCGTCGAACACTTCGACCGGCTCGCAGGCGAACGCCGCGGGGCCGTGGGTCTGCCATGCCGCCTGCAACGCGGCCTGACGGCACAGCCCCTGGCGCAGCGTGAACCACAGCCGGTTCTGGATCGCGCCCAGATTGGGGGCATGGCCGACCCACACCTGGCCCGACGGCCGGCAGCGCACGGCATAGATGCCGGCGGCGGTCTTCTTTTCCTTATAGGCCGCGACGGCGGCCTTTCTGTCCTCGGTCTTCATGCTGCCCTGAATATCACCCGGGTGATATTGACGCAAGGAATTTACCCGGGTAAATTACCGACATGATGTCCGACTCCGTTTCCTGCACCGCCTTCATCGGCACCCGCCACCTGGCCCAGGGCCCGCTGGCCGAGGTGGCGCTGGCCGTCGCCCGGGCCGACCAGTCCGCGACCATCCTGGTGTTCGACGATGCGACGGGCCGGGTGATCGACCTGGACCTGCGCGGCGGGACGCGGGCCATCGCGGCGCGTTATGCAATGGCCGAGGACGTCCCCCGCGGCCGCGGGCGCCCCAAACTGGGCGTCGTCGCGCGCGAGGTGACGCTGCTGCCGCGCCACTGGGACTGGCTGAACGCGCAGGCCGGCGGGGCATCCCAGGCGCTGCGCCGCCTGATCGACGAGGCGCGCCGCACCGATGACGGCCGCACCCGCCGCCGCGCCGCGCAGGAAGGCGCCTATCGCTTCATGTCGGCGATGGCCGGCGACCTGCCAGGATTCGAGGAAGCCTCGCGCGCCCTGTTCGCCGACGATCCCGACCGCTTTGCCGCCCAGGCAGCGTCATGGCCCGCCGATATCCGGGACCATGCGGCCAGGATGGCCTGGCCCCCGGCGGAATAAAGTCCGCCTTTTTCGGGCGGATGTTATTCCATCACATCCACCCCGACCCCGCCTCGTTAGGTTGCAGACGTTCGCTTCATTCGATTCCAGGAGGAATTCGCAATGAGTACCGTCCAAACCACCAACACTGCCGCAGCCCCGCTGCCCGTCCTGAACAGCGTCGGCCAGGCCTTCGTCGTGCTCTACCGCAATCTGCCGGCGGCCCTGCTTGTCACCGCACCGGTGTTGATCGCCTGGTTGCCGGCTGCGCTGGTCCCGGCCTGGCGGACGCCCGGCGACGACCTGAACGGCCGGGTGATCTTCAGCATCCTGGCCACGCTGGGCACCGTCGCCGCCCTGCTGGCATCGATGGCATTGCAGCAGGCGACACTACGCTATCTGAAGGACGGCACCTTTCCGGCCGCGGCGGCCTATCGCGACTCGCTCGGCCGCATCGTGCCGTATTTCATCCTGACCTCGCTGTTCATGATGATCTGCCTGCTGTCGGCGACCATGCTGATCGTGCCGTTCCTGATCGTCGCCCCGATGTTCTACCTGGCGCCCACGGTCTGGCTGGCCGAACGCTGCAGCATCCCGGCCGCCTTCCGGCGCAGTGCCGAACTGACGCGCGGCAATCGCCTGCGGATCCTGGCGATCACCGTCGCGGCAACCGCCATCTCCTTGTTGACCGATCGCCTGCTCGGCATGCCCAAGGCACTGATGGACGTACTGCATACGGTCGGCGGCAGCCTGTCGATGGAGGCGCTCTCCCTCGTCTACGGCATGATCGCCGCCGCCTTGTTCGCCATCCTCTACGCCCGGCTGGCCGAACGGCACCCGGCCGCCGTCAGTCCGGCTTGAAATCCAGCGCCACACCGTTGATGCAGTAACGCAGGCCCGACGGCGCCGGGCCGTCATCGAAGACATGGCCGAGGTGGCTGCCGCAGGTCGCGCAGTGCACCTCGGTCCTGACCATGCCGTAGCTGCGATCGACCGTGGTCTCGACCGCCCCGGGCAGCGGATCGGTGAAGCTGGGCCAGCCCGTGCCGCTCTCGAACTTCTCGCCCGACTGGAACAGCTTCGCTTCGCACCCCGCGCAGCAGAAGGCGCCGGGGCGCTTTTCCCGCAACAGGCTGCAACTGCCCGGTGCCTCGGTGCCGTGATGGCGCATGATCTGGTACTGCTCGGGCGTCAGGCGGGCACGCCATTCGGCATCGGTGCGGGTGACGGGAAAGGGTTCGGGCATGGCGCTTGCGGACTCCCTGGCCAACGGCAACCGGCGGCATGGCCGCCTTGGTTGCCCGGTAATGTTACGATACGCTCGCCCATCATAACGCTTTTCGATTCTGGGAGAAATCCGGTGAGCACCGTCGCCGCAACACCAGCCGCCCCGGCCTTGCCGATCTGGCGCAGCATCGGCCAGTCCGTCGTCATCCTGCTGGGCAACCTGCCGGCGATCATGCAGCTCTACGCGCCGATGATCGTCGCCCTGCTGCTGATGGCGCTGATGGACACCGGGCTGAAGCCGGAGAACCCCACGCTTGCCGCCGCGCTGTACGGCCTGTGCGGGCTGGTCACCGCGATCAACTCGCTGATCGGCGCCATGGCGCTGCAGCTGGCGACGCTGCGCAGCCTCGAAACCGGCGGCCTGCCGATCGGCGAGGCCTGCCGCCAGGCCTTGCCGCGTGTCCTGCCGTTCATCCTGCTGGTCGCGATCTACCTGGTGATGACAGGGGTGACCATGGCGTTGCTGTTCGTCCCCTTCCTGTTCGTCTTTCCGGCAATCTTCCTGGCACCGGTGGTCTGGCTGGCCGAACGCTGCAGCATCCCCGACGCCTTCCACCGCAGCGCGGCGCTGACCCGGGGGCATCGCTGGCGCATCCTGGGCATCGTCGTGATCACCGGCATCGTCGGTTATGGCGCCAACGTGCTTCTGATGATCGCGAAGTCGCTGTCGGGCGGCCTCGAATTCCTGGCCGCCGAAGCCGTCGCCGTCGTCATCTCGCTGCTGGTCAACCTGACCCTGACCATCCTGATCGCGGTGGTCTACGCCCAGCTCGGCCCCGGCCGCCCGGTGCCGGGGGCGGGGCATAATCCGGTCCTGTGACCACGTCGCGCCTGCCGGGCGGTCAGACCGCCCAGCAGGCGCAGCCCAGCACGCCCCAGAAATCGCGCAAGCTTGCCGCCGGCACATCGGCCGACCAGGCCCGCGCATGGTCGTGGCCATGCACGCCGCAACCGCTGGCGCAGCCGCAGGACGCGGCCGCCTGGCGTTGCACGGCCTGGGCATCGCCCTTGTCCACGCCCCAGGCCGCGAACCCGCCATAGCGCCGCACCGGCGACCAGTCGGGCATCGCCGGCGGCGGCGCGGCATCGTCGAGCTTGCTGAAATCGCCGGCCGCATAGACGACGCGGCCGCCGACCATGGTCAGCTCGGACGTCGTGTCGGCGATGTCGGCCTCGGCGCAGGTAAAGAAATCGCGGTCGGGCACGATCAGGTCGGCCAGCTGGCCGGCGACGATCCGGCCCTTGCGTCCTTCTTCGTTCGAGAACCAGGTGACCTTTTCCGTCCACAGGCGCAGCGCCGTTTCGCGATCCAGGCAATTCGCCCTGGGATAGATGCGCAGGCCGCCGACCGTCCGCCCGGTGACCAGCCAGGAAAGCGATACCCAGGGGTTGTAGGACGCAACCCGCGTCGCATCGGTCCCGGCCGAGACGTTGAGCCCGCGATCCAGCATCCGCGCCACCGGCGGCGTCGCCTCGGCCGCCCGGGCGCCGTAGCGTTCGACGAAATATTCGCCCTGATAGGCCATGCGATGCTGGACCGCGACGCCGCCGCCCAGGGCGGCGATGCGATCGATCGAGCGGTCCGAGATCGTCTCGGCGTGGTCGAAGAACCAGTTCAGACCTTTCAGCGGGATATCGCGGTCGACCTTCTCGAAGACGTCCAGCGCGCGGCTGATGGTTTCGTCATAGGTCGCGTGCAGCCGCCAGGGCCAGCGGTTCTCGGCCAGGATGCGCACGACGCCTTCCAGCTCGGGTTCCATGTCCGCCGACATCTCGGGCCGCGGTTCGCGAAAATCCTCGAAATCGGCGGCCGAGAACACCAGCATCTCGCCGGCGCCGTTATGGCGGAAATAATCGTCGCCCTGCTTGTAGCGCGACGTTCTGGTCCAGTTCACGAAATCGTCCTTCTCGGCCTTGGGCTTCTGGGTGAACAGGTTATAGGCGAGACGGATGGTCAGCTGGCCGTCATCGGCCAGTTTCTGGATGACGGCGTAGTCGTCGGGATAATTCTGGAAACCGCCGCCCGCATCGATGGCGCCGGTGACGCCCAGCCGGTTCAGTTCGCGCATGAAATGCCGCGTCGAATTGACCTGGTAGTCGAAGGGCAGCTTCGGCCCCTTGGCCAGGGTGGCATACAGGATCCCGGCATTGGGCCTGGCCAGCAGCAGGCCGGTGGGATTGCCCGCCGCATCCCGGGTGATCTCGCCGCCCGGCGGGGCGGGCGTATCCCGGGTGTAACCCACCGCGCGCAACGCCGCCCCGTTCAGCAGCGCCCGGTCATAGAGGTGCAGGATGAAGACCGGCGTGTCGGGGGCGACCGCATTGATCTCGTCCAGCGTCGGCAGGCGTTTCTCGGCGAACTGGTGTTCGGTGAAACCGCCGACCACCCGCACCCATTGCGGCGGCGGGGTGATGGCGACCTGGGCCTTCAGCATCGCCATCGCGTCGGCCAGGCTGCGCACGCCGTCCCAGCGCAGCTCCATGTTGAAGTTCAGCCCGCCGCGGATGATGTGCAGGTGATTGTCGATCAGGCCGGGCAGGACGCGGCGCCCCTTCAGGTCGACCAGCCGGGTTTCGGGCCCGGCCAGGGCCATGACCTCGCGATCGTCGCCGACCGCCAGGAACCGGCCGTCGGCGATCGCCACCGCGCTTGCGACCGGCTGGGTACGGTCCAGGGTGGTGATCTGCCCGCCGTGAAGGATCGTCTGGGGCGCCGCGCTCACCGTCAGTGCCCTTCCGACGCGCCGAACATCGACTTGGCGTAGATGATGCCCAGGCCATAGGCCCCGCCGAAGCGCTTGGCGATGCCGGTGGTCAGGTCGTAGGTTTCGGCCCGCGCCCAGTCGCGCTGCAGTTCCAGCATGTATTGCAGGGCGGTCATCGGCCGGGCGCCGGCCTGGACCATGCGGTCGATGGCACGTTCATGCGCCTCGGCCGAGACGTCGCCGCAGGCATCGGTGATGACATAGACCTCGCAGCCCTGGTCCAGCGCCGACAAGGCCGGCCCGACGATGCAGACCGAGGTCCACAGGCCGGCCAGCACGATGCGCGCCTTGCCGATCTCGTTGATGCGGGCGACGACGGCGGCGTCCTCCCAGGTGTTCATCGACGTGCGGTCCAGCATCGCCTGGCCAGGGAAGGCGTCGGTGATTTCCGAGAACATCGGACCGGAGAACGACTTTTCCGCCACGGTGGTCAGGATCGTCGACACGCCGAAACCGGCCGCGGCATGGGCTACCAGCGCGGCATTGTTGCGCAGCGACACCGCGTCGATCGAATGGGTCGCGAAGGCCATCTGCGACTGGAAGTCGATCATGATCAGCGTGTGATCCCCGGGCGACAGCAGCATGGCACCGGGGGTCGGGGTCGCGTTGACGGCCATTGGATCCTCTTGATTATGGCAGGTTGACGGGCGGGCGCAGATGATGGCGGTCCGACGAAACGCATTCTTGTCTGATCCTGCCGTTTTTGGAATATCGTCCGCATGCCGCATCGGCCCGATCACGAAATCGGGAACACGGTCGGGTTGTACGAAAACGGCAGGATCAGACAAGAATGCGGCTGCCCGGCCCGGCTAACCCTGGCCGCCCGCCGCGCCCGCCCAGGGGGAGGATTCCCGCCCATGACCAAGACGACCGCCGCATCCGCCCCTGGCCCCTTCGCACCGCTGCGCCAGCCGGTGTTCGCCGTGCTGTGGGCGGCGACGGTGCTGGGCAATATCGGCAGTTTCATGCGCGACGTGGCCAGCGCGTGGCTGGCCACCGGCCTGTCGTCGTCGCCGGTCGCGGTCGCCATGGTCCAGGTCGCGGGCACCCTGCCCGTCTTCCTGCTGTCGCTGCCGGCCGGGGTGCTGGCCGACATCCTGGACCGCCGGCGGTTTGCCATCGCGGTGCAGATCATGCTGGCCGTGGTCAGCGGCACGTTGATGATCCTGGCCCATACCGATTCGCTGTCGATCTACAGCCTGGTCGCGCTGACCTTTGCCGGCGGGGTCGGCGCGGCATTGATGGGGCCGACCTGGCAATCGATCGTGCCGGAACTGGTCGAGCGGCGCGACCTGCGCAATGCCGTGGCGCTGGGGTCGCTCGGCATCAATATCGCGCGCGCCATCGGCCCCGCGGCCGGCGGCCTGCTGCTGGCCGCAGCCGGCGCGGCGCTGACCTATGGCGCCGATGTCGCCACCTATGTGCTGGTCATCGCCGCGTTGCTGTGGTGGCGGCGGCCGGCCGCCGCCGACGACGCCCTGTCCGAACATTTCTTCGGCGCCTTCCGCGCCGGCCTGCGTTACGCCCGCGCCAGCCGCGAACTGCATGTCGTGCTGCTGCGCACCGCGGTGTTCTTCGCCTTCGGCAGCGCGATCTGGGCATTGTTGCCGCTGGTCGCGCGCAACCTGATCGGCGGCGATGCAGGCTTCTACGGCATTCTGCTGGGCCTGGTCGGCATTGGTGCAATCCTGGGCGCGCTGCTGATGCCGCGCCTGCGCGGGGTCGTGGGGGCGGACGGCGTCATGCTGGGCGCATCGGTGATCGCTGCGATCGTGATGGCCGCGCTGAGCCTGGCGCCGCCGCAATGGGCCGCGGTGCTGCTGATGCTGCCGCTGGGCGCGGGGTGGATCGCGGCACTGACCACGCTGAACGGCACGGCCCAGGCGATCCTGCCCGGCTGGGTGCGCGGCCGGGCACTGGCGATCTACCTGACCGTCTTCAACGGCGCCATGGCGGCGGGCAGCCTGGCCTGGGGCCTGCTGGCGCAGGAGATCGGCGTGCCGGCGACGCTGCTGGCTGCGGCCGCCGGCATGATCGTCGTGGCCGTCGCGTTGTATCGCGTCGCCCTGCCGGCCGGCGATGCCGACCTGCAGCCGTCCAACCATTGGCCCGAGCCGCTGACGGCAGAACCGGTCGAAAACGACCGCGGCCCGGTGCTGATCCTGGTGGAATACCGCATCGACCCCGCCCAGCGCGGCCCCTTCCTCAAGGCGCTGGGCCGGCTGTCGACCGCGCGGCGGCGCGACGGCGCCTATGGCTGGGGCGTGACCGAGGATTCGGCCGATCCCCGCCGCATCGTCGAATGGTTCATGGTCGAATCCTGGGGCGAACACATGCGCCAGCATCGCCGCGCCCATGGCGCCGACGCCGACATCCAGCGCGAGGTCGCGGCCTTCCACGAAGGGGCCGACCGCCCCGTCGTCAGCCATCTGCTGGCCCTGGACCCGCGGGCACGCCGGTGATCCGGCGCTGGCTGGTCCTGGCCGCCCTGCTGCCCGGTGCGGCGCTGCTGCCTGATGCGACCCGGGCCGCGGACCGTCCGACCTACCAGGATTTCCGCTACGACGAAGACTGGCGGGCGATGACCGACCCGGCCCAGCGCACCGATGTGCTGGACCCGATCAAATGGGTGCCGATCACCAACGATCCCGACTGGTACGTCACCTTCGGCGGCGAATTGCGCGAACGCTACGAAGCGTCGCGCAATCCGGTGTTCGGCCTGTCGGGACCGGCGCGCAACGATTACCTGCTGCACCGCCTGTTCCTGTTCGGCGATCTCCATCTCGGGCCGCAGGTCCGCACGTTCGTCGAACTGGTCAACGGCCTGACCGCCGGCTGGCGCGGCACGCCGCCGGCGACCCAGGAAAACCAGCTGGACCTGTTGCAGGGGTTTGCCGAATGGCGGCCGCTGGGCGATCGCAGCGCCTGGATCCGTGCCGGGCGCCAGGAGATGAGCTTCGGGTCGTCGCGGCTGATCTCGGTGCGCGAGGCGCCGAACGTGCGCCGTGCCTTCGACGGCGTCCGCGCCTCGTGGTCGGGCACCGGCATCCGTGTCGACGGTGTTGCGGTGCGGCCGGTGGCGCCCCAGCGCGGCAGCTTCAACGACCCCAGCGACAGCGCCCAGGCGTTCTGGGGCGCCTATGCGACGGTGACCACCCCGGTCACCAACGTGGATGTCTATTACCTGGGCCTGACCCGCGAGAATGCGCGTTTCGCGCAAGGGACCGCGACCGAACGCCGCCATACCATCGGTGCCCGCCAGTTCGGCAAGCGGGGCGCGGTCGACTGGAATATCGAGGAAGCGGTGCAGTTCGGCAGTTTCGGCGAGGCCGCGATCCGGGCCTGGACCGTGTCGGCCAATCTGGGCTTCACCGCCCGCGACCTGCCGCTGGCGCCGCGGTTCGGGTTCAATGCCGACGCGATCAGCGGCGACCGCGACGCAACCGACGGCACCTTGGGAACCTTCAACCCGCTGTTCCCCAAGCTGCCCTATTTTTCGGAAGCCAATCTGGCGGCGCCGGCCAACCTGTACGACATCCAGCCGAACCTGACGCTCAGCCTGACCCCCGACGTGACCGCCAGCGTCGGCTGGAACCTGTTGTGGAAACAGGCCCTGGCCGATGCCTTCTATGCCCCGCCGCTGAGCCCGGTGCGCGGCACGGCCGGCGGGTCGGGACGGTTCATCGGCCAGCAGGTCTCGCTCAGCGCGACCTGGTCGGTGACCGACGCGCTGGCCATCGGCGGCACCTATGTCCATTACGAACCGGGCGGACGCACCAGGGCGGCGGGCGGCCAGGCCGGCGATTTCTTCACCGCCTGGCTGCAATGGCAGTTCTGAGCGGTCGGCTGAAATATTTTCAGATGGTGTTGAGGGCGCCTTCCAGCGCCGAGACGAAGGTGCGCAGTTTGGGCAGCACCATCCGCGCACTGGGATAGACCGCCCACACCGCCCATTCCTGGGGCACTACCCCCGCCAGGTCGATCCGGACCAGGGTGCCGGCGGCAAGGTCGTCGCGCACGTTCCAGGTCGACAACAGCGCGATGCCTGCTCCGCCCAAGGCTGCCTGGTGCAGGGCTTCGATGCTGTTGGCGGTGAAGCGGCCCTGGACCCGGACCTGGCGTTCCCGCCCGCCGGTTTCGAACGTCCAATGGGTGTTGGCGGTCAGGGCCAGGCATTCATGCCCGCGCAAGTCATCCAGGGTTTCGGGCCGGCC
>Ga0222420_100513_pt1 | contig 16814 bp, 15 predicted proteins | sample 3A2ome_FD_182470 | JGI IMG/M metagenome (GOLD analysis project Ga0222420, IMG submission 182470) | Enriched microbial communities from leaf-cutter ant dump, University of Wisconsin, Madison, United States - 3A200A (version 2) | ecosystem: Environmental > Terrestrial > Nest > Insects nest > Nest...
CTCATGTTGAAGACCAGCGCACACATCATCGAACGCATTTCCCGTGGCGGCATTGCTGTCGCCGAGCGTTCGCGCGGCTTCTCCTCGCTTCTTCTTCTCGGCCTTACGCGCGGTTGCCGGGTTCGCTGAGGAGCGCCCGGCGGCCGAAAAGCCCGCCCGGCAATAGCTCCTCGTTTCACCCCATGCATTAATTCCGGTTTCGGCCTCCACGGCCAGCATTCGCCGTCGCAAAATGCGCATTGTTGCGCTAAGACCTTCCGCGAATGCCGGGACGACGAAGAGAAGACGCGATGATTCTGAAGACCCACACCCCCAAGCAGGGCATGCCCGACGCGGCCACCAAGTACCAGCCCTATCCGACGATCAACATTGCGGACCGCACCTGGCCCGGCAAGACGATCACCGAGGCGCCGATCTGGTGTTCGGTGGACCTGCGCGACGGCAACCAGTCGCTGATCAACCCGATGGGCCACGACCGCAAGGCCCGCATGTTCCAGCTCCTGCTCGACATGGGCTTCAAGGAAATCGAGATCGGTTTCCCCTCCGCCTCGCAGACCGACTTCGACTTCGCCCGCTGGTGCGTGGAAGAGGGCAACGTGCCCGACGACGTCTCCCTGCAGGTGCTGGTCCAGTGCCGGCCGGAGCTGATCACCCGCACCTTCGAGGCGCTGGAAGGCGCGCGTAACCCGATCATCCACTTCTACAATTCCACCTCCGAATTGCAGCGCCGCGTCGTGTTCGGCAAGGACGTCGCCGGCATCAAGCAGATCGCGACGGATGCCGCCAAGATGATCACCGACATGGCCGCGAAGGCCGGCGGCGGCTACCGCTTCGAATATTCGCCGGAGAGCTTTACCGGCACGGAGCTGGAAGTGGCGCTGGAAATCTGCAACGCGGTCGTCGAGATCGTGAAGCCGACGGCCGACAACAAGCTGATCCTCAACCTGCCGTCCACCGTCGAGATGGCGACGCCGAACATCTATGCCGACCAGATCGAGTGGATGTGCCGCAACATCGACAACCGCGAGAACGTCATCGTCTCGCTGCACCCGCACAACGACCGCGGCACGGGCATCGCCGCGACGGAACTGGCGCTGATGGCCGGCGCGGACCGCGTCGAAGGCACGCTCTTCGGCAACGGCGAGCGCACCGGCAATGTCGACGTCGTCACGCTGGCGCTCAACATGTACACGCAGGGCATCGATCCGAAGCTCGACTGCTCGGACATCGAGCGCATCAAGGCGGTCTACGAATATTCCAACGAGATGGCCATTCCGGAGCGCCATCCCTATGTCGGCGAGCTGGTCTACACCGCCTTCTCCGGCTCGCACCAGGACGCCATCAACAAGGGCATGAAGGCCATCAAGAAGGCCAACAAGCCGCTCTGGGAAGTGCCCTACCTGCCGATCGACCCGCAGGACGTCGGTCGTTCCTACGAGGCGATCATCCGCATCAACTCGCAGTCCGGCAAGGGCGGCATCGCCTATATCCTGCAGGAGGACTACGGCATCAACCTGCCGCGCAACCTGCAGGTGGAGTTCCGCGAGGAGATCCAGCGCATTACCGACGAGGAGGGCGTCGAGCTGCCCTCCAAGCGCATCTACGAGAGCTTCATGGAGCGCTACGTCACGCAGCCGGGCACGCGCCTGCGCTTCGTCGACCACCACACCTATCCGGAGACCGGGCAGAAGGGCCTCAGGATCGTTGCCGCGGACATCACCGACGGCGGCGAGAACAAGCGCATCGAGGGCAAGGGCACCGGGCCGATCGACGGCTTCATCAACGCGCTGTCGATCTATCTCGGCATTCCGATGTCGGTGGCCGATTATTCCGAGCACTCGCTGCAGCAGGGCTCGAACGCGGCGGCCATCGCCTATGTCGAGGTGGAATATCCGGGTGGCAAGCTGTTCGGCGTCGGCATCAACACCAATATCGTGACGGCCTCGCTCGAAGCCATCGTCTCGGCCGCCAACCGGGTGCTGGCGACGCGCCGCTGACCGGCCGGAAATCGAAACGCTGAAAACCCGGCAGCCCCGCTGCCGGGTTTTTCTTTTGGCGCATGTCGGACTGGAGAAGCCGGGTTCGTCTTCTACCTACAGGATCACGAAACCCACGCTCGAAAGGACGAGACAATGGCCAAGAACACCATCTGCGTTTGGTACGACAAGGATGCCGAGGCGGCCGCCCGCTTCTATGCCGAAACCTTCCCCGACAGTTCCCTCGACGCCGTCATCCGCGCGCCGGGGGATTATCCGTCCGGCAAGGAGGGGAACGTCCTCGTCGTCGAATTCACCGTCGCGGGCATTCCGTGCGTCGGCCTCAACGGCGGCACGACCTTCCGGCAGACGGAAGCCTTCTCCTTCCAGATTTCGACGGAAGACCAGGCGGAAACCGACCGCTACTGGAACGCGATCGTCGGAAACGGCGGGCAGGAGAGCGAATGCGGCTGGTGCAAGGACCGCTGGGGCGTCTCCTGGCAGATCACGCCGCGCGTGCTGCTGGAGGCGCTCAAGGTCGGCGGCGCGGAGGCCAAGCGCGCCTTTGATGCCATGATGACGATGAAGAAGATCGACGTCGCGGCGATCGAGGCGGCGCGCCGAGGATAAGCCTTGCCGAAAAGACGGAGCGGCGTCCGGCCCGGCCGGACGTCCACGGCGCTAGATGTTCGCCGACACTACTTCGGCGATGCGCTCGAGGTCCGGATCGGCCGAGGGGCCGACGACCACGTAGGAGGCCTTGCCCTTCTGCCAGGTGACGAGGCCGATGTCGTTGCGCATGCTTTCGGCAAGCGGCGTCGTGCCTTCCACCGGTTCGCTTTGCAGGAAACAGATAGCGAAGATCTCGTTTTCCGCATCGCGGTAGAGGAGCTGCGCGGTCGGCTTGCCGCCGGCCACCAGCAGGCGCGCGCCCTCGAAGGTCAGCTTCTGGGCGGACAGATCGGGCAGGGCGAACGGCACGCCGGTGCTGGCCGAGAGCCAGTCCACGATATGCCCGCTCTCGCTCGCCGGCACTTCCACCAGATGGCGCGCCTGGCGCGAATAGATGCGATGGTATTCCGCCACGTCGTCGAGCCAGGTGCGCGCCGGGGCGAACTGGTTGGAGGCGGCCTGGAAGGAGGTCTGCTTCTGCTCGGAGATGAGATAGCCGGCGGCCCCGCCCGCAAGGAAGATCACCAGCGAGGCGGCAAGCGCCTGCGGCCAGAAGGCGCTGCGGCGGTTTGCGGGAATCTCGGCTGCGGGAACGGCGGCGAAGCCGAGCTTCGACGGGTCGTCCTCGTTCCGGCCGGCTTCCTTGATGTTGCGCACGAGATCGAGCGGGATCGGGTCCTGCAGCATCCTGTCGAAGGCGCGCGCGCCGAACTCGCTGCCGAGCTTGAGCTTCTCGTAGACCACGCGCGCCTCGTCGTCGCCGGCGAGGATGGCGTTGATTTCTTCCACTTCCGCTTCGGGCAATTGGCCGTCGAGATAGGCCGACAACCGTACTTCGAGCGGGAGACCCTGTGTGCTTTCCACGTCAGGCCCTCCTTTCTGTCTGTTCGGAGATCATGGTCGCAAGCCGGATGCGCGCGGCCGAAAGCCGGCTCATCACGGTGCCGATCGGTATGCCGAGGATATCCGCGGCCTCGCGGTAGCTGTGGCCTTCCACGTTCACCAGGAGAAAGACGCTGGAAAGGCCTTCCGGCATGGTCATGATCAACTTGTGCAACTGTTTGGCATAGACCGCCTTGTCGGCCGATGCCTCGATGTGCAGGTTATCCTGCTCGGCGACATCTACGGTTCCGGACCCTGTGCGGACCTTTCGCTTGCGGATCTCGTCCACCCAGAGATTGCGCGTCATGGCATAAACCCAGCTTTCCAGCCGGCCTTCCCCGTTCCACAGATGGCTCCGCGTGATGGCGCGCTCGCATGCCTCCTGCACGAGATCGTCCGCGTCGCTGCCGTTGCGCGTCAGCGTCATGGCGAAACGGCGCAACTTCGGCAGCAGATTGACCAATTCTCGCCGGAACTCATTCGCTTCTGCCGTCGGACGCATTGCTTTTCCAAGGAAACGTTCGGGATCAAAACTCTATTCGCCCCCGGCCGGGCAGCGACCGTCTGATATGAAACATTCTTCCCGTGAACTGCAAGCGTGAACGGCATCGGGGAGCGCAGTTTCCCGCGCTCCCTTTCGATATCGGCCTGATGCGCTCAATAGGTGGTGCGTTCGCCGCCCAGCGACTGGAGGAGCGCGCGATAGGCCCAGGTGCCTTCGCCGCCGCGGTCGCGGATCTCGACGAGCTGGACGCGGGCGCCCTCGATGTCGCCCTGCTCGATCAGGGCCTGGCCCATATAGGAGCGGGCGAGGATGTAGTTCTCGTCCTTCTGGAGCGCGCGCTTGTAGTAGGTCATGCCCAGCGCCATGTTGCCGAGCTTGCGGGTGTTGTAGCCCATGTAGTTGAGGATGCGCGGGTCCTCCTGGTCATAGGCGGCGCGCAGCGCCTTCAGGGCGTTCTCGTACTGGCCGGCATAGGCGAATTCGCGGGCGGCCGCATAGAGCTTGTCGTCGATCAGGCGCTCGGTCTTCTTTTCCTCTTCGGGCTTCGTGCCCTCGGCCGGCTTCAGGTCTTCCGGTGCGACGCATTCCTTCTTCTCGTCGCTCCAGATCTTGCCGTCGGTGCAGGTCGTCGTGGTTTCCGTCGCGACCGGCGGGGTGGTCGTGTCGGAATCGGCTGCGCGCGCGGCCGGCAGCGCCGTCAGCGACATGGCGGTGCAGAATGAAAGCAGCATGGTGTGGCGAAGCATGGTCATGGGTTTCCTCCTGGTCGGGCCGGCCGGAAAGTATGACGATTGGAGCGGGCGTTTTATTCCCCGGTCCGGCTAGAAATGCGTCGTCTCGGCAAGCGACAGGCCGAGCCCGTCGGCCGTCAGGGCGTAGCGCTCGCGCGTGACGCTCCAGCTTCCCGGGCCGCCGGAGATCGAAAAGAGGTTGTAGCCGGCCGGCGGCTTGTGGCCGCCCGGTCCCTGCGAGGCCGAGGCGATGCCGACCACCGGCACAGGCTTCGTCTGCCCCGCCAGCCAATGCACCGTGTCGAGATGGGTATGGCCGTGCAGCACGAGCTCGGCGCCGCCCGTCGAGATGGTCGCGGCGAAGCGGCGGATGCCGATCATGCGCTTGTGGAAGGCGGTCGCGCCGCGGATCGGCGGATGGTGGATGAGAACGACCCGGAAGAGCCCGGCTTCGCCGGCCGCGCGCAGCATGTTGACCGCCTCGCGCGCCTGCCGGCTGCCGAAATAGCCGGAGGCGGAGAAGGGCGGGGTGGCGACGGCCGTCGAACAGCCGACGATGGCGACCGGCCCGCGCACGCGGAGGTACGGGAAGACGTGCATGCCCTCCTGCCATTCCTCCGCCGCCGCATCGCCGCGCATATAGGGATACCAGGCGCGGGTCGCCTTCTCGTAGGCGCCGCGCACATAGGCGTCGTGGTTGCCCGGAACGAGCGAGACGTCTTCCGGCGGGCCTGCCTCGGGCAGCCAGCGCCTGACGGCGGCGATCTCCAGCGAGGAGGCGAGGTTCACGAGGTCGCCGGTGATGGCGAGATGGTCGGGCGCCTGCCGCTCGATATCGTCCAGCACCACGTCGAGCGTGTTGGTGAAGAGGTGCCGGCGGCGGTTTCGGTGCCAGTTGACGAAGCCGGTGATGCGCTTGGAAAACAGCTCCAGGAAGGTGAGGGCAGGCAGCGGCCCGAGATGGACGTCCGAGATATGGGCAAGTCTGAACATACCCCTCCTTAGAGCATAAGGGGCTTCAGGGAAACGCGAGGCGTGGATATTCCCGGGCTTTGGCCGCGCGCGGGCTTGATTTGGCGGGAAGGTTCCGGCGAAGTGCCGGCATGGAACAGGACCCGCCTTCGGAACTTCCGACCCGCAGCCCGCTCGCGCGGTTCGTGACGCGCGTGCTGCACAGCTATTTCGCGCTGTCGCGGGGCATGACGATGGGCGTGCGCGCGGCCTGCTTCGACGAGGCCGGCCACGTCTTCCTCGTGCGCCACAGCTACGTGCCCGGCTGGTATCTGCCGGGCGGCGGCATCGAGCGCGGCGAGACGGCGCTGGAAGCGCTCGCCAAGGAGATGCGGGAGGAGGGGAACCTCGTCCTCGGCGCGCCGCCGCGCCTCGTGCATGCCTATTTCAACAGCCGGATCAGCAGGCGCGACCATGTGCTCTTCTACCGCTGCGACGGCGTCACGCAGACGGCGCCGCGCCTGAAGGACCGGGAGATCGTAGAGGCCGGCTTCTTCGCGCTCGATGCGCTACCGGCCGACGCGACCGCCGCCACCCGCCGGCGGCTCGACGAGCTTGCCGGGCGGGTGCCGTTCACGGACGTCTGGTAATCAGGCGGCTTTCAGCCGTTCCCGGCTGTGCGGCGCGGCAAGGTCGATCTCCGGGCCGACCGGCACCACACCCGTCGGGTTGATCGTGGCGTGGCTGCGGTAATAGTGCTCCTTGATGTGGCGCATGTTCACCGTCCCGGCGACGCCCGGCACCTGGTAGAGGTCGCGCAGGTAGCCGTAGAGGTTCGGATAGTCGGCGATGCGGCGGATGTTGCACTTGAAATGGCCGACATAGACCGGATCGAAGCGCACCAGCGTCGTGAAGAGCCGCCAGTCGGCCTCGGTGATGCGCTCGCCGGTGAGGTAACGCCGGCGCGACAGCCGTTCCTCCAGGCTGTCCAGCATGGCGAAGAGCTTCGTCACGTTCTCCTCGTAGGCTTCCTGGGTCGTCGCGAAGCCCGCCTTGTAGACGCCGTTGTTGACCGCGTCGTAGATCGTCCCGTTCAGGGCGTCGATCTCGGCGCGCAGGTCTTCCGGGTAGAAATCCTCGTGCGAGCCGGTGATGCCGTCGAAGGCCGAGTTGAACATGCGGATGATCTCGGCCGATTCGTTGTTGACCAGCCGGTTCTCCTTCTTGTCCCACAGGACCGGCACGGTGACGCGGCCTGAATAGTGCGGATCGGCCTTGAGGTAGACTTCGTAGAGCGTGGAGGCGCCGAACAGCGGATCGAGCGTGCCGCCGTTCTCGCCCTTGAATTCCCAGCCCTTCGACAGCATCAGCGGGTCGACGACGGAGACGGTGATGAGGTCCTCCAGCTTCTTCAGCTTGCGGAAGATCAGCGTGCGGTGCGCCCAGGGACAGGCGAGCGAGACATAGAGATGGTAGCGACCGGCCTCGGCGGCAAAGCCGCCTTCGCCGCTCGGGCCCGGCGCGCCGTCCGGGGTGATCCAGTTGCGGAACTGCGAGACGGAGCGCTGGAAATGGCCCTTCGTCGCCTTCGTATCGTACCAGACGTCGTGCCAGACGCCGTCAACGAGCATGCCCATGGTCTTCTCCTTTGCCGTCAGCGCGGCCTGAACTTGCGTCCATAGATAGCGCATGGGGCATTGCTGGATAGGCGCTTTTTGGTGAACGGTGCGTTTTGCTCTTTGACAGAAGGAAAATTTCTGCTATCCGCGCTGGTCAGGACCGGCACTTGCGTCGGCAGGGAAGGCGACTTCATGTTCTACACGGGAACCCCACGACGACGCTGATGCTTCAGGCTGCGCCCCCTTCGGCGGCGGCGCGATAACCCGCATCCACAGCTTCGTATCCGGTTCCCCGATCCATGAACATGCTCAAGCACGATATCGTCTACCTGACGGAAGATACCTCCCACGACGCCGCCATCGAACTCATCAACGAGGAAGCCTTCGGCCCCGGCCGGCATGTGCGCGCCGCCGCCCGCATCCGCGAGCAAGGCCCGCACGACCTGTCGCTTTCCTTCGTCTGCACGGACGACGGCGAGACCATCGCTTCCGTGCGCATGACGCCGGTGATGGCGGGCGGCGTGAAGGCGCATCTCCTCGGCCCGCTCGCCGTGCGGCCCTCGCACAAGAACCGGGGCATCGGCCGCGAGCTCCTGCGCATCGCCTGCGCCGCCGCGAAACGCAAGGGCTCGGAGGCCGTCGTGCTGGTCGGCGACCCGCCCTATTACGGCCCGCTCGGCTTCGAGAAGGTCGCCTGGAACGCGCTCGCCTTTCCGGGGCCCGTCGATCCGGCGCGGGTGCTCGTCATGCCGTTTGCGGAGGATACGCACGATCGGCTGAAGGGCGTGATCGCCTGGCGGGACGATGCGGCGGACGGGCAATAGTTCCCTTTTTGAGATGTGGCTTTGCCCCTCACCCTAACCCTCTCCCCGCAAGCGGGGAGAGGGGACGTGCCCCACGAACAGTCGTTGCTTGAGGAAAACGGTTCGGCGTCCCCTTCGCCCCGCTTGCGGGGAGAAGGTGGCGGCAGCCGGATGAGGGGCAGCTTGAAAGACCTTCAGTCCTTCAATTCCATGAACCGGATACGGTTCTGGAACGGGTCGGTCACCGTCACCTCCAGCCGGGTGCCTTCGTCCTCCAGCCCGGGCTTCATGTAGCGGTAGTCCTTGCCGATCAGTTCCTTCTGGAAGGCGCGGATGCCCTTCATGTAGACGACCATGTTGCCGCCGGGCGTGGCATCGCCCGCGTGCTCGGAAAGGTGCAGGCGCAGGCCCGCGCGGGAGACCTGCGTGTAGAGCGGGAAGTTCTCGCCGTAGCGGTGCTCCCAGTCGACAGAAAAGCCGAGGAAGCCGAGGTAGAATTCCTGCGCCTTCGCCACGTCGAAGATGCGCACGATGGGCACCGCCTGCTCGAAGGCGATGCCGGTTTCGGCGGGCTTGGCCTCTATTTTCGAAGACAGGACGTTCCAAGTCTCCACGCCGAACTGGCGGGCGACGATCTCCAACGCTTCGCTGTGGGTGATATCGAGATTGCGGGCGGCGAGCGCCTCCCGCATGGCTTTCGCCATGAGCTTGGCATCGCGAAAATCGCGCATGTCCGTTCCTTCCGTTGCGGCGAAGCCTTCGTCAGTGCCCGCATTGCCGACGCCTTCGCCCACGATGAACGGGGAGACAAGGTTTTAGGGGAGGCGTTCGCCATGCCTGGAAAGGCGCGGGTCTGCCGGCCGCCTCCGACCGTGCGGCAAGACTAGCCGAAACGGGAAATCGCGGTCAACGCCCTTCGCGGTACCACATGGCCGAGAAGGCGAGGAGCAGAAGGCCGATGCCGCCGAAGCCGGCGAAGAGCGGCAGCGAGTCGATGCCCTTCAGCACCGTCTCGTCCGTCATGCGCAGCGACAGGCGGTTCTCGTCAGCGGTGCGCACCGCGCCGGAGACCGGCAGCAGCGGCGGCAGGGTGAGCGCCCTGCCGTTCTCGCCGATAAGCCGGCGCACCGTGCCGCGCGTCGCCTCGGCGAGCGGCTTCAGGGTCTCCGTCGTCGAGATCGTCGCCTTGAATTCCGGCGCGTCCACCGCCCCGACATGGACAAGGGCGCTGAGGTCGCCGTTGGTGACCTCGTAGAGGCCGGTTTCGCTCGTCGGCACCTCGGCGCGGTAGAGGCCGGGTTCGGCCTCCTTGAGCGCGACGGACTGCGTCTTGCCGGAGGGCAGCTTCAGCGTGGCTTCGCCCGGTGCGTTGCCGATCGTCTGGCGGTCGATCCGGAGCGTGCGGCCGAAGGCGCGGGCCGTCAGCGCCTCCTCCTCCAGCGCCGGCTCCTGCATCAGCCAGTGGGCCGTGCGCCGGTAGAGCGAGACATGCGGGCCGCCGCCCTCGAAGCCGCGCGCCCAGAGCCAGCCCTGGTCGGAGAGCAGCATGGCGACGCGCCCCTTGCCGGCGCGGTTCAGCACCAGCAGCGGCTTGCCGTCGTTGGCCTCCATCACGACATTGCCCTGCGGCCGGTCGACGTCGACGGTGCGGAACCAGCGGCCCCAGTGCGGCGGCTCGTCGTTCGCCCCTTCGAGGCCGCGGGTGACGGGATGCTTGCGGCCCTGCTCGGACAGGCGCGGATAGAAGGGGGCGACGTTCATCGTGCCGGTGGGGCTTGCCGGCAGCACGGCCGAGAGCGGCGTTCCGGCAATGGAATCGGCGCCCGCATGCTCCGGCCCCGCCGCGATCAGCAGCGCGCCGCCGTTTTCCACGTACTGCGCGATGTTGTCGTAGTAGAGGATCGGCAGCACGCCGCGGTGCTGGTAGCGGTCGAAGATGATGAGGTCGAATTCGTTGATCTTGTCGACGAAGAGCTCGCGCGTCGGGAAGGCGATGAGCGAGAGCTCGTTGATCGGCGTGCCGTCCTGCTTTTCCGGCGGACGCAGGATGGTGAAGTGGACGAGGTCGATGGCGGTGTCCGACTTCAGGAGGTTGCGCCAGGCCCGCTCGCCGGCATGCGGCTCGCCCGAGACGAGCAGCACGCGCAGGTTCTCGCGGATGCCCTCGATGACGTGGACGGCGCGGTTGTTGGCCGTGGTGATCTCGCCCTCGAGCGGCGCGACCTCGAATTGCAGGATATTGTTGCCGCCGCGCGGCACGGTGAAGTCGAGCGGCATGTCGGTGCCGGGCTCGACCGTTTCCGTCGCGATCTCGTTGCCGTTGAGGCGCACCGTCACACGGGCCGTCTCGCCGGGGCCGGCGCCGTCGTCGACCACGCGGAACTTCAGCTCCTGTTGCTCGCCGACGATGCCGAAGCGCGGCGCGCTCACGACCTCGATGCGCCGGTCGAACTCGTCCGGCCGGCCGGTGATGAGCGCATGGACGGGCGCGTCGAAGCTGGAGAAGGCGGAGGGCGCGGGAATGTCGTGCACCTGGCCGTCGGTGATGAAGATCGCCCCGCCGACGCGCGAGCGCGGCACGTCGGCGATGGCGGAATTGAGGGCGTCGAAGAGGCGCGTCGAGGGCGTGTCGGAGGTGCCGTCGTCGCCGGCTTCCACGATGCGCGGCTCGATGCGCGGATAGTGGGAGAAGCGCTCCTTGAGGCCTTCCAGCGCGGCATCCGTCTCGGCCGTGCGCTCCCCGCTTTCCTGGCTCTGGCTGCGGTCGACGATGACCGGGACGACCGTGGAAAGCGCCTCGCGGTCCTCCTGCATGACGACGGGATTGGCGAGCGCCAGCACGAGGAGAGCGAGCGCGAGGGTGCGGATGACGGCGCCGCGCAGGCCCCGCCACAGGCCGATGCCGGCCAGCACGAGGGCCGCGAGGCCGATGGCGGCGATGGCGATCCAGGGCAGGAAGGGGGCGAACTGGAGCGTCATTCTACTGCCCCAGCCGTTCGAGGAGGGCGGGAACGTGCACCTGGTCCGCCTTGTAGTTGCCGGTGAGCATGTACATCATGATGTTGACGCCGGCGCGGAAGGCGTGCTCGCGCTGCGTCTCGTCCGCCGGCACGGTCGGCAGCAGCGGCGCGCCGCTGGCATCGATCGCCCAGGCGCCGGCAAAGTCGTTGCCGGTGATCATGATGGGCGAGACGCCGTCGCCCGCGCGCGCCGGCCGGGAAGGGTCCTCCTTGCGGTCCAGTTGCGCCTCCACCCAGAGCGGGCTTCCGGCATAGCGGCCGGGGAAATCGGCAAGCAGGTAGAAGGCCTTGGTCAGCACATGGTCCGCCGGCACGGGCTCCAGCGGCGGAATGTCGAGATTGGCGAGGATCGCCTGCAGGCGCTCGGTGTTCGGGCTGGTGGAACTGCCGTCGAGCGTGGCGTACTGGTCGCGCGTGTCGAAGAGCACGGTGCCGCCGCTCCTCATATAGGCGTCGATGCGGCTGATCGCGGCGCTGGAAGGCATTGCGGCCGTGGCGCTCACCGGCCAGTAGATGATCGGGTAGAAGGCGAGCTCGTCGCTTGCGATATCGACGCCGACCGGCTCGCCGGGCTCCAGCGTCGTGCGGTAGGTGAGGAATTCCGTAAGGCCCGCAAGGCCGCGTTCGGAAATGCGGTCCACATCGGTCTCGCCGGTGACGACATAGGCAAGATGCGTCGTGTCGAGCCGCGACAGGATGTCCTCGTCGCCGGGTTTTGCGTCGTCCGCGCGGCTTTGGCCGGGAACGGCGAGGAGTGCGCCCGCCGCAAGCACCATCAGCAGGGCGGCGGCGCTGCGCTTCGGCAGGCGGCGGGAAAGGGCGAAGGCCCCGCCCATGAAGAGCACCACGGCGCAATCGACGAGCAGCAGCAGGGCGGCGAGGGTGAGGAGGTGCGGCTTTGCCGACCATGTCTCCTTGCCGGCCAGCGGCTCGCGGGCAAGCGCGGCGGCCTCGGGGACCGGCAGCGGGCGGATCGTGTAGCCGGCCGGGAAGAGGTTGTGGGCGACGTAGCCGTCCTCCGTGCCGTAGAGGCCGGGCGGGTTGTCGTAGGTTGCAACCTTGCCAGTTCCGGCGGCGGCCAGCGGTTTGGCCTCGCCCGTGGCGGCGGCGAGCGTGCCGCTGGCCGTCATCAGGCGGTAGGGCGGCAGGCCCTGGGCGTCGGGGGCCTTGGCCGAGGCGCCGCCGCCGCGCGAAAGCTGCACGGTGCGGCGGAGCATTTCCACGAAATCGCCGGAGAGCGGCAGGTTGGACCAGCCCGTTTCCGCGCTGACATGGAAGAGCACGATGCGGCCGGCGCCGAGCGGGCCGGTCGTCACTAGCGGCGTGCCGTCGGCAAGACTCGCCCAGGTGCGCCCGGCAAGGTCCGGCGTCGGCTCGGCCAGCACCTGGCGCTTGACGAGGATGCCTTCCGGCGCGCGCATGCCGAAGAAGGGACTGTTTGCCGGATAGGCGGAGAGCGGCTGCGGCTCGGACCAGGAGAGCGCGCCGCCGAGCGCGCGTTCGCCCTTGCGCAGGAGGACGGGCACCAGTGGGTCGTCGGCGGGCGCGGCGGCAAGGCGCGGCCCGGCGAAGCGCACCAGCATGCCGCCCGCCTCGATCCAGCGCTTCACCTTGTCCTGCGCCTCCTCCGGCAGGCGGCCGATATCGGCCATGATCAGCACGGACGGGTTCTGGTCGAGGAGTTCGGGAATGGCGACGGACAGGTCGGCGACGCTCGGCTCGATCAGGTCGGCATAGGGGGCGAGCGCGCGGTTGATGTAGTGGAGCGGGGAGAGCAGCGGCTGGCTTGCATCCACCACGTCGCCGGAGAGGAAGGCGACCCGGCGGCGGCGGAAGCCGTCGTCGAGGAGATAGGTGCCGCCGGCATTGGCGAGGCCGTCGACGGTGATGCGGGCGAAGTCGTTGCGCAGCTCGAAGGGGGCCGTGATCGTGCCGGTCGCCGCCCGCTCGGCCGCGGCGAAGGTGGCGGTGCCGGTGGCGATGGGTCGGCCGCGCGTATCGTGCGCCGTGAGGTTCAGGCTTCGCGGTGCGCCGCCGTCGAGGCGGGTGAGCGTGAGGGAGAGCGCTTCCGCGCCGTTCGCCGCCGCGGTGACGGCGAGCGCGGGCGCGCCGTCGCCGGCGATCAGGCGGAAGTCTGCGGGGGAAAGCGCTTGCAGGGCGGCGACCGTGTCGTCCTTCTCGCCGCCGGCCACGCCGTCGGTGATGAAGGCGAGCGTGCCCGGCGCGGTGCCGGCAAGCGCGGTGGCAAGCGAAGCGACGGCGCCGGCCCTGTCCGCCGGCAGCGGGCGCGGCTCGGCGGCGGCAAGGCGGGTGCGGGCGGTCGCCGCGTCCACCGGCACGGCGTCATGCTGGCGCTCGGCGGTCAGCACAAGCGAGATCGGCAGGTCGCGGCTTTCCGCATCGTCGATCAGCATGCCGGCGGTCTCGACGCGCCGCGGCCAGTCGCTCGCCGCCGCCCAGCTGTTGTCGAGGACGAGGACGAGCGGGCCATTGCCGGAAAGCGTGTTGGTGCGCGGGTTGAAGACCGGGTTTGCGATGGCGAGGATGATGGCGGCGGCCATCAGCATGCGCAGCAGCGTCAGCCACCAGGGGCTCTGCGCGGGCGTTTCCTCGCGCTTGAGGATGGAGGCGAGGACGGCGAAGGGCGGGAAGACCTCCGCGAGCGGGCGCGGCGGCGTCAGCCGCAGCAGCCACCAGATGACCGGCAGGAGGACGAGCGCGACGAGCGCGGCGGGAAAGGCGAAGGCGAACGCGCTCATGGCCTTGCGCCTTCCGCCTTCAGGGCCGGCATGCCGGCGAGATAGGCGTGCACGGCGACCAGCGCCTCGGAGGCGAGCCGGTCGGTGCGGTGGGCGATGAAGCTCCAGCCGAGATGGCGCAGCGACCCGGCAAGGGTCTCGCGGCGCGCGGCATAGGCGCGGGCATAGTCGTCCTTCAGCGTCTCGGCGCGGCCGGCCGTCAGCTTCTCGCCGGTCTCCGGGTCGGTGAACTCGGTGCGCCCCGCATAGGGGAAGAGCTCTTCGGCCGGATCGGCGACCTCGATGACATGGCCGGTGAGGCCGCGGCGGGCGAGCGGCCCGAGGCGGTCCATGATCTCTTCGACGGGATCGAGGAAATCGCCGATCAGCACGATGTCGCTGTTGCCGCGGATCATGCCCGTATCCGGCAGGCCGCCGGTGGAGGGGCTGTGCATCAGGGCGGCGGCCAGCCGTTCGGCGGCGTTGCGCGCGGCGATCGGTTCCATGATGCCGGGGCAGCCGATGCGCTCGCCCGAGCGGGCGAGGATCTCGGCGAGCGCCAGCATGAGGACGAGCGCGCGGCTCTCCTTCGAAACGCCGGCGAAGGTGGACTTGTACATCATCGAGGGCGAAAGGTCGGCCCAGACCCAGACGGTATGGGCGGCTTCCCATTCGCGGTCGCGTACATAGGTGTGGTCGTCGCGGGCCGAGCGCCGCCAGTCGATGCGCGACAGGCTCTCGCCGTCGACATAGGGGCGGAACTGCCAGAAATTCTCGCCGATGCCGCGCTTGCGCCGGCCGTGCCAGCCGGCGATCACCGTATTGGCGAGGCGGCGGGCCTCCACCATGCAGTCGGGGATGAGGGCGGCGCGCGCCTGCGCCCGCGAGAGCACCTCACGGGTCGGGGTGGGCGCGACGATCTCTCCGACGGATGCCATGGCTCTTCCGATCAGCCGCCCGCCTGCCGCACGAGGCCGGCGATGACGTCGCGCACCGACATGCCCTCGGCGCGCGCGCCGAAGGTCAGCGCCATGCGGTGCTGCAGCACGGGCTCGGCAAGCGCCAGCACGTCGTCGACGGAGGGCGCGAGCCGCCCGTCATAGAGCGCGCGGGCACGGGCGCAGAGCATCATCGCCTGGCCGGCACGGGGACCCGGACCCCAGGCGACGTGCCTGTCGGTCGCGGCATCGCCGTTGCCGGGGCGGGCGGAGCGCACCAGTGCGAGGATCGCGTCGAGCACCTTTTCGCTCACCGGCATCTGGCGGATGAGGGTCTGGATTTCCTGGAGGCGGGCGGCGGAAAGCACGGGTTCGGCCTCCGCGTTACTGACGCCCGTCGTTTCCAGCAGGATCTGCCGCTCGGCGGCAAGGTCCGGATAGCCGACGTCGACCTGCAGCAGGAAGCGGTCGAGCTGGGCTTCGGGCAGCGGATAGGTGCCTTCCTGCTCCAGCGGGTTCTGCGTCGCCAGCACATGGAAGGGCCTCGGCAGGTCGTTCGGCCGGCCGGCGACCGTGACGTGGTATTCCTGCATGGCCTGGAGGAGGGCGGACTGGGTGCGCGGCGAGGCGCGGTTGATCTCGTCGGCCATCAGCAATTGCGTGAAGATCGGGCCGGGCACGAAGCGGAAGGAGCGCTTGCCGTTCTCGTCCTGGTCCATCACCTCCGAGCCGAGGATATCGGAAGGCATCAGGTCGGGCGTGAACTGGATGCGGCTTGCGGAAAGGCCGAGCACGGTGCCGAGCGTCGCCACCAGCTTGGTCTTGGCGAGGCCCGGCACGCCGACGAGCAGGGCATGGCCGCCGGAGAGCACGGCGAGCAGCGTCTGCTCCACCACGCTTTCCTGGCCGAAGATGACCTTGGCGACTTCCTGGCGCACGCGCGCGATGTCGGAGAGCGCCCGCTCGGCGGCGGCGACGACCGCCTTCTCGTCCAGGCTCGCCTCGGGGGAATTCTGAACGCCCATGTGCTCTCCAATGCGACTCTGCGTCTTCGCGAATCGCGGCCTTGCCGCATTCGCTCCTATCATCGAAACCTTATTGGCTCACCCGTGGCTGACAAGCGGCCGCGAAATGACTATCTCGGAAGAAAGCGTGTATCCACCCTTTCTTCTCGCGGAGATAGGATTGAACCGGGACGGAACAATGGCAAAGGGCGAAATTCGCGAAAGCACGGACGCTGCGGGACTGGCCGCGCTCATCGCGCGCGCCGGCGCCGAGACGGGCGGGCGCGGCCTGCCGCCGGTCGAGCGCTGGAACCCGCCGTTCTGCGGCGATATCGACATGGAGATCCGTGCCGACGGCACCTGGTTTTACCTCGGGACGCCGATCGGCCGGGCGCCGCTGGTGCGACTTTTTTCCACGGTGCTGCGCAAGGACGAGGACGGCCGAACCTATCTCGTGACGCCCGTCGAGAAGGTCGGCATCCGCGTCGCCGACGCACCCTTTATTGCCGTCGAGATGAATGCAGGCGGAAAGGGCGAGGCGCAGGCGCTCACCTTCCGCACCAATGTCGGCGACGTGGTCGAGGCGGGGCCGGAGCATCCGCTGCGCTTCGTCATTTCCGGCGAGAACAGCGAGCTGAAGCCCTATCTCCTCGTGCGCGGCCGGCTGGAGGCGCTCGTCTCGCGGGCGGTGATGTACGAGCTGGTGGCGCTGGGCGAGACAATCGCGGTCGACGACGTGGAGATGTTCGCCGTGCGCTCCGGCGGCATGGTCTTCCCGGTCATGCCGGCGGCCGAACTGGATGCGCTGTCCCGATGAGCCTTGCCCCCTACAGCGCCGCCGAATTCCGCCGCCGGGCGATGGCGCAGATGCCGACTGTCGGCGAGGAGAGCTGGCGCGAGCACGGCGACAGCCTGCTCAACCCCGCCGCCATTGCCCATCTCGAAGGCATGCACCTGCGCGATGCGGCCGTGCTG
>Ga0222420_100515_pt1 | contig 16782 bp, 12 predicted proteins | sample 3A2ome_FD_182470 | JGI IMG/M metagenome (GOLD analysis project Ga0222420, IMG submission 182470) | Enriched microbial communities from leaf-cutter ant dump, University of Wisconsin, Madison, United States - 3A200A (version 2) | ecosystem: Environmental > Terrestrial > Nest > Insects nest > Nest...
CGAGCCCTGCGGGATGATCACCTGCAGGGGCTTGAGGCAGCCCGCGTTGAGCGGAATGTCGTCGTCCACCAGCGTGCGGAAGACGTACAGCACCGCCGCCATGCACACGGCCCGGGGCGCGTTGAAGTTGTTGACCTGCTGCGCGCTGGTGCCACTGAAGTCGATGACCGCGCTGCGCTCTGCGGCGTTGACCGTCACGGCCACGCTGATCTGCGCGCCGTTGTCCAGCGGCAGCGTGAAGCGGCCGTCCTTGAGGTGCGTGACGACACGGCGCACGGACTCCTCGGCGTTGTCCTGCACGTGGCGCATGTAGGCCTGCACCACGTTCAGGCCGAACTGCTCCACCATCCTCGTCAGCTCCTGCACGCCCTTCTCGTTGGCGGCGATCTGCGCGCGCAGGTCGGCCAGGTTCTGGTCCGGGTTGCGGCTCGGGTAGGGCGTGGTGCCGCCGCCGGTGGCCAGCAGGGTGCGCACCTCTTCCTCGCGGAAAAAGCCCCGGTCCACCAGCTTGACGTTGTTGAGCTGCACGCCCTCTTCCTCGATGCGCGTGGAGAACGGCGGCATGGAGCCCGGCGTGGTGCCGCCGATGTCGGCATGGTGGCCGCGCGAGCCCACGTAGAACGTGGGCTCGCTCCCCTGGGCCACGTACACCGGCGTGATCACGGTCACGTCGGGCAGGTGCGTGCCGCCGTGGTAGGGGTCGTTGAGCATGTACACGTCGCCCGGGTGCATCCGGCCGACGTTTTCACGAATTACGGTCTTGATGCTCTCGCCCATGCTGCCCAGGTGCACGGGCATGTGCGGCGCGTTGGCGATCAGGTTGCCCTCGGCGTCGAACAGCGCGCACGAGAAGTCCAGCCGCTCCTTGATGTTCACCGAGTACGCCGTATTCTGCAGTTGCAGCCCCATTTGCTCGGCGATGTTCATGAACAGGTTGTTGAACACCTCCAGCAACACGGGATCGACCGTGGTGCCCACGGCGTACTGCACTTTGCGCGGCACGACCCGTTCCAGCACCAGATGGTCCAGGTCGGTCAGCCAGGCGGACCAGCCGGGCTCCACCACCGTGGTGGTGTTCTTCTCCGCGATGATGGCGGGGCCGGGAACCGTATCGCCCACGCGCAGATCCTCGCGCACCACCAGGGCCGCGTCGTGCCACTGCCCGCCCGAGTACATGCGCACCGTCTCGCGGCGCGGGTGCTGACGGTGGGGGTGCACGGGCAGGCGCGGCTCGGCCGGGGCGTCGCCGGCGATCACGGCCTCGACCGAGACCGCCTCCACCACCAGCGACTTGCCCGCCATCAGGAAGGCGAAACGCTGGCGGTAGGCCGCCTCGAAAGCCGCCTGGATGTCCGCCATGCCGCCAAACGGCACCACCAGCGCCGAGTCAGTGCCTTCGTAGCGCACGTGCACGTTGTGGCGCACCTCCACCGGGTTGGCGCTGACCTGCTGGCGCTCCAGCTCGGCCTGCGCGGCGGCGCCCAAGGTGTCCAGGCGCTCCGCCACCAGGGGCAGCGCTTCAGGGGTCAGGGGCATCTCGACCGCCTGTTCGCGGATCACGGTCTGGTCCGCCAGCCCCATGCCGTAGGCCGAGAGAACGCCGGCCAGCGGGTGCACGAACACGCGCGTCATGCCCAGGGCGTCCGCCACCAGGCAGGCGTGCTGCCCGCCCGCGCCGCCGAAGCACTGCAGCGTGTAGCGCGTCACGTCGTAGCCGCGCGCCACGCTGATCTTCTTGATGGCGTTGGCCATCTGCTGCACGGCGATCTGGATGAAGCCCTCGGCCACCTCCTCTGGCCGGCGGTCGGTCCGGGCCGCCAGTTCCCCGAAGCGCGCCTGCACGGCCTGGGCGTCCAGTGCCTCGTCGGCGGCGGGACCGAACACCTTGGGGAAGTAGCGCGGCTGCACCTTGCCCACCATCACGTTCGCGTCGGTCACGGCCAGCGGGCCGCCACGGCGGTAGCTCACGGGGCCGGGGTTCGCCCCCGCGCTCTCGGGCCCCACGCGAAAGCGCGAGCCGTCGTAGGCCAGGATGGAGCCGCCGCCCGCCGCCACGGTGTGGATGCTCATCATGGGCGCGCGCATGCGCACGCCGGCGACGTGGGTTTCGAACTCGCGCTCGAACTGGCCCGCGTAGTGGCTCACGTCGGTGCTGGTGCCCCCCATGTCGAAACCGATCACGCGGGCCTGCCCCGCGCGCCCCGCCGTGCGCGCCATGCCCACGATGCCGCCCGCCGGGCCGGACAAGATGGCATCCTTGCCCTGGAAGGCGTTGGCATCGGTCAACCCGCCGGACGACTGCATGAAGAACAGCTTGACCCCGGGCATCTCGCCGGCCACCTGGTCCACGTAGCGTCGCAGGATGGGCGAGAGGTAGGCATCGACCACGGTGGTGTCGCCCCGGCTCACGAACTTCATCATCGGGCTGGTCCCGTGCGAGGTGCTGACCTGCATGAAGCCGGCTTCGCGGGCGATGCGCGCGGCGGTGGCCTCATGCGCCGTGTAGCGGTAGCCGTGCATGAACACGATGGCCACGCTGCGCAGGCCCCGGCCGTAGGCAGCCAGCAGGTCGCCGCGCAGCGTGGCCTCGTCCAGGGGCTGCAGGGCGTCGCCATGCGCGCCCACGCGCTCGCGGGCCTCGATCACCTCGGCGTACAGCAGCTCGGGCAGTACGATGTGGCGGTCGAACAGGCGCGGGCGGTTCTGGTAGGCGATGCGCAGCGCGTCGCGAAAGCCCCGCGTGGTCACCAGCAGCGTGGGCTCTCCCTTGCGCTCCAGCAGCGCGTTGGTGGCCACTGTCGTGCCCATCTTCACGCACTCCACCAGCGCGGGCGTGACGGGCTCGCCGGGCTTCAGCCCCAGCAGGTGGCGGATGCCGGCCACGGCTGCGTCCTTGTACTGCTCGGGGTTCTCCGACAGCAGCTTGTGGGTGGTGATCGACCCATCGGGCCGCCGGGCCACGATGTCGGTGAAGGTGCCGCCACGGTCGATCCAGAACTGCCAGCGGCTGCCTTGGGGAATGGATGTTTCTTGCATGATGTTGTACAGAGACCGTTAACGTTGAAAGTAGTAAGGAATGAAAATGCGGTTGGCTTCGTTGCCCACCGACTGCACCCATTCGCGCGAGAACTTCTCGCCCATGCGCTTGAGCTCGGCTTCGAATTCGGCGGGCACGCGGTCCACCTTGACGCCCTTGGCCTGGAGCTGGGCCACGGACTCCGAGGCCACGGCCTCGCTCATCGCCCAGCCCCGCTGCTCGGCCTGGGCCGCCGCCTTGAGCACGGCGTCGCGCGCGGACGGACTGAGCGCATCGAAGGCGCCCCGGTTCACGAAGACGACGTTCTTGGGGAACCAGGCGTCGATGCTGTAGTAGTACCGGATCGCCCCCCACACCTGGTTCTCCACGCCCGTCAGCGCGGAGGTGATCATGGTGCTCACCTGGCCGCTGGCCAGCGCCTTGTCGACCTCCACCATGGGCACGTCCACGGGGGTGGCGCCCAACATCTCGGCGATGCGCTCGGTGGACTGGTTGTAGGTGCGCATGCGCGTGCCCTTGAAGTCCGCCGCCGAGCGCACGGGCGCCTTGGCGAAGAGGCCCTGCGGGGGCCACGGCACGGCGTACAGCAGCTTGAGGCCGTGGCGGCTGAAGTGGCTTTCGATCAGGGGGCGCTGCAGATCCCACATGCGGTGCGCGTCGGCGTAGCCGTGCACCACGAAGGGAATGGAGTCCGCGCCGGCGATGGGGATCTCCTTCACCAGGCTGGCCATGATGGTTTCGCCTGCCTGCGCCTTGCCGTCCTGCACCGCCTGGCGGATGTCGTTGAGCCTGGCCAGGCCACCGTTGGGCACCACCTCGATCTGGAGCTGGCCCTGCGTCGCCGCGGCTACGTCGCGGCCGAACCGGACGATGTTCTCCGTGTGGAAGGACTCGGCGCGGTAGCCCGTCGCCAGCTTCCAGGCCGTCTGCGCCTGCAAACCGGAGGCGCAGGCCATCCCCGCCGCACACAGTGCGGTGATCCAAAAATGTTTCATGGGAGTCCCTTCGATGGCCTGGGGGCCTCTAGAGCCCCAGGTACGCGGTTTTCACGCGCTCGTCGTGCAGCAGCGCCTTCGCCGGGCCTTCCATGGCGATGCGCCCGGTCTGGATCACATAGCCGTGGTGCGCGATGTTCAGCGCCTTGTGCAGGTTCTGCTCGACCAGCAGGATGGACACGCCCTTGGCGTTGACCTCCTGGATCACGTCCAGCACCTTGGTCACGAACTTGGGTGCGATGCCCCAGGAGGGCTCGTCCAGCATCAGCAGCCTGGGCCGGGCCATGAGGCCGCGTGCGATGGCCAGCATCTGCTGCTCCCCGCCGCTCATGGTGCCCGCCAGCTGGGTGGCGCGCTCCTTCAGGATGGGGAACAGCTGCAGCATCTCCTCGATGCCGCTGGCCACCTCGTGCTTGTCGGTGCGGGTGAAGGCCCCGAGCTCCAGGTTGCGCAGCACCGTGAGGCGCGGGAACAGGCGGCGGCCTTCGGGCACCAGCGACAACCCCAGGGCGACCCGGCGGTGCGCCGGCATCGCGCCGATCGACTCCTGGTTGAACGTGATGGTGCCCGCGGATACACGGTTCAGGCCCGCCACCGCGCGCAGCGTGGTGGACTTGCCGTTGCCGTTGCCCCCCACCAGCGCCACGATCTGGCCGGGCTCCACCTTCAAGCTCACGTCCGACACGGCCAGCACGTCGTCGTAGCAGACCTTGAGGTTTCTGATTTCAAGCATTACTCATCTCCCAGATACGCCGAGATGACATGCGGATCGTTGGAGACCTGCTGCGGCGTGCCTTCGGCAATCTTGGCGCCGCGGTCCAGCACCACGATCTTGTCCGCGATCGGCATGATGCCTTCCAGCACGTGCTCCACGATGAGGCAGGCGATCCCCCGCCCTCGGATCTTGAGCACCACCTCCACCGCCTCGCGCACCTCCGACGGGTTGAGGCCTGCCATGACTTCGTCCATCAGCAGGATGCTGGGCTCGATGGCCAGGGCGCGCGCCACGGCCAGGCGGCGCTGCTCGCTGATCGTCATGCTGCCCGCGGGCTTGTCGGCGAACCGTTCCAGGTTCACGAACGCCAGCCACGTCATCGCCGCGGCGCGGGCCTTGGCCACGTCGCGCTGCAGCAGCATGGCCGCGGTCATCACGTTCTCGCAGGCCGTCATACCCGTGAAGGTGCGCGCCACCTGGAACGTGCGCCCCACGCCGGCACGGGCGCAGACCTCGGGCGGCTGGCCGGCGATGTCGCGGCCCTTGAGCAGGATGCTGCCGGCGCTCGGCGCGAAATAGCCGGCCACGCAGTTGAACATGGTGGTCTTGCCCGCGCCGTTGGGACCGATCAGGCCGACGACCTGGCCCTGGTCCACGTCGAACGACACATCCTGGTTGGCCGTCAGGCCCCCAAAGCGCTTGCTGACCTGCTTAACCTCCAGCAGCTTCATGGCTCCCCCCTTGTTGTTGTTGCATGGATTGCCGGGACTGCCTGGAAGCAGCGGCATGCTCGGCCATCTGGCGCGCCGCATCGGCGCGGGCCGCGCGGCGCTCCCGGAAGCTGCGCACCCACCCCATGATCCCCGTGGGGTAGTACACCGCGATCAGGATGATCATGGTGGCGTAGATGATCACGTCGGTGCCCCTGCCGGTGCCGCCGAACAGGATGCGGGTGAACTCCTCGATGCTGGTGAGCACCGCGGACCCGACCACGGGGCCGAACAGGGTGCCCACGCCGCCCAGGATCGCCACCAGGGCCATCTTGATCGACAGCGCGGTGGACAATACGGAACTGGGGTCGATGTACAGCTCCTTCTGCGCATACAGGCTGCCGCCCAGCGCCGCGAAGAAGGCGCTCAGGGACAGGGCGATCTGCTTGTAGCGGGCGATGTCGATGCCGATGCTGCGGGCTGCGTCCGGCTCGTCCTTGATGGCGCGGAAGTAGTAGCCCAGGAAGCTGCGCTCGATCCACCAGTTGACGCCCAGCGTCACCAGCAGCAGGCCCAGCGCCAGCCAGTAGTAAGGCAGCTTGGTGGCGAAGTTCATCCACAGCCAGCCCTGCTTGTCCATGGGCACGTACAAGCCCACGGCGGCGCCGGCGTACTCCCATTCCGTGAAGAAGATCTGCACGAGTTCGGCGACTGCAATGGTGGCCATGGCGAAGTAGTGCCCCTTCAGGCGAAAGCACGACCAGCCGAAGGCCAGGCTCAGCAGCGCGGCGAGGCACCCGCCCGACAGCATGCCGATCCAGGGGTTCACGCCGAACTTGATCATGAGCAGCGTGGACGCATACGCCCCCACCCCGTAGAACGCGGCATGCCCCAGCGACACCTGCCCGGCATAGCCGCCCAGCATGTTCCAGGCCACGCCCAGCTGGGCGGCCATCAGCACCAGGATGACCATGTTGAGATGCGTCGCATCCACCAGGAAGGGCAGCACGAGCGCAGCCAGCAGCGCCACCGGCGCAAGAAGAACAGTGTTTTTCATGGTTTTACGCTTTCCCCATGAGCCCTTGCGGACGGAACATCAGCACGCCCAGGAACAGCAGCAGCACGATGGCCATCTTGTATTGCGGCCCGAGCAGCAGGCCGCCCATGACCTCGATCACACCCACCAGGATGCCCGCCCAGAACGCACCGGTCACGCTGCCGAAGCCGCCGAGGTTCACGACCACGAAAGCCAGCAAGATGAAATTGGCGCCCACATCGGGGAAGATGGGGAAGAAGGTCGAGAGCAGCACGCCGGCCGCCCCCGCGCAGGCCGCGCCGATGCCCCAGGCCAGGGAGAACATGCGGTGCGAGTCGATGCCCATGAGCCGGGCCGCCTCCTTGTCCGAAGCCGTGGCCTCCAGCGCGGCGCCCAGGCGCGTCTTGTTCAGGAAGAAGTAGATCACCGCCGTCACCAGGATCGCCCCGATGCCCGCCACCAGTTGCGGCCGGCCCACCTGGATGCCGAGCGCCTGCACGGTGCCGCTGACCATGGAGTTCTCAATGGAGCGGAAGTCCGGCTTCCACAGGAACTGCGCCACGCCGCGCAGCAGGATCATGATGCCGAAGGTCGTGAAGATCTGCGACAGCATGGGCGCATTGACGATGCGCACGATCACCAGCCGGTAGAGCAGCACGCCGAACGCGAACAGCATCAGCACGGTCAGCGGCAGCGTCACCAGCGGGTCCAGCGCGTACAGGGCGAACAGCCAGAAGGCCGAGTACATGCCGAGCATGAGGAACTCCCCATGCGCGAAGTTCACGATGTCCATGACTCCGAAAATCATGGTCAAGCCGATGGCGACCAGCGCATAGATCAACCCGATCAGCACCCCCGAGGCAAGGGTCTGAAACAAAATTTCCGCAGTCATGGTCTTCTTTCGATGCGATCAGTTCGTCAGCGGATTACTTGCGCTCGTTCCACTTGGGCATGGGCCACACCACTTCGCGAGAAGCCATGTTGAAGGGCCACACCGTGTGGTACTTGCCGTCGATGATCTGCACCAGGATGCCGCGGCCCAGGGTGTTCTGGCCCGTGGCGTCGAACTTCACGCCCTTCCACGGCATGATGATGTCGTCGGCGCGGATGTTGGTCTCGGTCAGCGCCTTGCGGACGGCTTCCGGCTCGGTGGAGCCGGCGCGGTTGATGGCGTCGGCCATTACCATCAGGCCCGTGAAGGTGCGCGAGCTGTTGCCGGTGAAGTTGATCTTGTAGCGGCTCTGGAAGAGATCGTTCACCTGCTTGATCAACGGGTTGCGCGCCGCCAGGTCCAGGGCCCACACCTCGCGGGTGATGATGTAGTCGGCGTCCTTGCCCAGCGTCTTGATGAAGTCGGTGTCGGTGAAGCCCGCGTTGTTGGCCAGGATCATGTCCGGCGAGAAGCCCAGCTCCTTGTACGTCTTGATGGACATGATGGCGTCCGCGGTGTACGACGACTGCAGCACCAGGTTCGGGTTGGCCGCCTTCAGCGTCTGCACCTCGGAGGTGAGCTGCGTGGTCTTGGCGGGGTACGACACCTGCTTGACCAGCTTCTGGCCGAAGTCCGCAGCCAGCTTGGTCTGCAGCTTGGTGGTCTCATTGCCCCACAAGCCGTTCTCGTTCAGCGAGGCGATGGCGCCCGGCTTGATGCCGCGCTTGGCCTCGAACTCCTTGAGGAATTCAAAGGCGTTGTGCACGAAGAGATCGTCGTGCGGCGTGGTGCGGAAGAACCACTTGAAGTTGCGCTGCGTGAGCGAGGTGGAGGACGACTCGGGGTTTAGGAAGGGAACGCCCGCGCGCTCGGCCACCTGGCTCGCGGTGGCGGTCACGGCGCTGTTGTAGGCGCCGACGATGGCGACAACCTTCTCCTGGGTGATCAGGCGCTCGGCCTCCGTCGCGCCGATCTGCGGGTTGGCCTGGTGGTCCGCGAAGACGAGCTTGATCTTGGCGCCCTTCAGGTTGGGCAGCCCCTTGCCCGCCGAGAACGGCAGGTTGGGAATGCCGGGCGCGCCGTTGTTGATGATGTCGGCGGCCAGCTCCAGCGCGCTGCGCAGCTCCGCGCCCACGGCGGCGCCGGTGCCCGTCAGCGGGTAGATCACGCCGATCTTCACCTCCTGCTGCGCATACGCGCCCCAGCTGATGCAGGCACCGCCGACGGCGGCGATCACGCGGGACCACAGGTTTCTCTTCTTCATCTCATGCACTCCTTTGGAAATGGAATTTGCTTGCCTCTAACGCTTCACTCAAAAAGACGCCAGCTGCTGGTTCAGCAGCGACGTGACCAACATCGCCCCCGGCGCATGCGTGATGCAGAACGCGGGCTGGGCACTCAGGATCGCGGCCTGCGGCGTCACGCCGCAGGCCCAGAAGACCGGGATCTCGCCGGGCGCCAGCGATACGGCATCGCCGTAGTCGGGCCGGCCCAGGTCCTGGATGCCGATCTGCGCGGGGTCGCCGATGTGCACCGGCGCTCCGTGCACACCCGGGAAACGCGAAGTCACCTGCACGGCGCGGATCACGTCGGCGGCCCGCATGGGGCGCATGGACACCACCATGGCGCCGCTGAACGGGCCTGCCGGCACGGTATCGATGCTGGTGCGGTACATGGCCACATTCCGGCCTTCGTCGACGTGGCGCAGGCGAATGCCGGCCTGCTGCAAGGCGTGCTCGAACGAGAACGAGCAGCCCAGCACGAAGGTCACCAGGTCGGGGCGCCACAGGGCCGTGATGTCGGTCACCTCGTCCGTGAGCTCTCCATGGCGCCAGACGCGGTACAGCGGCACGTCGCTGCGGATGTCGATGTCCGCCCCCAGCGACGGCAGCGACACCTGGCCGGGCTCCGACACGGCCAGCACCGGGCAGGGCTTGGGGTTGCGCTGGCAAAAGCGCAGGAAGTCCGCGGCCAGTACGTCGGGCAGGATGACGATGTTGCCCTGCACGTGGTCGCCCGCCAGGCCGCTGGTGTGCGATGACCACAGGCCTTGCCGGATGACGCTGCGCACGTGCGCCGGGTCCTCGATGCCGGCCGGGCCAAAAACTTCCAGGGCTTTCTCTTGGGCTGAATTCACCGTGTTTCCTCGTCGTGGGAAATGTCAACTGAGTGACGTTGGGGCGGATTGTGTTGGGGCACAACCGTCCCTGGCAAATTCAAAAAATTTCTCTCAGCCCATCGATTTTTTCGATGCACTCCATTGGGGAGAAGTGATCCAACTTGGTGCCAAGGGATAACCCCTAGGACCCATTTAAGGGTTAACCCGGAACCATGCCGGCACAGGCGCGGAGCGCGGGCACCAGGCACCCGCGCATCGCCCGGGCGATTCAGACCTTGCGTGTCTTGCGCGGCGGCGGTAGCTGCTCGTCGGCGAAGGCGAGCGCCGAGCGCACGACGGCTTCCATCGCGGGCGACGAAGGGTCCTCGCGGTAGCTCACATGGATCGGCAGGGGCCGCAGCGCGGTATCGCAGGCCAGCGCCCGCAGGTCCGGGAACGCCAGCATGCGCTGCACCGCCAGGCGCGGCAGCGTGGCCACGCCGAAGCCCCCTTGCACCAGCTGCACCATGGCGGAGATCGACGAGATCGTGTGCACGCAGCGCGGCTCCACCTGCGCGTGGCGCAGCGTGTCGAGCAGGTACACGTGGGGCTGCGATCCGCGCTGGAAAGTCAGGATGTCGGTGGCGGCGAAATCCTCCAGCGCGTAGCGCCGCTTGCGGTGGATCTTGCTGTTGCCCACGAAGACCATCTCCATGGGCGTGAGCGCCTGGTTGCGGATGCCTTCGGCCGATGCGGGCAGCGCGGCGAACACGGCGTCCAGCGTGCCGCGGCGCACCTGGTCGAGCAGCACGGGGGTGGACTCCACGGTGAGCTCCAGCTCCAGCAGCGGGTTGTCCTTGCGCAGTTGTTCCACCCACGGAATCAGCCAGGAGTGCAGCACCGACTCGATAGCGCCCAGGCGGATGGACACCTCCAGCGGCCCGCCCGAGCCCATCTCGGCCTTGAGCTGCCGCTGCAGCTCCAGCATGCGCTTGGCATAGGTCAGGAAGCGTGAGCCCGCCACGGTGAGCTTGAAATGCTTATCGCGCCGGTCCAGCAACAACACGCCCAGCTCTTCCTCCAGCGCGGCGATGCGGCTGGACATGGCCGACTGCGTGAGAAAGAGCTTCTCGGCGGCGCGCGTGACGCTCTTGAGGGATGCGACCCAGTAGAAGGCTTCGACAAATCGCAGGTTCATGGTGTCCCCATGATCGTGAATACGCACCAAGGCGTCACTGACACATTGCTGACGGGCACCCCGCACCCAGGTGGTGCAGCGGCAGGAATCTGTCTACCCCTTCCCGGCACCGCCCTGCAGTGAAACGCTCTCGATTCAATAGCTGCCAGCGCTTGCCACATAAGCGCCAGAGGCCGATTTCATTAAAATTTCCCCCATTCTCCCTCAGGACCGCCCACCATCGCGAGGCGACCCTTGGGCTGGAATGCAGGCAGTGCCGGACCGCTGCGCACCGCAGACCGGGGCACAGCCCGCACGGGCTGGGGCGGCTGCGGCGCACCGCCGTCCAGCTTGAACACGGCCACGGCATCGACCAGCTCGCCCGCCTGGGCGTTGAGCGCGCTGGCCGCCGCCGCCATTTCCTCGACCAGTGCGGCATTCTGCTGCGTGGTCTGGTCCATCTGCACCATGGCCTCGCCCACCTGGCCCACGCCCGCGGCCTGCTCGCTGCTGGCGGCACTGATCTCGCCCATCAGGTCCGTCACGCGACGGATGGACGCGACCACCTCGGTCATCGTCGCGCCCGCCTTGTCCACCTGCAGCGAGCCCTGCCCTACGCGCTCCACGCTGTCGGTGATGAGCTGCTTGATCTCCTTGGCTGCAAAGGCCGAGCGCTGGGCCAGGCTGCGCACCTCGCCCACCACCACGGCGAAACCCCGGCCCTGGTCGCCCGCGCGGGCGGCTTCCACGGCGGCGTTCAGCGCCAGGATGTTGGTCTGGAACGCGATGCCGTCGATCACCCCGATGATGTCGGCGATCTTCTGGCTGCTGTCGTTGATGCCCTTCATGGTCTGCACCACCTCAGCCACGGCCTCGCCGCCCTGCTGGGCCACGGCGGACGCCTGCACGGCGAGCTGGTTGGCCTGGCGCGCGTTGTCGGCGTTCTGCTGCACGGTGGAGCCCAACTCTTCCATCGACGCCGCCGTCTCTTCCAGCGCGCTGGCCTGCTCCTCGGTGCGGGCCGACAGGTCGTTGTTGCCCGAGGCGATCTGCGCGCTGGCCGAGGCCACGCCTTCGGCATTGCCGCGCACCGCGCTCACCGTGGCCGCCAGACTATGCTGCATGCGCTGCAGGGCGCCGAGCAGGCGGCCGGTCTCGTCGGTGGACTGCACGGCGATCTCGCCGCTCAGGTCGCCGGCAGCCACGCGGTCGGCCGCCGCCACGGCCTGCGCCAGCGGGCGGGTGATGGAGCGGATGATGGCGACGGCCAGGAAGATGGCCAGGGCAACCGCCGCGGTGGCTGCGATCAGCACGTCGCGCTGCAGCGCGCTGGCGGCGGCCGCGGCCCGCTCGCCGGCCTGGGCGGTGAAGTGCGCCTGCTGCGCCACCTGCTCGTCGATGGTCTGCTGGTAGGCCAGTTGCACGGGGCGCAGGCGGTCCTGCAGCAGCGCCAGGGCGGCGTCGCGGTCACCCTTCTGGGTCAGCTCCAGGAACTCGTTGATCAGCGGCAGGAAGGCGGCGCGGTGCCGGGTCATGCGCGCATGGATCTCGCGGCCCTGCTCGGACTGGATCAGCCGTTCCAGCTTGGGCACTTCTTGGGCAATCAGTTCCCGCGCGGCGTTCAGGCGCTCCAGGGAAGGCCGGGTAATGGCCTCGGAGGTGGACAGCGCCAGGTTGCGCAGCTGGATTGCCTGGGCGTTCACTCCGTTGGACAGCACCGCCATGCTGTGCGTGATGGGCAGGCGCGTGGCCAGGATGTCGTCCAGCGCCGCGCGCTGGCTGGCCGAACGGACCAGTGCCACGCCACCCAGCACGACGAGCAGCAGCACCAGGGCCGCGAAGGCGGCTGCCAGCCGCGTGGAAATGTTCAAACGGTTCATCATCGCGCTCTCCAAAAAATGACTTGTGGCTTCAGGCAGCCAGCTCCAGCCCGGCCGGGCCGCACCGGTACGCCTGCATCCAGGCCGTCAGCGCGTCGGCGGGCATGGGTTGGGCGATGAGCCAGCCCTGCCCCATCACGCAGCCGTAGTCGCGCAGCAGGTCCCACTCGTCCTGGGTTTCCAGGCCCTCGGCCACGGTCACCAGGCCCAGCTTCTGGCACATCTGGATGGACGTGCTGAGGATCACGCGGTAGTTCTCGTAGCGCACCGCGCCCTGCACGAAGCTGCGGTCGAACTTCAGCTCCGTGAACGGAATCTTGGCGAGCTGCTGCATGGACGAGTAGCCCGTGCCGTAGTCGTCGATGGACAGGCCGAAGCCCTTGAGCCGCAGCCGCGCCAGCGTGCTGATGGCCGAGACGAACTGGTGGGCGGACGCGCTTTCGGTCACCTCCAGCGTGATCTGCGACGGCGCCACGCCGTGCGCCTGCTGGGCCTGCACGATCTCCTCCACCAGCCCGCGCGACTCCAGCAACCGGGGCGACAGGTTGACCGCCAGCTTGATCCGCAGGCCCATGGCGTTCCAGGCCGCAACCTGGCGCAGCGACTGATCCAGCACCGACAGGGTGAGCGCGTGGATCAGGCCCATGCGCTCGGCCAGGGGAATGAACACGTCGGGCGGCACCTGGCCCAACACCGGGTGCGTCCAGCGCGCCAAGGCTTCCACGCCCACCGGGTTGCAGTGCGCGAAGCCGACTTTGGGCTGGTAGTGCACGTGGATCTGCCCCGACGCAATGGCCAGCGCCAGCTCCGTGCCCGTGGGGCCCAGCACGCCCGGTCTGTCGCTGACGAGGGCGCGGGCCGGGCGCACGGCAGTGGCCGCGTGGGGGCCGCACAGCACCCCGGCCAGGGCCTCGGCGTCCACCGGCTTGGGCAGCACGCCCAAGAGCGGCAGCCCGAGCTGCTCGACCATGTAGCCCACCGACTGCAGCAGGCATGCGCCCTTGCCCGACACGAGGATCAGCGGAATGTGGGCGCCGCGCGCATGCAACTGCTCGATGAGGGTGATGCCGTCCATCCCGGGCATCTCCAGATCCAGCAGCAGGGCGGCAGGCGGCGCGGGCAGGCGCCCCGGCTCCAGGCATTGCAGGGCCTCGCGGCCACTGGGCACCTCATGGATGGCGGCGACGCCCAGGCCCCTGGCCAGACTGGCCAGGCGGGCCCGCTCCAGCACGCTGTCATTCACGATCAGCAGCGAGCCCGGCAGCAGACCCGAGGACGGACAGGCGGGTGCGCGGCGTTCGGTATCTGGTGTCATCACAAAGCTCCTTTTGCAGCACAGGCTGCGCATGGAAGAACTGTGAGGGCACGCCCCCGGGTGCAAAAGGCACAGTTGCCGCGCTGCGGCAGTGGTACAGATTCAGCCGCGCCGCGCCAGCAGGTGTGCGGCGATCTGCCCCAGGGTCTGCACCGCGCCTTCGATGCGGGGCGACCAGGGCGCGCTGAAGTTCAGGCGGATGCAGTGGCGGTAGGTGTCGCCCGGCGTGAACATGTGGCCGGGCGCCACGGTCACGCGGCGCTCCAGCGCGGCGTGGTACATGTCCATGGCGTCCACGCCATCGGGCAGTTGCACCCACAGCACGTAGCCGCCCATGGGCTGCGACAGCGTGGTGCCGGGCGGAAAGAAGCGCCGCACCGCCGCCGCCATGATGCGCGCCTGCTGCGCATACAGGCGGCGCACCCGGCGCAGATGCAGGCCATAGCCGTCGTTGCGCAGGTATTCGGCAATCGCCCGCTGGGGAATGGAAGGCGTGGTCAGCGTGTTCAGGAACTTGAGCCGCTCCACCTCGCCCCGGTAGCGGCCCGGCAGCGCCCAGCCGATGCGGAAGGCCGTGGTCACCGTCTTGGAGAACGAGGCGCAGTGCAGCACGATGCCCGCTGTGTCGTAGGTCTTGAGCGAGGTCGGGTGCGCGTCGCCGAAGTACAGCTCGCCGCACACGTCGTTCTCGATCGCCGGCACGTTCCTTGCCGTGAGCAGTGCCACCAGGCGGCGCTTGTGCGCGTCGGGCATCTGGAAGCCCAGCGGGTTCTGGAAGTTGGGCATGACCATGCAGGCGGCGATGCCCTCGGCATCAAGGATGCGCTCCAGCGCGTCAAGGTCGATGCCCGTCACCGGGTCGGTGGCGACCTCGACCGCGCGCATGCCCAGGCGCTCGATGGCGTGCAGCATGGCGTAGAAGGTGGGCGACTCCACCGCGATGGCATCGCCGGGCCGCGCCACGGCCTGCAGGCACAGGTTGATGGCCTCCGTGGCGCCCAGGGTGATGACGATCTCGTGCGGGTCCACCGGGTGGCCGTTTTCAAGATAGCGCCGGGCGATCTGCCGGATCAGCTCGGGGTTGCCGGGCGGCAGGTCGTCCAGCAGGCTCCACTGCGCATGGCTGCGCGCGATGGCGCCGGCGTAGTGGCTGATGCGCCGCCAGGGAAAGCCCGAGGAATCGGGGTACGGCGAGCCCAGCGGCACCGCGTCGTGCACGCGGATGGAGCGCAGCGTGGACAGTACCAGCGCGCTCACGTCCACCGCCGACGGCCGGGCGCTGGGCTGCGACACGCGCAGCACCGGCGCGTCCTCCCCCGGCCGCGCGCGCACGAAGTAGCCCGACTGCGGCCGGCTTTCGATGACGCCCCGGCTCTCCAGCAGCAGGTAGGCGCGCACCACGGTGCCCACGCTCATGCGGTGCTGCTGCGCCGCCTGCCGCACGGAAGGCACCTGTTCGCCGGGCAGCAGCACGCCCTGGCGCACCTGCTCCTCGATGTCCGCCGCCAGCTTTTCGTAGCGTTTCATGCCGCCCTCCGGTTGCAGGCATTCTTCAACGCTGCGGGAGCAGCCGTGAACAGGCTAAACCCCAAGCGGCAGGTCGGCCTTCTTGAGCGTGCGCAGCACAAAGCTGGAGCGGCTGTGGCGTATGCCCTTGATCTTGTAGAGCTTCTCGCGCAGCAGGCGCTCGTAGTCGCGCGTGTCCTTCACCACCACGCGCAGCAGGTAGTCGTAGTCGCCCGACACCAGGTGCGCCTCGATCACCTCGGGAATGCTGGCCAGCGTCTCGCCGAATTTCTCCAGCGTGTTGTCGGAATGGCTGTCGAGCGTGACCTGCACCAGTACGGTGTCGGCGAGATCGAGCGCCTGCGGATTGAGGCGGACGGTATAGCCCTCGATCACGCCGGCCTCCTCCATCTTCCGGATACGGCCCCAGCATGGGGATGGGCTCAGGCCCACGGCGGCGCCGATCTCCTGCAGGCTCGCGCGCGCGTTGGCCTGCAGGGCGGAGAGGATTTTTCTGTCGAGGCGGTCCATGCACTTAATTATTCATAAATATACGAGTTTGCAGAAAATTTTTCTGCAAATCATCCAAAAAATGAGAAATTCAGTAAATCCATTCAGCGCCCGGCACGCATACTTCCATCCCATCAAGGCGCTCTTACCGGGGCGCACGAAACTGACGAGGCCCCGCCCGGTTACCGCCGGGCGGGGGCTTGGCAAGCCAGGATTCCACACCGGCTGACCCGGTATTCCGGAAGCGTCTTGAGGGGGCTGATGCGCGTAAACCCTCTTTGTTACTACCTCCTACCCGCCAAAGATAGGGTTCTGGATCGTCCAGGCAACCCAACCAACAGGAGAGAAGCTAAATGACAGAGCAGACCCTACAAGCCGGCCGCCGCAAGCTTCTCAAGGGCGCAGCCGTAGGCGCTGGCGCCCTATCGGTGCCGATGATCAGCGCCGCCCAGACCACTACGCTGCGCTTTCAAAGCACGTGGCCGGCCAAGGACATCTTCCACGAATTCGCGCAGGATCTCGCCAAGAAGATCAACGACATGGCAGGCAACCGCCTGAAGGTCGAAGTGCTGCCCGCGGGCGCCGTCGTGCCCGCCTTCCAGCTGCTGGACGCGGTGGCCAAGGGCACCCTGGACGGCGGCCACGGCGTGGTGGCCTACTGGTACGGCAAGAACCAGGCGGTGGCGCTGTGGGGCTCGGGTCCGGCCTTCGGCATGGACGCCAACATGGTGCTGGCCTGGCACAACTACGGCGGCGGCAAGGAACTGCTGGAAGAGATCTACAAGAGCCTGAACCTGGACGTCGTCTCCAAGCTCTACGGCCCCATGCCCACGCAGCCGCTGGGCTGGTTCAAGAAGCCGGTGGCCAAGGTC
>Ga0222420_100520_pt1 | contig 16597 bp, 14 predicted proteins | sample 3A2ome_FD_182470 | JGI IMG/M metagenome (GOLD analysis project Ga0222420, IMG submission 182470) | Enriched microbial communities from leaf-cutter ant dump, University of Wisconsin, Madison, United States - 3A200A (version 2) | ecosystem: Environmental > Terrestrial > Nest > Insects nest > Nest...
ACTGGGGCCGCTATCGCCTGCTGATCGAGGACAAGCAGACCGGCGCGGCGACATCGATGCGCTTCCGCGCCGGCTGGTCGGCGGGGGCCGAGGCCGCCGAGACGCCGGACAAGGTCGAGGTGACGGTCGAACAGGCCGCCTACAAGCCCGGCGCCACCGCACGGGTCAGCGTCAAGCCGCCCTTCGCCGGCGAACTGATGCTGGCCGTCGCCGGCGAGAAGATCCATTCGCTGCGCCAGGTGCAGGTGCCCAAGGACGGCGGGGTCTATGAAATCCCCGTCCAGCCCGACTGGGGCCCCGGCGCCTATGTGCTGGCGACGCTGTACCGGCCGCTGGCCGACGGCCGCGACCGCGAGCCGGTGCGGGCCGTGGGCGTCGCCTGGGTCGGCGTCGACATGGCCGACCGCCAGCTGGCGGTCAGCATGGCCGCGCCCGAGACGATGCGGCCGCGCAGCACCCTGACCGTGCCGGTCACGGTGGGCAACGCCGGCCAGGAAAAGGTCTTCCTGACGCTTGCCGCCGTCGACGAAGGCATCCTGCAGCTGACCCGGTATCAAAGCCCGTCGCCGGTCGGCTATTTCTTCGGCAAGCGCCGGCTGGGCATCGACCTGCGCGACGATTACGCCCGGCTGCTGGAGCCGCGCGGCGCGATGGGCGAGATCCGCTCGGGCGGTGACGGCATCGGCGGCAAGGGCCTGCCCGTGGTGCCGACCAAGACGGTCGCGCTGTGGTCGGGGCTGGTCGAGGTCGGGGCCGACGGCCGCGCCGACATCACCTTCGATGTGCCCGACTTCAACGGCCAGCTGCGCCTGATGGCGGTGGCCCACGGCAAGACCAGGCTTGGTGCCGCCGAGGGCCGGGTCATCGTGCGCGATCCGGTGGTGGCGGAAATCTCGCTGCCCCGCTTCCTGGCCCCCGGCGACGACGGCCGCATGACCCTGTTCATGCACAACCTGGAAGGGGCACCCGGCGATTACGGCGTGCAACTGGTCGCCGACGGCGCGGTGACCCTGCCGCAGCCCGCCCCGGCGACCGTCGCCCTGGCCAAGGATGCCCGCAAGGTCGACACCCTGCCGATCAAGGCGCAGGGCGCCGGCATCGGCCGGGTGGCGATGACCGTGTCGGGCCCCGACGGCTGGTCGGTGACCCGCGAATGGAAGATCGCGGTACGCTCGCCCTACTATCCCTTGACGGTCGAGCAGGTGGCGGCGCAGAAGGCCGGCGAACGCTGGGCCTTCGACCCCCGGCTGCTTGATGCGTTCGAGGCCGGCGCCGCGGTGTCGATCGGCTACAGCCCCCTGCGCGGCATCGATGTCGCCGGCATCATGCAGTCGCTGGACCGCTATCCCTATGGCTGCTCTGAGCAGCTGACCAGCCGGGCCCTGCCGCTGCTGTCGTTCTCGGACCCCGCCCTGCTGAACCTGGCCGGGGCGCAAGCCGACGCGGAGGTGAAGAACCGCGTGCAGCAGACCGTCGACAAGCTGCTGGAGCGCCAGGACGAGGCCGGCCATTTCGGCCTGTGGCGGCTGGGCGACGAAGCCCCGCCATACGTGCAGGTCTATGTCGTCGACTTCCTGGACCTGGCCAAGAAGCGCGGCTTTGCCGTGCCCGACTTCGCCCTGGCCCGCGGCATGGATCAGGTACGGCGGATCGCGGGCGGCAACAGCCAGGGTTACATGCCCGAACGCGACCTGAGCGCCGAGGCCTATGCCAGCTATATCCTGGCCCGGGCCAACCGCGCCGATATCGGCGAGCTGCGCTATTTCCACGACGCGATGGCCGGCAAGCTGAAATTCCCGCTGGCCCAGGCCGAATTGGGTGCCGCCCTGGCGATGATGGGCGACCAGGCCCGCGCCGCCTCGGCCTTCGGGCTGGCCGACCAGGCCATCAACCGCTGGCCCGGCGAGCAGCGGGCCGATTTCGACTGGTATCGCACCCGCCTGCGCGACATCGCCGGCGCGGTGGCGATGGCGGCCGAATCGCGCCAGACCGACCGCGTGCGGGCCTGGCTGCCGGCGCTGGAACGCAACGCACGGCTGCCCGAGGCGATGACGACCCAGGAGAAGGCCTGGTCGTTGCGCGCGGCCAGCGCCCTGCTGGCCCAGGCCGGCCCGCTGACCCTTGCCGTCGATGGCATCTCGCAGGCGTCGTCGGGCGGGGCGGTGCGCCGGTTCAGCCCGGACGAGAATGCCCTGCGCCTGGGTTTTGCCGTCACCAACGGCGGCACCGCCGACGTGTGGCGCACGGTGTCGATCCAGGGCAGCCCCAAGACCGCCCCGCCGCCGATGGCCAACGGGTTCGAGCTGCACAAGACGTTCTATACGCTGGACGGCGAGGAAGCCGACCTGACCCAGGTCCGCCAGAACGACCGCATCGTCATCAACCTGACCGGCAAGATCCTGAACAACCTGCCGGCCCAGGTCGTGCTGGTCGATTACCTGCCGGCCGGGTTCGAGATCGAATCGGTCGCCCCCAGCGGCACCGAGGATCCGGCCTTCGGTTTCCTGCCGTCGTCGTCGCCGACGCGGATCAAGGAGGCGCGCGACGACCGTTTCGTCGCCGCCTTCGACCTGAACCGCCCGTCGCGCTACAGCTGGAGCGACGAGCAGCCGCGGACCGAATTCAACATGTCCTACCTGGTCCGCGTCGTCACCCCTGGGCATTTCGTCCTGCCGGGTGCCGCCGTCGAGGACATGTACCGGCCCGGCCGCATGGCGCGCACCGCCGTCGGCAGCGTTTCCGTCGGCCAGGCGCCGTAAGGCCCGATGGCTCGAGGGCGCCTCTGGCTCGGCCTTGCCGCGATTGCCCTGACCGGCATCGCGGGCCTGGCCGGGCTGGGCGCCCTCGACCGCGCCTATCCGCCCGACTATTCGCACCTGACCCGGCTGTCGACCGTCGTCACCGCGCGCGACGGCACGGTGCTGCGGGTATTCCGCGCCGGCGACGATGCCATCCGCCTGCCGGCCACGGTGACCCAGGTCGAACCCGCTTATCTCGACATGCTGCTGGCCTACGAGGATCGCCGTTTTCGCTGGCATCCCGGGGTCGACCCCATATCCCTGCTGCGCGCGGTCGGGCAGACCGTGATCCATGGCCGCGTCGTCTCGGGCGCCTCGACCTTGACCATGCAGGTCGCCCGGCTGCTGGAACCGCGGCCGCGCACCCTGCGCTCGAAACTGGTCGAAATGGTCCGCGCCGTGCAGCTGGAACGCCGGCACAGCAAGGACGAAATCCTCGGCATGTACCTGACGCTGGCCCCCTTCGGCGGCAATCTCGCGGGGGTGCGCGCCGCCAGCCTGGCCTATTTCGGGCGCGAGCCGGACCGGCTGGGCCCGGCCCAGGCCGCCCTGCTGGTCGCCCTGCCGCAATCGCCGACCCGCCGCCGGCCCGACCGCCACCCTGACGTGGCGCGCGATGCCGCGCACCGGGTGCTGGACCGGGTAGCCGCCGCGGGGGTGATCGACGACATCGCCCGCGCCGAAGCGCGCGAAGCCGGACTGCCGGCGACCCGCCGCCCGCTGCCGATGAGCAGCCCGCATCTGGCCCAGACCTTGGCCGCCGGCGCGCCCGCCGGCAGCACCGTGCCCACGACCCTCGATGCCGGGCTGCAGCAGGGGCTGGAAACCCTGGCGGTGCGCGAACGGCCCTGGTTCGGCGACGATGCCAGCCTGGCCGTGCTGGTCGTCGACAATGCGACGGCCGAGGTGCGCGGCTATCTCGGCGGCGCCGATTTCTTCGGGCCGCACGGCCAGGTCGACATGATCAGGGCGTCCCGCTCGCCGGGCTCGACGCTGAAGCCGTTCATCTACGGCCTGGCCTTCGACGACCTGATGATCCACCCCGAAACGGTGATCGAGGACAAGCCGCTGGCCTTCGGCGGTTATGCCCCGCGCAATTTCGACCTGGGATATCACGGCGAGGTCACGATCCGCACCGCGCTGCGCCAGTCCCTGAACCTGCCCGCCGTCGCGGTATTGGAACGGGTCGGACCCGAACGGCTGGTGGCGGCCTTCACCGCCGCGGGCGTGCAGACCAGACTGCCCCGCGGCGCGACCGAGGCCGGTCTGCCGATCGCCCTGGGCGGCGTCGGCATCAGCCTGGCCGACCTGGCGCGGCTTTATCGGGCGGCCGGCAGCGACGGCCTAAGCCGGCCGCTGCGCTATCGCCTGGACCAGCCGCCGCCCGCGGAAACCCCGCGGTCCTTGCTGGGCCCCGTCGCGCGCTATTATCTGGGCGACATCCTGGCCGATGCGGCGATGCCCGACGCCGTGACCCAGGTGGCGGCGCAGGGATCGGCGCGGCGCGTCGCCTACAAGACCGGCACGTCCTATGGCTTTCGCGATGCCTGGGCGATCGGCTGGTCGTCGAGCCACACGGTCGCGGTCTGGGTCGGCCGGCCCGACGGCAGCCCGCGCCCGGGCGCGATGGGCCGCAATGCCGCCGGCCCGGTCATGGTCAAGGTGTTCGACCTGATCCCGGACCAGCAGGGCCTGCGGTTCGCCGCCATGCCGCAAGGCGCGATCCAGGCGGCCGGTACCAGCCAGCTGCCGCCGGCGCTGCAGCGGTTCCGGTTCGGCGCCGGGGTGACGCGCGGCGCCGATGTCGCCAGCGACGGCCCGCGCATCCTGTTCCCGCCCGATGGCGCCACCGTCGAACTGCCGCGTGACGACCAGTCCCAGCTGGATACCCTGGCACTGAAGGCCGAAGGCGGCGAGGCGCCGCTGCGCTGGCTGGTCAACGGCCAGCCGGTGGCGGGCCTGCATCGCCGCAACGATGCCTTCTGGCAACCCGACGGCGAGGGTTACGCCGAAATCGTCGTCATCGACGCCGCCAACCGCCGGGCCCGCGCCGAAGTCCGGCTGCGTTAGGCGCGGGCGACCGCCAGATCGCTGTCATTGCTGATGACGCAGTTGCCGCCGGCGGCCCGGGCCTGGGCGACCGCGCGGTCGGCGCGGGCCATCACGGTCGCGACGCTCTGGTCGGCGGCCAGCGGCCCGGCGACGCCGATGGCGCAGGACAGCTGGACACTGTCGCCGGTGGCGCCGATCAGCACGGCGGCGCGGATTTCCTGCTGCAGCCGTTCGGCCGTCGCCACCGCCTCGGAAAAGCCGGTCTCGACCAGGATAAGATAGAATTCCTCGCCGGAGAAGCGGGCGACGACATCCTCGACCCGGACATGGGTGCGGCAGGCCTCGGCCACCGCCGCGATCGCGGCATCGCCGGTATCGCGGCCATGGCGCAGGTTGATGTCCTTGACTGCATCGATATCCAGCGCGACCAGGGTGAACGGCCGCTTGTGCCGCCGCCAGATCGCAAACGAGCGTTCGACCGACATCAGGAAGGCGGTGCGGTTCAGGGCGCCGGTCAGCGGGTCGACGGTGACCTCGTGGCCCAGCCGGTCCTCGGTCGCGACGATGTCGTGTTCCAGGGTCGCGGTGGCGATCAGCACCAGCCCGATCAGCGCCAGGATGGCCAGCACCCCTTCGGCCACCGCATTGGCGATGGCGATCGCGCCGCTGTCGGGCCAGGCAAGGCAGGCGCCGGCCGCCGCGACGCTGCGCACCGCATTGGCCAGGAAGACCAGCGCCACGCCCTGACGCAGCCGGCCGACGGCATCGCCATCGGGCTGGCGGAACCGCAGGAACAGTTCGGTCGACAGCGCGGCGGCCAGCAGCATGCCGAAGACATGGATCCAGGACACTGCCGCGCCGGCACCGATCAGCACCGCGCCACCGGCCGCGCCGACCACCAGATAGGCCAGATGCAGCCGCGCCGTCGCCTCGCCGGCGAAGCGGATCGCGCCATGCGCCAGGATGACCAGGGCCAGCGCCGTCAACCCTTCCTGTGCCGCGGCGGGTGTCGCCATCGTGATCCCGCCGGGCAGGGTCGAGATCGCGTTGGCCAGGGCCCAGACCGCGCCGCCCACGGCCCAGGCCTTGACGCCGCGGACATGGCGCTGGGTCAGGCCCAGGCCGGCCAGCGCCAGCGCCGCGCCCATCGCCATGGCGGCCAGGATCAGGTTCGAGGTAACGCCGTCCAGCGTCGGCATGCCGGGATTCCCTTGGTAACGACAGGCGGCCGACTATAGGCCGCGGGTCAGCCAGATCGAAGCGGGAAGCGCGCCGTCGGGGCCGGGCAGGCGGGCCACGACCGAGGTGGCCAGCCGGTCGGCGAGGCGGGTCTGGACATAACGGCTGTTCCACATCAGCCGCCAGCCGCCCTGCAGCAGACAGGCCACGCCCTGCTGTTCGTTGTAACCGCGCCAGCCCCAGCCGGCGGGATAGTCGTCGGGCAGGAAGATGTCGTGGATATGGACCAGCACGCCGGGCGCCAGCATCGGCAGGATCTGGTTGAACAACAGATCGACGTCCGAGCCCGGCATCAGCACGTGGCTGGAATCGATGAACAGGATGTCGCCGGGTTGCAGCGCGGCGAACAGCCCGCGGTCGGCCTGATGCACCGTGGCGCGATGATAGGCCACGGCCAGGCCGTCCAGCCGGGCACGCGGCGCCGGATCGATCGCGGTGAAGACGCAGTCCAGCGCAGCGTCGGCGATGGCCCGCGCCATCACCCGGGTCGAGTGGCCCGAGCCGACTTCGACGATGCGGCGCGGCCGGTGGCGGCGGACCAGGGCATAGGCGGCGACGGCATCCAGCGTCGGAAACCAGTCCTGTTCGAAGCGCGGCGCCGGGGCCGGGCCGCCGAAGCGGGCGAAATCGGCGGCATGACCGTCGATCATGTCCAGCACGGCCAGGAAGTCGGGCGTCGCGGCCGCGCACAGCGCCTCGACCGCCGGATAGGGGCCGGCACCGCCGTCCGGCGGCAGCGTGGCGGCATATCGATAAGGGATGAACCAGCCGCGCCGGGCCAGGCCGGTCAGCGTGGCCAGGCCGAAGGCCAGGCGGCGATGAAAGCGGGTCACGGCCGGGCGATCGTCACGGCCGCAGGATCATGCCCTCGCGCGCCACCACCGACCCGGGGCGGGTCGCCGCGATCTCGGCGGCGACCTTGTCCATGAAGTCGTCGTCGTGGTCGGGATCGTGGTGGAAGGCGACGAAGGTCTTGACGCCGGCGGCATCGCACAGCCGCATGCCTTCGTTCCAGGTCGAATGACCCCAGCCGACCCGGGTCTTGTGTTCCTCGTCCGAGAACATGCTGTCATAGATCATGATGTCGGCGCCGGCGATCAGGCCGAGGATGTTGGGGTCGAGGCCGCCGGGCTTGTGTTCGGTATCGGTGACGTAGCAGATCGCCCGCCCGCCGAATTCGACGCGATAGCCGGTCGCCTGGTCGGGATGTGACAGCCGGCAGGTGCGGATGGTGATGCCGTCATGCGGTTCAAGCGTCGCGCCGCATTCGAAATCGAGATAGTCGAGCTTGGCCGGGAAGATCGAGGGCGGCACCGGAAACAGCGGCGACATCATCAGCTGGCACAGCACTTGGTGGATCGCGCCATGCGCGCCGCCCAGGTGACCGGCATGGATGCGGACCACGTTGCGCTTGTCGAAGAACGGCACGAAGAACGGCAGGCCGCAGACATGGTCGTAATGGGTATGGGTCAGGAAGATGTCGACGTCCAGCGGCCCTTCCGGCATCAGCTTGTGCCCGAGCTGTCTGAGGCCCGTGCCCGCGTCGAAGACCAGGCTGCGCGATCCGCAGCGTATCTCCAGGGTCGAGGTATTGCCCCCGTAGCGCGCCGTCTCCGGTCCGCCACAGGCAATCGATCCGCGCACGCCCCAGAAACGGACGTGAAAATCCTCAGCACCGTCCAATGCCCGGCTCCCCTCGGCTCGGCATGGGCCATAGCCGCGAACGACCTATATCACCCCAGCATAGATCGAACCGACATGAGGGTCATCATACGGGTGTAATGCTGCGAGATCAACGCGAGCCTCTGTCCGGTCATTGCGCGGCCGGGCGACAATTCAAGGTGGTGAATTTTAGCCATTGACCCGGCCCCTGGGACCGCCCCGATTAAAGGGGCGGTCAACCGCGAAACCCCGAGGCCGCCCCGTGAACCAGCATCTGAATCCCGCCGACGCCGCCCGCCGCCTTGGCGTATCGCCCAAGGCCCTGCGGCTGTACGAACAGCGCGGGCTGATCAGGCCGCTGCGCAGCGCGGCGGGCTGGCGGGCCTATGGGCCGGTCGAGATGGCCCGGGCGGCCGAGATCGTCGGCCTGCGCGGGCTGGGGCTGAGCCTGGCGCAGATCGGCCGGGTGCTGGACGGCGACGTCCGGGGTCTGGCGCCGGCGCTGGCGGCGCATCAGGCCGGGCTGGAACGGCGGATGCAGGACCTTGCCGCCATGCTGGACCGGGTCAGGGCCTTGCGCGCGGACCTGGGCCGCGGCGAGGCACCGGCGGCCGCGGCGCTGGCCGCGACGCTGGCGCCGCCGCGGCCGGCCGTGACCTTCGACCTGCCCTGGCCCTGGGGTGGGGAACGGTTCGCATGGCGCGACATCCCGGCCCTGACCTGGATCACCGGGCCGCTGGGCAGCGGCAAGACCCGGCTGGCCCAGGCCCTGGCCGCCGCGCTGCCGGGCGGCAGATTTCTGGGGCTGGACCGCCAGGCGGATGCAGCCGCGGCATCGTCACCCGCCGTCGCCCACGACCTGGCTTGGCTGGTCGAGGATGGCGCCACACCGTCAGAGGCCCTGGCCGCGCTGCTCGGCGGCATCCATGCCGCTGCGCCGGGCCCGGTCGTGATCGATATGATCGAGCAGGGTCTGGACGAGGCGACGCAGGCGGCCGTCGCCGCCTGGGCACGCAACCGCAGGCCCGAGGCCGGCCCCCTGTTGGCGATGACGCGGTCGACCGCCATGCTGGATCTGGCGGCGGTCGGGCCGGACGAGGCGATCATCCTGTGCCCGGCCAACCATGCCCCGCCGCTGCGGGTGGCACCCTGGCCGGGGTCGCCGGGTTACGAGGCGGTCGCCACCTGCCTGGCCGCGCCCGGCGTGCGGGCGCGAACGGCCGGGGTCATCGCGTTCAGGCCGCCTGCCAGCGCACCGCCGCCCCGGTGACGCGGCCCAGGAAACAGGCCATGTGGTCGACCGCATCGGCGGCCAGCCGGCCGGGCAGGGCGGTGAAGCCGTGCACCCCGCCGGGATGAACAGCCAGTTCGGCCTGATTGCCGGCGGCGATCCAGCGCGCCTGCATGAACAGCGTGTCGTCGACCAGCGGGTCCAGCGTGCCGACGGTGAACAGGGCCGGCGGCAGGCCGCGCAGATCGGCATGCAGGGGCGAGATGTCGGGATGGCGGCGGTCCAGCGCCGGCGGCACGAAATCGGCGGCCACCGCCTGGAATCGGCGCCGATCGGCGCTGCGCGCGCTGGGGGTCAGGTCCAGATCGTAGAAACCGAAGGCCAGGTTGGCCGCGACGAAGGCCCGGCCATGCCCCGCATCGCGCAGGCGCAGCAGGGTGATGGCGGCCAGTTGCGCGCCGGTGGATTCGCCGCCGATCACCAGTTGCGCCGTGCCGAACAGGTCGCGCGCCCGGCCGATCAGCCAGCGGGCCGCGGTTTCGCAATCGTCCGGGCCGGCCGGATAGGGATGGGCCGGCCCCCGGCGATAATCGACGCTGATGCAGGCCATGCCGGTCAGGTCGGCGAGCCGCGCCAGCATGGCGTCGCGCCGCTCGGGCCCGCCCATCACCCAGTCCCCGCCGGGGATATGCAGATAGACCCCGGTGGCGCGGCGCGGCGCGATCACCCGCAAGGTGACGGCGCCGCCCTGGCGGCGGCGCACCTCGTAGATGTCGACCCGCGCCGGGCAGGGCGCCGCCGGCAGCGCCGCGCCAGCGACCAGGCCGGCATTTACCGCGCGCGTCTCGGCCGAAACCGCCGACGGGTGGAACAGGGCGGGGTCGAGGCTGTCGGTCTTGCCGGTCATGTCGGATCTTTCGCGCCTGAATCATCCTTGGGCAGGGATGATGGCCCCGACTGGTGTCAAATAGTGTCAGCAGGCCGATGATGCCTGGCCCGTTCGGCGTCCTGCGTGGTCCAGGCGCGGATCAGGGCCTGGCGCGGCTTGGGGTAGCGGTCGTCCAGCGCTTCCAGACCGACGATGCGATCGGCCCGGAAATGGCGGAAATCGGCGCGCAACTCGCACCAGGCGACCAGCAGGCGGGCGGATTCGAACTGGATCAGGGTCAGCGGCCAGATGACCCGTTCGGTCCGCGTGCCGCGATCGTCGGCATAGGCGATGCGGATCTTGCGTTCGCGCCGGATGGCCTGGCGCAGGGCCGACGGCTCGACCACCTCGGCCGCCGCGACCCGCCAGGCCGGCGCGACGGTCAAGGCCGGGTTTTCCAGCGTCGCGGTCAGGGTGTCGGGCAGCACCGCGGCGATCTTGGCCAGGGCATCCTGGGCGGCCGCCACCAGATCGCGGTCGCCGCGCCCGGCGACCCAGCGGGCGCCCAGCGTCAGCGCTTCCAGCTCGGCCTCGGTGAACATCAGCGGCGGTAGGGTGAAACCGGGGCGCATGACAAAACCCACCCCGGCCTCGCCGTCGATCGGCGCACCCTGGGCGATCAGGATCTCGATGTCGCGATAGATCGTGCGCTTGGACACGCCAAGCTCCTGGCCCAGCACATCGGCGCTGACCGGCCGGCGCCGGCGGCGCAGGGCCTGCAGCAGGTCGAACAACCGGGCCGAACGCGACATCGTGTTTCCCCAAACCCAACGGACGGCCAGGACTATGCCGTGCCGCGGCCGGCCTTGGAACCCCGCTGGACTCGGGGTGCCGTAACGTTATAACATCGGCCCGATCATGTCGCCCCATCACGACCATACCGGCCACCGCCATGGCGCCGCGCCGTCGACCGTTAAGCGGCCGGCATCCCTGACCCGCCCCGACTGGAGCCTGATCGGCGCCGGCGTCGGCATGCGGCTGTTGCTGGCCCTGCCGGTGCTGGCGGTGCTGTGGCTGATGGTCGCCTGGGCGATGGCCCCGGCGGGGATGGAGTAGGGCATGATCCGGCTGGACAATGTTTCCGTCGCCTATGACCGTCATCCCGCCGTCCACCATGTGTCCGGCGCGTTCAAGGCCGGCGAGTTGACCGCGGTGGTCGGGCCCAACGGCGCCGGCAAGTCGACCCTGCTGCGCGCCATCGTCGGCGCCGCCAAGCTGGAGCACGGCCGGGTGGTGCTGGACGGTATCGAGCGGCGCGACATCGCCTATCTGCCCCAGGCCGCCGCGATCGACCGCAGCTTTCCCATTTCGGTCGGCGAACTGGTCCAGCTGGGCCATTGGCGCCGGGTCGGCGCCTGGGCCGCGATTTCCGGCCGCCAGCGCGACGAGGCCGCTGCAGCGCTGGCCGCAGTCGGCCTGGACGGGTTCGCCCGCCGACCGATCGAGGGGCTGTCGATCGGCCAGTTCCAGCGCGTGCTGTTCGCCCGGCTGCTGCTGCAGGATGCCCGCGTCATCCTGCTGGACGAACCCTTCAACGCCGTCGACGCCCGCACCACCACCGACCTGATCGAGGTCGTGCTGCGCTGGCGGGCCGAGCAGCGAACCATCATCATGGTCGCCCACGACCACGACCTGGTGCAGCGCCACTGTGCCGAAACCCTGCTGCTGGCGCGCGAATGCATCGCCTGGGGCCCCACCGGCGACGTGCTGACCGCCCAGAACCAGCTGCGCGCCCGCGCGATGGCCGAGGCCTGGGCCGGTACCGCGCCGGTCTGCGAACGCGACGCCGCCTGAGAATTCTGCCGCCATGACCCTGTCCGAGCTGTTCATTGCGCCGTTCGCCGAATTCGCCTTCATGCGCCGGGCGCTGGTCGCCGGCATCGCGCTGGCCATCGGCGGCGGGCCGCTGGGGGTCATGCTGCAATTGCGACGGATGAGCCTGGTCGGCGACGCGATGAGCCATGCGGTGCTGCCCGGCGCCGCCATCGGCTTCGTCGTGGCCGGGCTGTCGCTGCCGATCATGGGGGCGGGCGGTTTCATCGCCGGGCTGATCGTCGCCGCGCTGTCCGGGCTGGTCAGCCGCTTCACCGCGCTGCGCGAGGATGCGAGCTTTGCCGCCTTCTACCTGATCTCGCTGGCGCTGGGCGTGCTGATCATCTCGCTGCATGGCGGGGGCAATGTCGACGTCATGCATGTCCTGTTCGGCAGCGTGCTGGCGGTGGACGATACCGCGCTGGTCCTGGTCGTGGGCATCACCAGCCTGACCATCGTCGTGCTGGCCGTGATCCTGCGGCCGCTGGTGCTGGACTGCGTCGATCCCGATTTCCTGCGCACGGTGTCCGGGCGCGGCGGGCTGTACCACCAGGTCTTCCTGCTGCTGGTCGTGGGCAACCTGGTCGCGGCCTTCCTGGCCCTGGGCACGCTGATGGCGGTCGGGCTGATGATGCTGCCGGCCGCCGCGGCGCGGTTCTGGGCGCGCGGCCTGGCCGGCACCGCGGTGCTGGCGTCAGTCATCGGCATCGTGTCGTCGGTGGCGGGGCTGATCCTGTCCTATCACCTGGACCTTGCCAGCGGCCCGGCCATCGTGCTGGTGGCCGGCGTCGTCTATGCCGTGTCGCTGACGGTGGGCCGCTTCGGGTCGCTGCGCGCCAATCTGCTGCCGCCGCGCCATCGCGCGGCCTGACATCACCAGCCCGGAGGCTGCCTCATGCTGAACCGTCGCCGTCTTGCCGCCGTGATCGCCGCGGCCGCCCTGGTGCTGCCCGGCGCCGCCCTGGCCGCCGACCCGATCCCGGTGGTCGCCACCTTCTCGGTCATCGCCGACATGACCCGCGCCGTCGGCGGCGACCGCATCGCGCTGCGCACGCTGGTCCCGGCCGACAACGACGCCCATGTCTTCCAGCCCAGCCCCGGCGATGCCCAGGCCCTGGCCGCCGCGCGCCTGGTCGTCACCAACGGCCTGGGCATGGAAGGCTGGATGGACCGGCTGATCAAGGCGTCGGGCTACAAGGGCGAGGTCGTCGTCGCCACCAGGGGCATCAAGACCCTGACGATGGAGGACGACGATCATGGCCACGGCCACGGCCATGGCGCGGCCGACAAGGGCAAGAAGGTCACCGACCCCCATGCCTGGCAGAATGCGCTGAACGGCCAGATCTATGCCCGCAACATTGCCGAGGGGCTGGCCCGCATCGATCCCGCGGGGTCGGCCGCCTATCGCGCCAATGCCGAGGCCTATGCCGCCGAGTTGCAGACACTGGACGCCTGGATCAAGGCCGAGGTCGCGAGCGTGCCGGCCGCCCAGCGCAAGGTGATCACCAGCCACGACGCCTTCGGTTACCTGGCCGCGGCCTACGGCATCACCATCCTGTCGCCCCAGGGCATCTCGACCGATGCCGAACCCTCGGCCAAGGACGTCGCCCGGCTGATCCGCCAGATCCGCAAGGAAAAGGTGCGCGCCGTGTTCATCGAGAACATGACCGATCCCCGCCTGATCCAGCAGATCGCGCGCGAGACCGGCGCGGTGGTCGGGGGCACGCTGTATTCCGACGCCTTGTCAGGGCCGGGCGGTCCGGCCGATACTTACATCAAGATGTTCCGCCACAACCTGCCGCTGCTGGTCGCCGGCATGAAGGGCGGCCAGTCCTGAGACAGGTATTTCGAGGTTTGAGGCGATGAGCCAGACTCCCGTCACCGTGCTGACCGGCTATCTCGGCGCCGGCAAGACCACGCTGCTGAACCGTATCCTGACCGAGCAGCACGGCAAGCGTTACGCCGTCATCGTCAACGAATTCGGCGAAATCGGCATCGACAACGACCTGGTCGTCGATGCCGACGAAGAAGTCTTCGAGATGAACAACGGCTGCATCTGCTGCAACGTGCGCGGCGACCTGATCCGCATCCTGGACGGGTTGATGAAGCGCCGGGGCAAGTTCGATGCGATCCTGGTCGAGACCACGGGGCTGGCCGATCCCGCCCCGGTCGCCCAGACCTTCTTCGTCGACGAGGACGTGCGCCGCCAGACCCGTCTGGACGCGATCGTCACCGTGGTCGACGCCCGCCATATCGGCCGGCGCCTGAAGGATGCGGCCGAGGCCGAGGGGCAGATCGCCTTTGCCGACGTCATCGTCCTGAACAAGACCGACCTGGTCACCCCGGCCGAGCTGGCCGAGGTCGAGGGGACGATCCGCCGGATCAACGCCCTTGCCCCGATCCACCACGCCGAACGCTGCGACGTGGCGCTGGACCGGATCCTGGATTGCGGTGCCTTCGACCTGGAGCGCATCGTCGCCATCGAACCGCATTTCCTGCACCATCATCATCACCATCACCACAACGAGGACGTCACCTCGCTGTGCCTGACCGCCGACCGCGCGCTGGACCCCGCGCGCTTCGACCGCTGGATCGGCACACTGCTGCAGGAGAAGGGCCAGGACATCCTGCGTTCGAAAGGCATCCTGGACCTGGCCGGCCATGACGACCGTTTCGTCTTCCAGGCCGTCCACATGATCCGCGACGGCGATTTCCAGCGGCCCTGGAAGCAGGGCGAGAAACGCGAAAGCCGCCTGGTCTTCATCGGCCGCAATCTCGACGAAAAGGCGCTCGCCGATGGCTTCGCGGCCTGCCGCGTCTGACGGCGCGGCGCTGGCCGTACCCGTCCGGCGCTGGCATGTCGACGCCCCCGTCACCGGCATGGCGGCGGTGGGCGACCGCATCGCGGTCGCCGGCGGCGACGGCGCCCTGCGCTGGTTCGATCCGGCCGCCCTGCCCAAGGCCGCGCCGCCGGCGCTGGCCGGCCATGACGGCGCCATCCTGACCCTGGCATCCGGCGGGACCCAGGCGGTCACCGGCGGCGACGACGGCTGGATCGCCGCGGCGGCGGCGGGCGAGGCGCCGCGGCGCCTGGCCCGGGTCGCGCGCGGCTGGGTCAATCACCTGGACGCCGACCCGGCCGGCGGGCGCATCACTGCCGCGGCCGGGCGCAGCCTGTACGTGCTGAACCCCGACGGGTCCGAACGGCTGCGGCTGGACGACCATCCGTCGACCATCGCCGCCGTCGCCCTGACCAAAGGCGGGCGGCGGGTGGCGGCCGCCCATTACGGCGGGGTCACGCTGTGGTCGGCCGAACGCCGGTCGGAACCCAGGCGCCTGGACTGGAAGGGATCGCATATCGCGGCATCGTTCAGCCCCGACGGGCGTTTCCTGCTGACCGCGATGCAGGAAGCCGCGCTGCATGGCTGGCGCCTGGCCGATGCCCATGACATCCGCATGAGCGGTTATCCCGCCAAGAGCAAGTCGCTGTCCTGGTCGGCCGACGGCCGCTGGATGTGCTGTTCGGGGGCCGAGGTCGTCACCGCCTGGGATTTCAGCGGCGAGGGGCCGATGGGCCGGCCGCCGCGCGAACTGTGCGCCGGCGATACCATCGCCGTCATCGTCGCCTGCCATCCCGCCCACGGCCTGCTGGCGGCGGGGTTCGAGGACGGCGCGGTCCGCGTCGGCCAGATCGAGGAGGGCGGCGAGGCCGAATTGCCGCCGGCCGGCGACGACACCCCGGTCACCGCCCTGGCCTGGGCCGCCGACGGCACCACGCTGTTCGCCGGGACCGAGGGCGGCGACATCGCCGCCTACGATCTGGCGAAGAAATAGAGCGCGCTACGGGATCAGCTTGTAGCCGCCGGGTTCGGTGACCAGCAGACGGGCGGCCGACGGATCGCGCTCGATCTTCTGGCGCAGGCGGTAGACATGGGTTTCCAGCGTATGGGTGGTGACCCCGGCGTTGTAGCCCCAGACTTCGGCCAGCAGGGTTTCGCGCGGGACCAGGCGCTGCTGGGCGCGGTACAGGAATTTCAGGATGCCGGTTTCCTTTTCGGTCAGCCGCACCTTCTTGCCCGCCTTCTCGTTGTCCAGCAGCAGCTTGGCCGCCGGCTTGAAGGTATAGGGGCCGATGGTCAGCACCGCGTCTTCCGAGGTTTCGTGCTGGCGCAGATGGGCGCGGATGCGGGCCAGCAGCACGCCCAGCTTGAAGGGCTTGGTGACATAGTCGTTGGCGCCGGCCTCCAGCCCGTCGATCGTGTCTTCCTCGGCCACCTGGGCGGTCAGCATGATGATCGGCGTGCGCACCGCCTCGGCCCGCAGGCGGCGGCACAGCGCGCGCCCGTCGCCGTCGGGCAGGCCGACGTCGAGCAGGATCAGGTCGAAGGCTTCCGACGTGGCAAGCCGGTGCCCCGCGGCGACGGTATCGGCCTGGACGGTCGTGAATTCGCCCTCGAGCTCGAGCTGCTCGGCCAGGGCCTGGCGCAGGGCGCTGTCGTCGTCGACGAGAAGGATGCGGCGGTTGGTCATCGATCGGTCACTGCTCGGGTCTGTTTCAGGGCTTGGTCGCGATCAGGTCGTGCAGGGCGCGGGTCAGGGGATGGTCGGGCCGGCCCCAGGCATCGATCGCGTCGAAATGGTTGAGGCCGGGCAGGGGCACGGTGACGGGACGCCGGCCGCGCGCGGTCAGCGCCGCGGCGAAGACATCCTGCTGGGCATGGAATTCCGGCGGCTCGATCCCGCCCGAGGCCAGGATCAGCGGCGCGATCGGCGCCCCATCCAGCACCATGGTCAGCGGCGAATTGCGCCGCGCCACGTCGGCATCCATCCCCAGCTTGTCGTTAAGGTAGGTCAGGCGGATCGGTTCGAGTTCGT
>Ga0222420_100532_pt1 | contig 16311 bp, 21 predicted proteins | sample 3A2ome_FD_182470 | JGI IMG/M metagenome (GOLD analysis project Ga0222420, IMG submission 182470) | Enriched microbial communities from leaf-cutter ant dump, University of Wisconsin, Madison, United States - 3A200A (version 2) | ecosystem: Environmental > Terrestrial > Nest > Insects nest > Nest...
TGGCCTGCGGGGTCAGCGCTTTACCCCGAAGCCCACCTTCAGCGCTTCGATGTGCAGGTGGGCCTCGGCCAGCAGCTTCTTGAGCTTGGTGTTCTCGCCCTCGATCTCGCGCAGCCGCGTGGCCTCGCGGGCCTGCATGCCGCTGAACTTGGCGCGCCACTTGTAGAAGGTCGCATCGCTGAAGCCGCCCAGGCGGCACAGCTCCTTGACCGGCATGCCGCCCTCGGCCTGCTTGATAAAACCGATGATCTGCTCGTCGGTGAATCTGCTCTTCTTCATGTCCGTTCTTCCTCTCAAAACGGACTCTACTAACCTTCAACTGGTACTCCCTTTGGGGAGCAGGTCAATTCGACGGAGTCCTGCCTCTGTGTATAGCGGAACCCAGCGTGACAGATTGCCGTTGACGCTAACGCAACCCGGCAGGCTTCAACGAGGCAAATATAGCTCCGCACCGTGGCGCCCGGCGCTTACGAGAACTACGGTGCCACGCGCCGCAGCGGCGTGGAGGCCAGCGCGCTGTGGACGGTGCGCAGCGACATGGGCCTGAATCTGGCCTGGGGCAGCGCCCGCTCGCGCGCCACCGAAAACGGCAACGCCGCGCTGATCGGCAAGCAGGTGGCTGTCCGCGTCGTTCAGGCGATGTAAGTTGCGGCGGCCTGGTCAGCCACTATAGCGAGCAGACGGTGCGTCAGCTCTTATGTGAAGGTTTGCCTGTCACAAATGCCTCCCATGTATTCATGAGTTCCCGCCGCTGCTCGAGCAGGTCTGTGCGATGGTAGGCCGCTTCGACCTTGTCCTTGATGGTGTGTGCAAGTGAACGCTCTGCAAGGTCACGAGGGACGCCTTTCTCGCTGCACCAGTCCCGAAAGCTGGACCGGAAGCCATGAGCCGTTGCAACCCTCCCAAGGGTGTCGCTGTGAGCCTTCAACCTGCGCAAAAGCGATGTGATGGCCATGTCGGAAAATTCGACCTGATCTCGTACCGAAGGGAACACGAGGGTCTCGTGCAGGCCCTTCTGCCCTTCAAGGATTGCTATTACCCGTGGAGATAGCGGAACGCGATGGGGAAACTTTGCCTTCATGCGCTCGGCAGGGATCGTCCACACTTTTGTCTTGAGATCGACCTCGTTCCAGGTCATCCCCCGCGCCTCGCCAGAGCGGCACGCAGTCAGAATCACAAATTCAAGCAAAGTGCGTGTCACCTCAGGTCGGTTACCTGGCTTGAGGTACTTTTGCACGAATTCCGGAATGTCTCGCCACGGCATGACGGGATGGTGTTGAGTTCGCACAGCTTTGCCTGGTTGCTGCGCTAGCAGGTGTCCAACCACGTCAACAGGGTTTGATTGGCAGTACCCGTGGGCCCAGCCCCAAGCAATCACTGCATGGATGCGCTGTTTGACCCGGCTGGCTGTTTCCGCCTTGGCCAGCCAGATGGGCTTGAGGACCTCCGCGACGTCGCCTGGCTGGATCTCGTGCAGAAGTTTGCTGCCCAGCTTTGGGAAAACGTACTCCTGCAGAGTGTTGATCCATTGCTGGCCATGCTTGGGGTTCTTCCAGCCAGGAAGGAGGTCTCCATGAAGTGTGCGCGCGGCGTCTCCGAAGGTGGGAACCATGGGCTTGTCCTCGATCTTTGCCTTCTCTTCCAGCGGATCCTTGCCCTCGGCCAGTTCAATGCGCATGGCAGTCGCGCGCTTGCCCACTTCCGCGATGCTGATCTCAGGGTACGAGCCCAGGCCAGCATTTCGACGCTTGCCCGAAAAGGGGCTGACGTACCGTAGGACCCACTTACCGTGGCCTTTCGTATTGGAGGGATGCAAGGCAAGGCCGGTGATGCCGCTGTGGGGAATTGCCGGGTCGGTTGGTTTGATGTTCCGGGCTTTGGTGTCAGTGATAGTGGCCATTGTGGGAGCCTGATGGGTATGCCATTCAGTATGTGCATATCCCGGCTCTTCTGAACACTTGGTCTGGTCACTTGAACAGCGCTACCGTTGATCATGAATGGCAGCGGCTTTCTTGAGTCTCACGGGCTGGTTGCCCCGCTTGCTTGGAGGCGAGCACCGGCATATTTGACGCTTGGCCATTTGCTTGCTATCAGCCCTCCCAACCACCGTCCCATCGTCGTTCAGCCTTACAAGGCTTACCAAAGTCCCCGCCTGTTGACTTTCGATAGCAGTCTTGACAATGAGTCCAGAACTTCGGGCTCTCGGGCAAGCTCGGTTATCTTGGGCGGTTCTGGTAGATCAGTGTTGGTAACTGCACGCGTTCGCAGAAGCACCTGTTCGATCAAGCTGGTTCTCGGAACCAACATGTAGTGCACGTCACAGTCTAGCCCTTGGGCAAGCTTGGCGAGGGTGTTTAGAGAAATGGTTCCATTCGCTTCTCCCTGCTCCAACTTTCGTATTCCTTGAGCCGTCATGCCCAGACGGGCTCCAAGAGCTTGGGAACTCATGCCCATAGCAAGGCGAATGGTCTTCGTCCAACCGCACCTGGGCGTGGCCACCAACTGCAGTCTTGCAAACTCGCAAAACTGCCGATCAAGCTCGGCCAAGCGTGTGAGGTTCAGGCGGTTTTTCAAAGGCGCAAATGAGAGTTGGCAACAGGCTGGTTGCCTATGCCAATGAGTTTGGGCAACCGGTAGCTTTCCATTCGCGCAAAGGTGAGCCTTGAGCGCTCATTCGACCTCAATACTCAGCTATCTTCACGCGCTCGGTCCTGATGGGACCAAATAGTCTCATATTTTCTTGAACGAGGAATCATGCTGCGCGTGGACAAAGCGACCCTTGGAAAATTCGGCGAACCAGAACTGGCGAGCCTCATCGGTCTGAGGGGGTGGCAATCAGTGTTGCCAGACGCCCTGGACGATCAGCAACTTCTGTTGGTCTCTGATCAATTGCGCGACTTGCTTGCTGGCCAGGGTTGGGATGACACCCGCGGACCAGGCAGCGCGGCGCTCCCGATCAGTCTGCTACTGCTGTCGAAGGCTGGAGCAATGCACTCAGGCAAGGATCTGGATGTAGCGATGGACACCTTGCATGAGGCCATGACCCTGCTCAGCGTTACAGTGGATCGAGAAATCGTGAGCCGCATGCTTCATCGCCAGGATGGCCGCATAGGCGCGGGACTGATGCAGGGCCTGGGAGCGCTTGTTCAGAACGTCTCGGAGCCCTTCAAGTCACCTTGTCCGGCCTGACCCGAGGCCAAAGTGCGAAAGTCGGCTTTGATGACCTTGAGGAGTTCGCTGACCGAAGCCGGGTCCAGTGTTTGGCAGTACGCAGCGGTGACCAGCGTCAGAGGATGAATCTGCAAGTTCTCGGCTAGCCCTTCAATGGTGCGGATGCCCGGCACCTGGTGGCCTTGCTCGACCCGGCTTATGTGTCGCCTGCTAGTCGCAAATAGCATGTCTTCCTGGGTCACGCCCCGGGCCGCGCGCAGTTGCTGCAGCGCACGGCCAAAGTCGGCTTGGGGACGGGAATTCTTCCGGGAGGGCATTGCCTCGATTTCCGCCCAACAGGACTTGAAAGACCACGACCAAATAGTCTCATTGCAGCAATGAAGCGCCGAGAGTTCATCCGTCAAGCTGCCCCGTCTCCCCGATATGCCCATACTCTTCCTGGATTTCGACGGAGTTCTGCATCCAGAGCATTGCCATGAGTCGAAGCACTTTTGCTGCCTGCCATCGCTGGAGAGAGCGGTACGCCAAGTCCCCGAGTACGAGCTGGTGATCACGAGCACCTGGCGTCTGCAGTACCCCTTGGAGCACCTTCGGCAGCGGTTTTCTACGGACGTGGCTGCCAGGATTACGGGGGCCACGCTCGGCTTCACGGAGCTGACGGATGTGCCCGATACGCTGGTGGGCTACGAGCGGGAGGCGGAATGCCGTGCGTGGCTGTGGGCCCATCAAGCTGCTCACCAGCCCTGGCTGGCTGTGGATGATCGTTCCTGGCTCTATAGGCCGTTTTGCAGATTTCTGTTTCTGGTCGACGGCAGGGAGGGACTCACTGCAATTGCTGGAGAGCAACTGGCTGCGCGGTTGCGCCAGCTTCTGTAGATGGCCGCCGCGTGATGCCAACACGACGCCAACATGCATCCAGAGAACGACATCATGGTCCCCACCACGCTCGTCCAGCGCATGGCCGATGAGTCTGGAAACCCGCAGGGCTTTGATACGAGTGCGTGGTTGAGCGACTGGCTCGTGAGGGCCGTCCTGGCAGTGGGCGGTCGGCAGCCCCTGGATGTCCTGAAAGAGCCGGGTAGCCTGAAACTCGTGCGCAACCTGCTGCAGGCTCTCCGGGTGGCAGATGCTCTTAGGCGTTGCGCATAGGCTATGACTTCTGGCCACCACGCACCCTATGTACCGGCATCCACACCCCGCAGCGCGGATGTGATCCTGTACCTGGACCTCGATGGCGTGGTCCACCATGAGAAGGTACTCTGGCATCCCCGCAAGGGTATCTACATGAGCCCATACCAGGCCCCGGGCCGTGCGCTGTTTGAGTGGCTTCCTATTTGGAAGAGGAGCTGGCCCTCAATCCCTCTGTAGCCCTGGTGCTGAGCAGCACCTGGTGCATTCGCCCAGGTTATTCGAAGACCCTCCAGCGGTTATCGGAGCAGCTGCGCGCGATTCATTGGCGGCACGTACCACAAGCGCGTCCATGGGACCGATCCATGGAACCTGGTGTCGTTCCACAGTACCCCGCGAGGTATGCAGCTCCGGCAGACGTGCAGCGGAGAAAACCGCGCCACTGGATCGCCCTGGACGATGACATCAAGGACTGGCCACCGCTCGCCATCGGCAACTTGGTAGCTTGTAACGGCACCACCGGGCTTTCCAACCCGGAAGTCCGAGGCGAGCTGCGGCGAAAGCTGATGCAAAGCGCTGCACCTTGAGAGGCTTCTACAGCGCGATGATGGCATGGTCATTTGCGGATCAGAGGCCTCATGTAATCCTATGATTTTGAAGGACTTATCCAAGAAATCGTGGAATTTTTTGCGGCTAAAAATGCGGCTATTCCAGCCACTGATTTGACATTGTCTGCATCCTTGATGCGGCACACCTCTCAGCCATGGTTCAACACAGGATTCTTCAGGCCTGTGCGGACCTGATGGTTCATACACTCTTCTCTAACTAGGCCCGACCGGGCATAGGCCTCTCGCCATCCTAAAGATGGTTCAGGAGACCGATTCGATCCAGCGCAGTCCGTACCGTTGCATGTCGCTCGGATTGGGCCACCAACCTCCCATTTCCCCAGCATCTGCTTGTGTGAGTTCGATGCCATCGTCAGTCACGAGGCGTGTGTGCTCTGCGAAGTCCAGAACGTATGCGTCGCCCTCGAAATCGATGACCGGTTTCAGGCCGGTCCAGCCGAAATCGTTGGCTCCATTGTTCCGCCCCAGATCGATGAGACCGATCACCTTGCCTATCGATCCCTGTGGCAAGAACTCATCCGGGGCACTCAATTTCCGGCCTTCGCCGGACGCAAAAATTTGCATACCTGATCTCGTATGAAGCGTTCCATCCCATGGTAGCCGCAAGTGCGAATTGGGAGCACCGGTTTCTGGTGAAGAATCAAAGGAGGCTGGATTTGCGCGATCTACCGTAGTGAATCAAACTTGATTAGTGGACGATTGTCCACTAAAATATCGAGCCATGGCCCGAACCAATCGCGACACGATGCATTTACGCAGTCTTCGAGCGCTCTACAGGAGTGAGGGCTGCTTTCCGTCTTACAGTCGGATCGCTTCCCATCTGGGATTCAAGGCGAAAAACGCCGCTTTCAAGCTCATCGGCCGACTCGTCTCCAGCGGACACTTGGTGAAGTCTCCTGGGGGGCGGGTAGCGCCGAGCGAGATGTTTTTTACAGTGGATCTCAGTGATGACGAGGTGCGCGCAGGATTTGGCGCTGACATAGAGGCCAACGGCCTTATGCAAGCTCAGGCGCTGGACCAGATGCTGACCGCAAAGCCTTCAAAAACAGTCTTTGTAAAGTTGCGCGGCGATTCAATGGTGGACGCAAGTATCCTGAGCGGGGACATCGCAGCCGTTGAGATTACGCATCAGGCTGTGCCCGGCGAAATCGTGATTGCGGAGGCGGATGGCCACGTTACGGTGAAGGAATTCCAGATGGTTGCGGGACGGCCTCGCCTAGTGCCTCGAAACGCGGGCATGCAAGCTCTAGACCCTCAGAAGTCGCTGAACATCATCGGCGTGGTCAGGGGAATCGTTAGAACTTTTAGACCGCCACGAACCGGCGAGGCTAAGCTAACTAAGTGGGGGGTAGCGATATGACAACAACCAGCAAAATTGAGTGGACCGAGCAAACGTGGAACCCAACAGTGGGTTGCACCAAGATTTCTCCTGGGTGTAAACACTGCTATGCGGAGGCCATGGCAAAACGGCTCAAAGCAATGGGCACGCCGGGGTATGAGAACGGATTTGCATTGACGCTTTTGCCGGACCGTCTCAATGACCCACTCAAGCGCAAGAAGCCGACGGTCTACTTTGTGAACTCGATGTCCGACCTTTTCCACGAGCGTGTACCCAATGAGTACATCGAGAAGGTATTTGAGGTGATTGCGCAGACACCTCACCATACTTACCAAATTCTCACAAAACGGGCTGCTCGGATGGAGCGCTTTTTCCGGCATCGAGCTGTTCCCAGCAACGCCTGGCTAGGTGTCTCAGTCGAAGACCGGAAATACGGCGTGCCTCGCATTGATCATCTGCGCAAGGTGCCGGCGAGTATTCGGTTTCTCTCTGTAGAGCCGCTACTGTCTGATGTGGGTGAACTTGATCTCACGGACATTCACTGGGTCATCGTCGGCGGTGAGTCGGGGCCAAAAGCGCGCCCCATGAAAACAGAATGGGCGGAGGCGGTGCGGATCCAATGCCAGGAACAAGATGTCGCATTTTTCTTCAAGCAATGGGGGGGCTGGGGCGCAGATGGCAAGAAGCGTGCGAAAGCGGCCAATGGACGCGAACTCAACGGTCGTACTTGGGACGAAATGCCCACCACGGTTGTTCAGCGTGTGATCATTCCCATAAGGCTAGAGCAGCGCGTCTAGTTATGAAGCGTCAAGACGTTGTGTCTTGAAGAACTGAGCCTAGAGATGAGGGCGATGCCTCCGATAGTCAGCGCTATCATGCAGCAGTCCCACTGCGATAACAAAGATGGTGAAACGCTCCGATAAGTACGTTTGGGTAATCGGCTCTCGGCCTCCACCGCTGGATCCACACAGCGTTGTGAAGCATGAAATCGTTCGGGAATACCTGAGCCGCTATGTCCAGGTGCTCATGAGCAACTACGTCATTGAAAGGCTTGTCCTGTCTATAGTGGATGGCTTTGCGGGTGGAGGGGAATACAGTGGTGAGAAGGCAGGCGAGTTTGTGCCTGGCTCCCCACAAATCGTGATTGACGCCTTGACCGAGCAAGGTGTGCTTCTGAACGTAGGCCGGGAGAAGCCTCGCACCCTGGACGTGCGCTACTACTTCGTCGAGAAGACGCGCTCAAACTTTGAGTACCTGAACGCACTTCTGACGGCCAAATATGGGGCGCATCGCAAGGGACAAGACATCATCACCTTGCCAGGGACGTTTCAGAAAAACTTTGCCGGGATTCGGAAAGACATTCAGAGCAGGTCCAGGAAACACCGGTCGATATTCCTCCTCGATCAGTATGCATGGGACCAAGTCACAGGCGCATTGCTCAAAGAGATCTTCAGCACCATCGAAGGTGCCGAAGTCATCCTCACTTTTGCCGTCGATAGCCTGATTTCATTTCTCAGCGACAACCACAAGAGCCGCGAAAAGATGGCGCAGATGGGTTTCGCGGAGTACATCGATTGGACCGCGCTCGAATCCTTGCGAGGAACCAACGGGCCCGCCTGGCGAGCAGCCATTCAGCGCAACTTGGCCAATGCGCTGATACGGACCAGTGGCGCGCAACATTCCACCATCTTCTATGTGACGCCGCTCGGTAGCACGCCCTGGACGTACTGGCTCGTGCATCTGTCAAACAACTACAAGGCGCGCGATGTCATGATGGAAATACATTGGGGCAAGTCCAACCAATTCACGCACTACCTTGAACCAGACGTGTTTACGCTCGGCTACTCGGCGAGTAAGGACGCTGAGGTGACGGGCCAGGATGCACTTTCGTTTGGCGAAGAATTTCAATTCGACAAGCTTGCTGCGCAGAAGTGCACCTCAGGATTGGAGCGCAAGCTCGTGCCGTGGGTATTTGACAAAGGCGGCCAGGCTGTCACCTTTCGTGAGCTTGCGCACCATCTGGGCAGCAATACCCCCGCAACGGAGAACATGCTCAAGGCTTCGCTGGATGAGGCCATTCGCTGCGGCGACATTCTTGTGAAGACCAAAAATGGCGGCCAACGCAGGAAGGGCAGTTCATTGCAGGCCGACGATGAGCTGTCGGCGCCAGAACAGCGATCTCTGATCCATCTCCCCTAAGGTAAAACGATTGTTGATGAGAGGCGAGCTAGAGCAGGACAAGTCGCTCCGCCTTTTCTGGATGCAAGGGCCGTGTCGACCGAGGATGCTGAGCATCCAAATTTTTGAGTTTTCCTGCCTTGATCAAACGCAGCAGTGAAGCTTGCAAATCTTGCGGCATCCAGTTTGTCGCTTCCAAGATGTCGGCAAAGACGGGCTCATTGACTACTGTGGGAACCTGGCTAAGCATGCTGAGCCAGTATTGGTCTACGTCGTGCGCGTTGTCTAGCCCACCGGGCGTCATCGGCATCTCATCGGCAAACATGTCCCGAATACGACTCGCTTCCTCACGCGCATCCTTGCGGCGATCGGCGCGCACGCGCTGCTGTATGGCCTCAACTCCATGAGAAATGCTCATGAACTCAATCGTGCCCTTCGGATGGCTACTGAGATAGACCAGGTGGTACTTGGCCCTCTCACGACTTGGATCAAGCACCCTTACGTAGGCCGTTCGACCGATGAAGGGACTTCGCTGAGGTGGAAGAGCAGCCTTGAGGCTGCTCCGATAGTGTCCCAATAGCTTTTCCTCGCGTTCCTGCGGCGAGTGGTACTCAAGCTCTTGCACGGCCTCAATGGGCACTCCCAGGAACTCCGCGATGTCGGACTGCCACTCGGCCATTGAGGCCGTGCGATTGATGAAGTCGTAGATAAAGTTGATCAGGAACTCAGAACGCGGTCGTTGGAGAAGTGGCCGTAGCTTCTCTATGCCAATTGACTTCCAACCCTTAGGGTCGATGAAGAAGAAAGTGAATGCCTCGCGCCCGCTCCACTGGAGGATTTGATTGCGGAGATCCACAAAGTCCCCATGCAGGCACTTTGCGCTCACGGTGGCCGGTGTTGCGCTGTCAAGGTAACGCTCAAGGTTCGTAAATGCCTGGTCGTCGCGTTCGATGTAGAGGGCTCGCATCGTAGCCTTGACGCCAAGATCGGCAAGCTTCTGTCGGCATTTGTCCATCGTCCGCAAGGATACGGCGATGGAGGTGCTCTCGAGTTCGCTCGTTCCCCACGGTCCGGAGAAGCAGTCAACGTAGCAGATCTCTATCGTGCCCTGCCTTTTTGCCGCCATGCCCACTATCAGCATGAGCTTCTCAAGATAGCTTTCCAGCAATTGATGCTTTATCCAGGCCTGCTCCCGGCCCTTGTAACTGGGGGGGATTGCGGATGGTGCAGCTTCCAACGCTTCTGTCATTCAAGAACTCCAAACATCCTCAGTTAGCTCCTTAGGTTCGTGTCTTCAAAATTGACTTGCGATCAATGCTACGAGAGCGTTGGGCAAAGTTACAAGAAGCCTCTAGGCGTGATCAATGGGTCGAATTAACGTAGATCAGTTGACGACACATGTTCGCATGCGCCATTGCAGGAGAATTCGGCACCGACAGGGAGTGCTCATGGTGCCCACACGCATTGCCCAAGCGGCTTCGCTCCGGGTATCTGGAATTTACCTGTACCGCCTGGGGCGCCAGTGTGTTGTGGGTCTCGGCGGGCCTGAGAGCAGTTGCATTTCTGGCGCTGCTGGCGGTGGCTGCGCCCGCTGGCTCTGCTCGTTGCAGTTGCTCCAGTCAGGGGCTAAGTCTCATTATTTGGCGTCATGGTTCCTCGCCGGAAGTCCTCCAAATCCTTTCCCGTGGGCATCTCTTCCGAAAAAATCACAATCTCCATACGTTCGCTGGGTGAAGGGTAAGCCCAGTGCTTGCAGTGCAGGTCAATCAACCGAAACAGCTCGGGAGCGAGGGCCACCAAGATGGGGGTTTGCCGGAGCAGGACCTGAAGGTCCAGATAAGTGTCCAGCGCCCGCTCCCGGAGTTCTTGTGAAGCGATCGACTCCGCCAGACCGGCCAACAGCACAGCGGCCACCATAGCGTCAAAGCTGCCCAGCGCGCACAGTCGCCGCGCCCTCTCATCGTCAAAGGGCTTTGGGCGCACAGGCATTCCCGGGCTGCGAGGTGCATCCTCGAAGAGAAGTGACACGACGTTAGGCTCCAGCGTTTGTATCGCCTGTTGAAACTGGGCGGCGCCTACAAGCTCGTTTTTCAAATAGCTCCATAGCGGGCTGAAAAAGTAGCGTGCAGCGCCTGGAAACCGCGCCTCAGCTTGTGCAATGGCATTGCGCGGTCCGGGCACCGTCGAAGGAACTGTTGTTCCTTTCTCGTAGCTGTCCCACTTGCGTGGGCGATTTACATCCGCGGAACGCCGCTTTACTCGATCACCGTCAAGAGCCATCTCGATGGCGTAGGCCGAGCGCAGACCTGATACCTGCTTGAGCCAACAAATCCATAGGCGCGTTCTGACCCGGTCAACTGGGTGTGTAGGTCGTCGCCCCGGCCCCCGCTTGGGCACTGTCGGCATGAATGTCATTTTGCAATCTGGAGTAGAGAAATTCAGATTATCGGTGCGGGTGGCAAAAAGCTGGACTGTCGCGAACACTGCGTGACTTGAACACCAAGTCCTGAATAAGCCCGTGCTCCACCCACACAATGCCCCTTCGCTGCAGCAGCAGATGCGTGAATCCATGCTGCGCTTGCACGGCCCTTTGCTTGGTGGAGAAGCGTTGATAGCGGCGCTGGGTCACCGAACTGCGGCGTCGCTGAGACAGGCGCGGCGTCGTGGTCAGGTGGCCGTTCCACTGTTCGCGGTGCCAAACCGAAGGGGGTGGTTCGCGCTGACGATGGATGTCGCTGATTGGCTCGCTGACATGCGCGGCGATGTGGCCAATGAAGAAAGGGGGGTGCCACCCCCGTAACCATTTTTTCCACCCCAAAACGCAAACGCCCGAGGGGGCTGCCTCGGGCGTCGCGCCAGCATCAATGCCGGACAAGTGCGGACTTGTGAGATGGCATTATGGGCTGCGCCTGTTCGCTCGTCAATTGATGGGCGAAGGCGTGCGGGGTGACTTCGTCCTACTCGGCCAGCGCCGCCGAGTCTCTCAACAGGAGTTTTTCCTTGCGTTTGCCTATAAACCTACAACGTGAAATAGCGCGTTTGCATTTCTACGAGCCAAAGCAGTCGAGCCGATCCATTGGACGGTCCGTCGGCGTATCCACGAACTCAGTCATCTCGGTTCGCTCGCTACTGACCACCCAAGATCTCCCACAGAACCTGTTTGACCTGGATGATGCCGCCTGGACAGCAGCTCTAGGAAACGAGGACAAGGGAGTAGCCCAGCGAAAAGAAGCGCCAGACTGGCATTGGGTCCACGAACAATTGCTACGACCAGATGCGACGCTTGAAGCGCTATGGCGGGAGTGGCGTAGCGTGTGTCCAGAGGGAATCGGGTACTCGCAATTCACCGACAGGTACAGAAACTGGACAAAGCAGCAGCACATAGTGATGCGCAGGATCCATGTCCCGGGAGAGAAGCTCTTTGTTGACTTTGCTGGGACCACAGTGACCGTCCGTTCGCGAGACGGGGCCCCGTCAGTAGAGGCCCAGATCTTCGTTGCCGTCCTTGGGTACTCAAGCTACACCTTCATTCATGCGGTTCCGTCACAGTCCACAGCGGATTGGTTGGAGTGCCATGATGCCTGTTTCGCACAATTTGGCGGGGTGCCGAAGTGGGTAGTTCCCGACAATCTCAAGGCGGCAGTGCTTCGTCGTGAAAATGATCGCATCGTGCTGAATCCGGCCTACCGGGATTGCTTGGCTCATTTTGGCACTGCGGCTCAGCCGACTGGCGTTCGCAAGCCCAAGCACAAGCCAAAGGCCGAAGTCGGTGTTCAGATTGCCCAGCGCCTTGTCCTTTTCGGCATTCGTGACTTCGATTTTTTTAGCTTCTCTGAATTGAACTCCGAACTAAAGCGGCGAACGGCTGTCGTGAACGCTCGCCCTTTCAAAAAGATGAGTGGCAGCAGGCTGCAACGTTTTGAAGAAGTTGAGCGTGCCGCCCTGCAGCCACTGCCAGAGGCACCGTTCGAAATGAGTGATTGGCGGTATGGCGTACGGGTCGGGGATGACTATCACGTTGAGCACCAACGGAGTTTTTACTCAACGCCCTGTGAACTGCGGGGCGAACGAGTGGACCTACGCGTTACAGCCTCAACGTTGGAGATCATGTCTCGGGGTCGTCGCGTCGCATTGCACCTGCTGACGGGAACTGAAGGTTCAGTGGTAACCATTCCCGAGCATCGGCCCGTTTCACATGCACGCGTCCTGGACGGTGAACCTAAAGCGCTCATGGCGTGGGCCGATTCGGCAGGTCCGAATACGCTGAAAATGATCCAACATCACCTGCTAGATCGCACTGATCTGACCAACGGACTGAGGGCCGCACGGCGTATGCGTGAGATGGCACGAAATTACGGTGATGCGCGTTTCGAAGAAGTTTGCGCATATGCGCTACCGCTGAACATTACAGCCCTTCGTAGCATTGAGTCGATCCTCCGGAAATCACCTGACAAGAGCGCCCGCAAGGCCGGTCCCGTCGCCGCCCGTCCTTCCCATGACAACGTGCGCGGCGCGGAGTACTTCGGAGGTGCGGCATGAGCTTTCAGCTGACCATCAATCGCTTGCGTGAGCTGCGACTGGCCCACATGGCAGAAGCCTATGCGCTTCAGCAGCAGCAACCCAAACTTCATCACCTGAGTTTTGACGAGCGATTTGCATTGCTGGTTGAACGTGAAGCCTCGGAACGGGAATCAAAAAAACTAGATCGACTTGTGCGAGCGGCAGGCTTCCCCGAAAAGGCCTCATTGGAGGACTCTGACTACCGGGCTACGCGAGGTATCGATAAATCAATGATCGCGACCTTCGCGGGTGGGGAGTGGGTCCGCCAACGGCTTAACCTGATTGTGCTAGGTGCGACAGGGGTGGGCAAAACATGGCTCGCCTCTGCATTTGGAACACAGATGTGCCGCATGGGACTGCCAACCCTGTTTATGAAAGCAAGCGACCTCTATGGGGCAATTGGCACAGCAATTCTGGATGGTTCATTGCCGGGGTTAAAGACGCGTCTGGTCAAACCCAGTTTGTTGGTCCTGGACGACTTTGGCTTGGGTGAAATAACTCCACAGGTTGCGCAGGTCCTGCTTGATGTCGTTGACCACCGGATGCGCTCTGGCTCACTGCTGATTACCAGCCAATTCCCAACTGATCAGTGGCACGGGTTCTTCCCAGAACCGACGCTTGCTGACGCGATTCTCGATCGCGTTGTGCATCAAGCGTACCGAGTTTCTCTCAAAGGCGAGTCAATGCGCAAGCTGAAAGCAAAAAAGCTGATGACCATTTGATCGTGATGCCGGACCAGTCTTCAGGACGCAAAAAACTGCGCCCGGAAAACTGGTCCATCGATCATGGTGCTGTGCTGATGTTCTTGATACACGACCTGTGTTTGCGACACTGGGCCGATGTTCATGACCCATGAACTGTGTCTGCAATGCTGGCTCTTTGTTCATTGTGCCGGACCAGTGTTCATGAAGCGCAACCTGTGTTTGCAACGCTGGTCCATTGACCACGAACAGCGATGGTATGTTCACCACGAATCGAGGTGCGTGGTCAGAATGAACCGGACTGCGTGTTCAGGATGAATTGGTTTGAGTGTGCATGAGCGTCTGGTTTCCGCAGTATGCCATTACAAGCTTGTCTTTGTCGGTGTCCATTGGACGGTTTTAGATAATATTCCTATGAAAAACAATAACATACGACTATTTTATGGATGCTGCTGGATATCTCTGGATGTTATTTTGGAGGACGCCGTTTCCGCCAAAAGACAAAGCCCCAAGCGTTGATTCGCTTGGGGCTTTTTTCTTAGCCGCGCGTCGCCTTCACTCTTCGATGGATGCGCTCCAGCGGTCGCCCCAGCCCCGTGCGCCGGCACGGTCGCCCCGCGCACTTGCGCGGTCGATCTCGCGGCGGTCGCGCTTGGTCGGGCGGCCTTGCTGCAACGCTGCGGCGGGCTCGGGGGCCAGGCGCCGCAGTTCGGCGGCTTTTTCGCGGGCGGCAATGCTCTCCGCCGTTTCCTCGTACAGCAGCTGCGCCACGGGAGCGGGCCCCCGCGCGCCGCTCAGACCGCGGACCAGCACGGTGCGCGCTACCGGCCCCTGGCGCAAGGCCACGGTGTCACCGCAGCGCACGTCGCGCGCGGGCTTGGCCAACTGGCCGTTGACCGTGACCCGGCCCTTGCCGATCTCTTCGGTGGCGAGGCTGCGGGTCTTGTAAAAGCGTGCGCACCAGAGCCATTTGTCCAGGCGCATCGCCTCCGTCGTGTGGTTCATGGCGGCAATTGTGCCGCTTGTGCGGCGTCGGCAACGTCGGCCGATGGCGGGGACAGCGGCAGGCGCACGACCGCATCCAGCCCTGCCACCCGGCTGCCCGTCATGCGGTTGGTCAGCACGATGCTGCCGCCCAGCGCCTGCACGATCTCGTGGCAGATGGCCAGGCCCAGGCCGCTGCCGGTGCGCACGTCGCCCGCCGAGAAGGGCTGGAACAGCCGGGCCGCCAGCTCGTCGTCGATGCCGGTGCCGCGGTCGCTGACCGTGAGCGCCACGTGGCGGCCGTCGGTGCGCAGGTCTACCGCCAGTTCGCTGCCCGGCGGTGCATGGCGCACGGCGTTGTGCAGCAGGTTGCGGCTGAGTTCGCGCAGCATCCACTCGTGCGCCTGCACGGGGGCGGCCTCGGTGTGGATGCCGAAGTCCAGATCACGCTGGGCCACCAGGGGCGAGATTTCCAGCGCCACGGCGCGCAGCACCTCGTCCAGGCGGGTCACGGGCGGCGCGCTCTGCTGGCGCAACTGCTCCACCTTGGCCAGCGCCAGCATCTGGTTGGCGAGCTGGGTGGCGCGGTCCACGGTGTCGCTGATCTCGTGCAGGGCCTGCCGGGGCTCCACGTCGCCGCGCAGGGCTGACTGCACCTGGGTCTTGAGCACGGCCAGCGGCGTGCGCAGTTGGTGCGACGCGTCGCGCACGAAGCGCTTCTGGTGTGCCAGCAGGTGCCGCAGGCGCTGCATGACCTCGTTGGTGGCGTCGACGAGCGGCTGCAGCTCGCGCGGTGCCGAGGGCGCGGCGATGGGGCTCAGGTCGCCTTCGCGACGGGCCTGCAATTGGTGGCTGAGCTGGCGCACGGGGCGGGTGGCGCGCTGCACCACCAGCACCACGGTGAAGGCGATCACGGCGATCAGCAGGGCCTGGCGCAGCACGGTGTTCCACAGGATGTGGAGGGCCAGGGTCTCGCGCACCTCCAGGGTCTCGGCCACCTGGATCACGGCCATGCCGCGCCCCTCGGAGCTGGCCACGGGCTGCAGCAGCACGGCCACGCGCACGTCGCGGCCCTGGAAGCGGTCGTCGTAGAAGTCCACGAGCGCGGCGTAGGGCGGCCGGTCGGGGATGCGGCCGCGCCAGAACGGCAGGTCATCGAAGCCCGACACCATGTCGCCCTGCAGGGTGGAGACGCGGTAGAACATGTGGCTCTGGTTGTCGGCCTCGAAGGCTTCGAGGGCCGAGTACGGCACCATGGCGCGCAGATGCGCCGCGTCGTCGTAGCCGGTCACGTCCAGCTGTTCGCTGATGCTCTTGGCCGAGGCCAGCATCTGGCGGTACAGGCTGAACGAGTTGAAGCCGATGAACAGCACCACGGGCAGCAGGATGCCCAGCAGCAGCCGCCGGCGCAGCGAGCGGTGGCGGTAGTCGCCGGCGGGCGTTTTCATCGCCGGGCCACCCCAAGGTGAAAAGCGGCCCCCGCTGGCGGCTGCGACCATGCGAAGCGGGGAGCGTGGGGGCGCTTGTTCATCATGCCGCGTCCGCCCGCAGCAGGTAGCCCAGCCCGCGCAGCGTCATCAGGGTGAGGCCGGTGCCGGCCAGCTTCTTGCGCAGGCGGTAGACC
>Ga0222420_100533_pt1 | contig 16306 bp, 16 predicted proteins | sample 3A2ome_FD_182470 | JGI IMG/M metagenome (GOLD analysis project Ga0222420, IMG submission 182470) | Enriched microbial communities from leaf-cutter ant dump, University of Wisconsin, Madison, United States - 3A200A (version 2) | ecosystem: Environmental > Terrestrial > Nest > Insects nest > Nest...
AGCCGATGACGACCGCCGACGTGGTCGCCTCGCTCGACCGCTGGACCAAGGTGTCGCCGCGCGGCAAGCAGGCCGGCGCCGTGATCACGGGCATCACCGCCAAGGGCGACGCCGTCGAGATCACGCTGAAGGAGCGTTTCGCGCCGCTGCTGCCGCTGATCGCGATGTCGAACGGTGCCGCGGCAATCGTGCCGGCCGACACCATCGATGCCGCCAACCCGCTGAAGCAGTTCATCGGCACCGGCCCCTACAAGCTGATCGAGCACAAGCCCGACCAGTTCATCCGCGTTGCTAAGTTCGACGGCTACAAGTCGCCGGAAGGCCCGGCCTCGGGTTACGGCGGGCATCGCGAAGCCAAGATCGACGAGATCCGTTTCGTCCCGGTGCCGAACGCCTCGACCCGCGTCGAGGGTGTCCTGGCCGGCCAGTATCAGTTCGCCGATTCGCTGCCGGCCGACATGGCCACGCGCTTCTCGGGCCAGACCGCGGTCAAGGGCATCATGGTGCGGCCGTTCGGCTTCCCCCTGATGATCATGAATTCCAAGACCGGCGTCGCCGCCAACCAGACCCTGCGCCAGGCGGTGCTGGCGGCGCTGTCGCCGTCGGACATGCTGCTGGCCGGTTTCGGCAACCGCGCGTTCTTCGAGGTCGAGGGTTCGATCTACCCGAAGGGCACCGCGTTCTATGACGCCGCGTCCGTCCAGGGCTATGGCGCCGCCGACGACAAGAAATCGGCCGAGCTGCTGAAGAAGTCGGGCTACAAGGGCGAGCCGATCCGCATCATGACGTCGATGCAGTACGACTTCCTGTACAAGATGAGCCTGGTGGCCCAGGCCAATCTCGAGGCTGCCGGCTTCAAGGTCGACCTGCAGGTCCTGGACTGGGCGACGCTGGTCCAGCGCCGCGCCGACGAGAAGGCGTGGGACGCGTTCTTCACCTTCCACACCTTCGTGCCGGAACCCTCGCTGATCACCTTCATGAACCCGGCCTATCCGGGCTGGTGGGACACCGCCGACAAGAAGGCCGCGCTGCAGGCCTTCAACACCGAGGCCGACCCGGCGGTGCGCGCCAAGAAGTTCGCCGAGATCCAGAAGCTGTTCTACACCGAGGTGCCGACCATCAAGGTGGGCGAGTTCTACAACCTCGCCGCCCAGTCGGCCAAGCTGACCGGCTATCAGCCGACGCCCTGGCCGTTCTTCTGGAACGTCGACCTGACCAACTGACGCCGACGCTGACGACGGGGGCGGGTCCGCGGGGGCCCGCCTTCTGCCGGCCCACCCAGCCCGAGGATCCATGCTGACCTATCTTGCCCGCCGCATCGCCGGCATGTTCGTGGTGATGTTCCTGGTGGCCACCGTGGTGTTCGTCATCGCGCGCGTGGTGCCGGGCGATCCCGCCGCGGTCATGATGGGGGCGGCGGCCACCGCCGACGACATCGCCGCGCTACGCGCGCGCCTGGGGCTGGACCAGCCGCTGCCGCTGCAATACGTCATGTTCCTCAAGGACGTGCTGACCGGCAATCTCGGCGATTCGATCTTCCTGAACCGTCCCGTCGCCCAGGCTTTGGCCGAACGGGCCGAGCTGACTTTTTTCCTGACGCTGATGTCGGTTTCGATCGCGGTCGCCATCGGCGTGCCGATCGGGATCATTTCCGCCGTCAAGCGCGGCACCGCCACCGACCAGGGCGTGATCGGCCTGGCGATGCTGGCGGCCAGCCTGCCCAGCTTCTGGGTCGGGCTGACGCTGATCCAGTACCTGGCTGTCGAACTGCGCTGGTTTCCCGTGGCGGGTTATGGCCCGCCGGATGCGACATTGGGCGAACGGCTGCGCCATCTGGTACTGCCGGCCATCGCGCTGGGCCTGCCCAATTCGGCGCTGATCCTGCGCTTCACCCGCACCGCCATGCTGGACGTGCTGCACGAGGATTACGTGCGCACGGCGCGGGCCAAGGGGTTGGGCCAGGCCGTCGTCGTCATGAAACACGCACTGCGCAACGCGCTGATCCCGATCCTGACGGTGGTCGGCCTGACCGCCGCCATCCTGATCGCCGGCGCCATCGTCACCGAAACCGTGTTCGGCCTGCCCGGCGTCGGCAACCTGATCGTGTCGGCCGTGCTGCGCCGCGATTACCCCGTCATCCAGGGCGCGCTGCTGGTGGTGTCGGGCATCTATGTGCTGATCAATCTGGCCGTCGATCTGCTGTATGCGGTCGCCGACCCGCGCGTGCGTTACTGAAGGGGGCCGGCATCATGATGAAATCCCCCACGGGCCTGCTGATCCGCCGCATGTTCCGCCGCCGCCTGGTGCTGATCGCCGCCGTTGTCCTGCTGGCCATCATCGCCGTCGCGGTGGCCGCCCCCTGGCTGGCCCCCTATGCGCCCAACAAGATGGACATCATCAACCGTCTGAAGGGCCCGGCCGGCAACCACTGGTTCGGCACCGACGAATTCGGCCGCGACGTCTTGAGCCGCGTCATGCACGGCGCCCAGTTGTCGCTGGCGGTCGGCGGCATGGTCGTGGTCGTCGCCTGCATCCTGGGCACGCTGACCGGGGTGATCGCGGGTTACGCCAAGCGGCTGGACGGCCCGGTCATGCGGCTGATCGATGCGCTGATGGCCTTTCCCGACATCCTGCTGGCCATCGCGCTGATGGCCGCCCTGGGCCCGTCCCTGTTCAACACGGTGCTGGCGCTGGGCGTGGTCTATACCCCGCGCGTCGCCCGCGTGGTGCGCGCCGCCACCCTGGTCCTGCGCGAACTGCAGTTCGTCGAGGCGGCGACGGCGCTGGGTGCGCGCCATGCCCGGATCATCGCCATCCATATCCTGCCCAACCTGGTCTCGCCCCTGATCGTCCAGGCCACCTTCATCTTCGCCTATGCCATCCTGACCGAGGCGGCCCTGTCGTTCCTGGGTGTCGGCGTGCCGCCGACCAGCCCGACCTGGGGCAACATGATCGCGGGCGCCCAGCAATATATGCGCCAGGCCGACTGGCTGATGCTGGCGCCGGGCGGGGCGATCGTCCTGACCGTGCTGGCGCTGCAGATCGTCGGCGATGGCCTGCGCGATGCGCTGGACCCCAAGCTGCAGAAGGTGCTGTGACGCCATGGACCGCCTGCTGATCACGAATGCCCGCATCGTCGACGGTTCGGGCGCGCCCTGGTTCCGGGGCGAGGTGCTGGTCGACGGGCCGCGCATCGCCGCGGTCGGCCAGAACCTGGATGCCGGCGATGTCCTGCGCCTCGACGCCCAGGACCGCTACCTGGCGCCCGGGTTCATCGATGCCCATTGCCATGACGACCTGATCTTCCTGCGCGAACCCGCGCGCCCGGAAAAGGCCGCGCAGGGTGTGACCTCGATCGTCGTCGGCAATTGCAGCTTTTCGCTGTTCCCCCGCGCCGACGGCCTGCGCGCCCATTTCGGGTCGCTGCTGGGCGAGGTGGCCGAGGACGAGGTGTTCGAGGATTTCGCCGCCTATCGCCGGCGGCTGGAAGGGCAGGGCATCGCGCTGAACCTGATCGGGCTGGTCGGCCATGCCGCGCTGCGCCTGGCCGTGGTCGGCCCCGACGACCGCCCGGCCACGGCCGACGAACGGCGGCGGATGCAGGCATTGCTGGCCGCCCAGCTGGAACAGGGCGCCGCCGGCCTGTCGCTCGGCCTGGTCTATCCCCCCTCGGCCTATGCCGACGAGGCCGAGTTGCTGGCGCTGGCCGAAACCGTCGCCGCCCATGGCGCCATCCTGGCCGCCCATGTCCGGTCCTACGAAGGCGGGCTGATCAGTTCGGTCGAGGAATTCATCGGCATCGTGCGCGCGGCCAAGGCCATCGGCCTGTTGTCGCATCTGCAGGCGGCCGGCAGGCCCTATTGGGGCAGCGTACCCAAGGCGATCGCCCGGCTGGAGGCGGCGCGGGCCGACGGCATCGACATCTCGTTCGACATGTATCCCTACCCCGCGGGCTCGTCGACCATCCTGCAGCTGCTGCCGCCGTCGGCGCAAGGGGGCGGCATCGACCGGCTGTTGCAGCGTCTGGCCGACCCGGCCGAACGCGCGGCCCTGCAGGCCGCCGTGCTGGACGGGATCGCGCCCGACATCGGCTGGGAATCGAAGATCCGCCTGATCGGCTGGGAGAATGTCGTGATCGGCGGCGTCGCCTCGCCGGCGCTGAAGGCGCTGGAAGGCAAGAAGCTGAGTGACATCGCGGCCGAGGCGGCCGAGGCGCCGTTCGACACGCTGTGCCGTATCATCCTGGCCGATCGCGGCCAGACCAATATCGTCATGTTCCAGCTGGACGAGGCCGACCTGCGCGCGGCCCTGACCCATCCCCTGCACATGCTGGGCTCGGACGGCCTGCCGCGCCCGGGCAGCCGGCCGCATCCGCGCGCCTTCGGCAGTTTCCCGCGCTATATCGCCCGCTGTGCCGGCGATTTCGGCTGGCTGTCGCTGGAAGATGCGGTGCGCCACATGACGTCGGCCCCCGCGCAGCGTTTCGGCCTGTACGATCGCGGGCTGATCCGCGCCGGCATGGCCGCCGACCTGGTGCTGTTCGGGCCCGACATCCGCGACGGCGCCGAATTCACCGCACCCACCTTGCCGCCCCAGGGCATCGACCGCGTCTGGGTCGCGGGGCAGGCCGTCGTCGCCAATGGCGCGGTCACCGGCGCCATGCCGGGCCGCGTCATCGGCCGTTCAACCAACTGACAAGGAGCATACCCATGCGCAAGGCGCTGATGATCGACAATGCGGCCCGGGCCGCCGGCCATTATTCCCATGCCATCGTCGCCAACGGTTTCGTGTTCGTGTCGGGCCAGGGCCCGGTCGACCCGGCCACCGGCAAGATGTCGGATAACTTCGCCGAACAGGTGCGCCAGACCCTGCGCAACGTCGACACCATCCTGAAGGGCGCGGGCACCGACCTGTCGAACGCGGTCAAGGTCAACACCTACCTGACCGACCTGACACGGTTTGCCGAATACAACGAAGTCTACAAGGAATTCTTCCCCGCGGCCCCGCCGGCGCGCACCACCGTGGGCAGCCAGCTGCACGGCATCCTGGTCGAGATCGACTGCATCGCCGTCATCCCCGAGAAGGCCTGACCGTCATGGCGCGCCCGCTGAACCCCGACAATGCCTTGCACGGCAGCCAGACGCTGGTCCGCGGCCTGACGGTGATCGAGGCGGTGGCGGCGGGCGCGCATGACCTGAAGTCGCTGGTGGCGGCGGTCGGTATGACCCGGTCGACCGCCCATCGCCTGGTGCTGGCGCTGGTCCATCTGCGTTACCTGCGCCACGTCCCGGGGCGGGGCTATTTCCTGGGGCCCAAGCTGATCGAGCTGGGGTTCAAGGCCCATGACCAGGCCCATTTGCCCTCGCTGGCCCGGCCGATCCTGGAACGGCTGGCCGAGGCCTGCGGCGATACCGTGCATCTCGGCATCCTGGATGGCGGCGAGGTTCTGTACATCGACAAGATCCAGGGCAGCCGGGGGCTGGAAATGCGCTCGCGCATCGGTCAGCGCATGCCCGTCGCCTCGACCGGGCTGGGCAAGGCGCTGCTGCTGGACCGGCCCGAAACCGAATGGCGCCGGGTGTTCGATCCGAAATCGGCGCGCACCGCCAATTCGATCACCTCGGCCGACGAATTCGTCGTGCGCCTGCGCGACTATGCCCGGCGCGACTGCGCCTTCGACCTGGAGGAGAACGAGCCCGGCATCGCCTGCGTCGCCGTGCCGATCCGCGGGGCGAAGGGCGACGTGGTCGCCGCGATCAGCGTTTCCTCGGCCGTGCGCTATATGAGCGAGGCGCGGATGGCCGAACTGGTGCCCCAGGTGCAGGGGGCGGCGCGGGCGGTTTCCGGCGAAATCGGCTGGAGCGGCGCCGACCTCGATTTCCAAGGAGTCTCCAACGATGCGGCTTGACGAGCTGGATACGCCCGTTCCCGTCGTCGACCTGGACAAGGTCGACCGCAACCTGCGCCGGATGCAGGATTGCTGCGACAGCCACGGGCTGAAACTGCGCCCGCATATCAAGACCCACAAGCTGCCGCAATTCGCCAAGGCCCAGGTCGAACTGGGCGCGGTCGGGATCACCTGCCAGAAGATCGGCGAGGCCGAGGTGATGGCCGATGCCGGGCTGGCCGACATCCTGATTTCCTATCCGATCGTGGGTGCGCCGAAGGTGGCCCGCCTGGCGGCGCTGGCCGCTCGGGTGCGCCTGACCTGCGCGGTCGACAATGTCGTGGCGCTGGACACGGTCGCGGCGGCCGCCGCCCTGGCCGAGACCACGATCGGCGTGCTGGTCGAATTCGATTCCGGCAACGGCCGCACCGGCGTCGTGACCGTGGATCAGGCGCTGGCCCTGGCGCGTGATGCCGCGGCGCGACCGTTCGTCGAATTCCGCGGGCTGATGACCTATCCCAGCTCGGCCCGATCGGCCGAATTCGTCGCGGCGGCCCGGCCCGTCTTTGCCGCGGCCGGCCTCGACATTCCCATGGTCTCGGGCGGCGGCACGCCGGAATATCTGCAGGCCCATACGGTCGAAGGCGTCGGCGAATATCGCGTCGGCACCTATGTCTATCACGACCGCGCGACCGTCGGCGCCGGGGTGGCGGCCCTCGACGATTGCGCCTTGCTGGTGCATGCGACCGTGGTCAGCCGGCCGACCGACGACCGCGCGATCATCGATGCCGGGTCGAAGACCCTGTCCAGCGACCGCGTCGATCCGGCGCTGGGGGCGGGCCACGGCGTCCTCCTCGGCTATCCCGATGCGGTCATCGTGCGGCTGAACGAGGAACACGGCGTCATCGACATCAGCCGCTCGGAAAAGAAACCTGCCATCGGTGAGCGCCTGCGGATCGTGCCGAACCATGTCTGCGTCGTGACCAACCTGCATGACGAGGTGGTGGTGGCGCGTGGCGACACGGTCGAAGGCGTGTGGGCGGTGCCCGCCCGCGGCAAGACGCGCTGAAGGACGGCCCGATGCGCGACGACATGATCCTGGAGGTCGACGACCTCAAGACCTGGTTCTTCACCGACGAAGGCACGGCCAAGTCGGTCGACGGCGTCACCTTCGGCGTGCGCCGGGGCGAGACGCTGGCGATCGTCGGCGAATCCGGCTCGGGCAAGTCGGTGACGTCCTTGTCGATCATGCGGCTGATCGCCTCGCCGCCCGGCCGCATCGTCGGCGGGGAAATCAGGTTCCGCGGCCGCGACGGCCAGGTCCGCGACCTGGCCCGGGCGTCCGAGGCAACGATGCGCGGCATCCGCGGCAACGAGATCGGCATGATCTTCCAGGAGCCGATGACCAGCCTGAACCCGGTCTATACTGTCGGCGAACAGATCGGCGAGACCTTGAGCCTGCATCGCGGCCTGAAGCGGGCCGAGGCGCATCGCGAAGCCATCCGCCTGCTGGAGCTGGTCGGCATCCCCTCGGCCGCCGCGCGGGCCGACGAATATCCCCATCAGATGTCGGGCGGCATGCGCCAGCGCGTGATGATCGCGATGGCGCTGGCCTGCAAACCCGCGCTGCTGATCGCCGACGAGCCGACCACGGCACTCGACGTGACGATCCAGGCCCAGATCCTGGACCTGATGCGCCGCCTGCAGGCCGAGATCGGCATGTCGATCCTGTTCATCACCCACAACCTGGGCGTGGTGGCGGAAATGGCCGACCGTGTCGTCGTCATGTATGGCGGCCGCGTGGTCGAGGAGGGCACGGTGCGCGACGTGTTCAAGGCGCCGCGCCATCCCTATACCCGGGGCCTGCTGGCATCGATGCCGCGGCTGGACGACGGCGCGCCGCGCGACCGTTCGGCCAGGCTTTATGCCATTCCGGGCAACGTGCCCAGCCCGCGCGACCTGCCGCCGGGCTGCGCCTTTGCCAATCGCTGCGACTTCGTCATGGATCCCTGCCGCGCCGCGCTGCCGCCGCTGGCCGATACCGGGTCCGGCCATGTCGCCCGCTGCCTGCGCTGGAGCGAGTTATGACCGCCGCCGTCGCCACCCCGTTGCTCGAGGTCCGGGGCCTCGCCAAGCATTTTCCCGTCCGTGCCGGGCTGCTGCAGCGCCAGGTCGGCGCGGTCAAGGCGGTCGACGACGTCTCGTTCTCGATCGGCCGGGGCGAGGTCGTCGGCCTGGTCGGCGAATCCGGCTCGGGCAAGACCACGACGGGCCGGGCCATCCTGCGGCTGATCGAACCGACCGCGGGCCTGGTGCGCTACGACGGCACCGACGTCACCGCGCTGGACGGCGACGGCATGCGGGCCATGCGCCGGAAGATGCAGATCATCTTCCAGGATCCCTATGCCAGCCTGAACCCGCGCCGCCGGGTGCGCGACATCATCGGCGAGGCCTTGACCATCCACGGCATCGGCGATGCCAAGGATCGCCGCGACCGCATCGCCAGGCTGCTGGGCCAGGTCGGCCTGACCACCGACGCCATGGCACGTTATCCCCACGAATTCTCAGGCGGCCAGCGCCAGCGCATCGGCATCGCCCGCGCTTTGGCGGTCGAACCCGGCTTCATCGTCGCCGACGAACCGGTCTCGGCCCTCGACGTCTCGGTCCAGGCCCAGGTCGTCAATTTGCTGCAGGACCTGCAGCAGGAACTGGGCCTGACGCTGTTGTTCATCGCCCATGACCTGGCCATCGTGCGCTATATCAGCGACCGGGTGATGGTGATGTATCTGGGCCGCGTCATGGAATTCGCCCCGGCCGAGGAGCTGTATCGCCGGCCGCGCCACCCGTACACCGAAGCGCTGCTGTCGGCCGCCCCGGTGCCCGACCCGGACGCGCCGCGCAACCGCATCCTGTTGCAGGGCGACGTGCCCAGCCCGCGCAACCCGCCATCGGGCTGCGTGTTCCGCACGCGCTGCCGTTATGCCATCGCCGATTGCGCCAGCGTGGTACCGCCGGCGCGCGAGGTCGGCCCCGGCCATGTCACCGCCTGCATCCGCGATGACATCCTCTGATCCCCTGCTGCTCGGCATCGACTGGGGCACCACCAGCTGGCGCGGCTATCTGCTGGGCCGCGGCGGGCGGGTGCTGGCGCGGCGCGAGGCCGATTGCGGCCTGACCGCGATCCGCGACCGTGACTTCGCCGGCGCGTTGCGCACCGCCTGCGGCGACTGGCTTGACGCCTGGCCCGATCTGCCGCGCCTGGCCTGTGGCATGGTCGGCAGCCGCGACGGCTGGCGCGAGGCACCCTATGTGCCCTGTCCGGCCGACCTTGATGTCCTGGGCCGTGGGCTGGTCGCGGTCGAAGGCCTCAGCATCGTGCCGGGCCTGGTCCAGACCGGCCGGCCCGACGTGCTGCGGGGCGAGGAAAGCCAGATCCTGGGTGTCGTCGCCGGTGACGATACCGACCGCGTTCTGCTGCTGCCCGGCACCCATGCCAAATGGGTGCGGGTGGCCGGCGGCCGGGTCGTCGATTTCGCCACCGCGATGACCGGCGAGATGTACGGCCTGCTGGCCCGGCAATCGATCCTGTCCCGCACCATCGCCGCGGATGCCCCGCTGGACGAGGCGGCCTTTGCCGAGGGCGTGGCGGCCGGCCACGACCGCGGCCTGGTCGACCTGTTCGGCATCCGCGCGCTGGGCCTGCTGGGCCGCATGGGGCCGGCGGCGCTGGCCGCCCGGCTGTCGGGCCTGCTGATCGGGGCCGAGATCGCATCGTTCGGCCAGGACTGGCCCGGCCCGGTGACCGTCATCGGCGGGGCGGGGCTCAGCCATCGTTACGTCACGGCGCTGGCGTTGTGCGGCCGCGTCGCCCATGCCGCGCCCGACGATGCCGTGGCCCTGGGGCTGTGGCGCATTGCCGGCTCGGCCGGTCTGTTCAAGGAGTAGCCTGCCATGCTGGATCGCCTCGATGCCCTGCCGCTGGTCGCCATCCTGCGCGGGGTGATGCCGGCCGAGGTGGTCGACATCGCCGCCGCCCTGGTGGGCGCCGGGTTCACGACGATCGAAGTGCCGCTGAATTCGCCCGACCCGATGGTCTCGATCGCCCGGCTGGTCGAACGTTTCGGCGATCGCTGCCTGATCGGGGCCGGCACCGTGCTGCGCGTTGCCGATGTCGCGGCGGTGGCGGCGACCGGCGCCAAGCTGATCGTCATGCCGCATGCCGACACCGCCATCATCGGCGCGGCCAAGGCCCATCGCCTGGTCTGCGTGCCGGGGGTGGCGACGCCGACCGAAGCCTTTGCCGCCCTGCAGGCCGGCGCCGACGGGTTGAAAGCCTTTCCCGCCGAACAGATCGGGCCCGAGGTGGTCAAGGCCTGGGGCGCGGTCCTGCCCAAGGGTACGCGCGTCATGCCGGTCGGCGGCGTCACGCCCCAGCGCATGGCGGTCTATCGCGCGGCCGGTGCCACCGGTTTCGGCCTGGGATCGGCGCTGTACAAACCCGGCATGGAACCCGGCGCGGTGGCCGAAAACGCCCGCGCCTTCGTCGAGGCCTGGAAGCCATGACCGAACGCAGCCTCGACATCGTCGCGCTGGGCGAGGCGATGGTCGAATTCAACCAGGCCGAAGAGAACGGCGCCTTTGCGCAGGGGTTCGGCGGCGATACCTCGAACGTCGCCATCGCCGCCAGCCGCCAGGGGGCGCGCGCCGCCTATTGGACGCGGCTGGGCGACGATGCCTTCGGCCGCGCCCTGCGCCGGCTGTGGCAGGCCGAAGGGGTCCAGGTGGCCGAGGTCGCGACCGACCGCGACGCGCCGACCGGCATCTATTTCGTCACCCACGGCCCCGACGGCCATGAGTTCACCTATCGCCGCGCCGGCTCGGCCGCGTCGCGCATGACCCCGGCCGACCTGCCGACGCGGCTGATCGCATCCGCGCGGTTCCTGCATGTATCGGGCATCAGCCAGGCGATCTCGGCCAATGCCACCGATACCGTGTTCCACGCGGTCGAAACCGCGCGCGATGCCGGGACCAGGGTGTCCTACGACCCCAATGTCAGGCTGAAACTGTGGTCGCGGCCGCGGGCGCGCGCCATCATCGACGCGACCATTGCGCAGGCCGACGTCTTCCTGCCCGGTTTCGACGAGATGGCCGACCTGTTCGGCCTGTCGACGCCGGAAGCCGTGCTGGATTACGCGCTGGCGCGGGGTGCGCGCCTGGTGCTGCTGAAGCTCGGCGCCGAGGGCGCCTGGCTGGCCGACGGCGACCGGCGCCTGCGCATCCCCGCCTACAAGGTCACCGCGGTGGACGCGACCGGTGCGGGCGATTGCTGCGACGGCAGTTTCCTGGCCCGGCTGGCCGCCGGCGACAGCCCTGAGGCCGCCGCGCGCTACGCCTGTGCCGCCGCGGCCCTGACCACGCAGGGTTATTCGGCCGTCGCGCCGATCCCGCGGCGCGAGGCGGTCGCGGCGTTCATGGCACAATCCGCGTAAATCGTCATACCGGCGAAAGCCGGTATCCAGGGCAGGGCGTCGCAGCCGGGTCGGCGCTTACCCTGGATCCCTGTCTCTCCGCTTCGCTGCGGCCGGGATGACGGGCGGGTCAGACTGACTCGGCCGGGTCGACCTCGGTCGATTCGCGCAAGGGGCGGTGGGCGACCTGCATGTAGACCAGCGTCGCCAGCAGGATGACGGCTGATGTCGCGCCGAACAGCACGTCGAAGGCCCGCGCCACCTCGGCCCGGCCGGCGGCGTCCAGCGGGTGGCGGGCCAGATCCTCGAGGCCCGCGACATTGCCGGCGGCCGGTACCCAGGCCGCGATCAGCCCCAGCACCAGGGCCGAGGCCGCGGCGGTCAGCAGGGCGCCGCCCAGCGCGCGCGAAAAGCCGATGGTACCGGTGATCATGCCCAGTTCGCGGCGCTTGACCGCGTTCTGGGCGGCCACCATCGAGGTCGGGAAGATCGGCCCGATGCCTAAGCCGACGAAGAACAGCAGGCCGGCGGCGATCACGGTCGTGACATGCTGGCCCAGCAGGGCCAGCAGGGCCAGCGCCACGGCGCAGACCGGCATGCCGATCAGCGGCGGCAGCTTGTAATTCCCCGTCGCCTTGACATAGCGGCCGGCCGAGGCGGCGGTGATCGTGGTGGCCAGCATCATCGGGATCATCAGCAGCCCGACGGTCGCGGGTTCGGCGCCCAGCGCCACCTGCATGTAGGTCGGCGCCAGCACGGCGACGGCCAGATAGGCGCCGAAGCCGAGGGCGACGGCACCCAGCGCCGGCCCCACGACCGCATCGGTCAGGAACCGGGGCGGCAGGATCGGTTCGGCGACCCGGCCCTGGCGGCGCAGGAAGACATAGGCGATGACGACGGCGGCGACGGCCATCACCCACAGCCAGGGCGAGGTCCAGGGCAGCTGCATGCCGCCCAGCGACAGCACGGCCAGCAGGCCTGAGGACGCCAGGGTGAACAGCAGCACACTGACATAGTCGATGCGCGCCTCGACCCGCCGCACCGGCAGCTTGCGCAGCACGCGGTCGATGACGAAGAAGGCGGCGAAGCCGATCGGCAGGTTGACCCAGAAGATCCAGGGCCAGCCGGCATGCTGGCTGAGGAACCCGCCCAGGATCGGCCCCAGCAGCGAGGACGAGGCCCAGACCATCGCGAAATAGGCGGCGTAACGCCCGCGTTCGCGCGGGGCGACGACATCGGCGATCACCGTCTGCGACATCACCATCAGCCCGCCGCCGCCGGCCCCCTGCAACGCGCGGGCGGCGATCAGCAGCGGCATGGTCGGGGCCAGCGCGCACAGGGCCGAGGCGCCGAGGAACAGGACGAGGCAGCTGAGCAGGATCACCCGACGCCCGTACAGGTCGGACAGCTTGCCCAGGATCGGCGTCACGCAGGTCGAGACCAGCAGGTAGGAGGTGACCACCCAGGAGATCAGCGCGAAATCGCCCAGTTCGGCGGCGATGGTCGGCAGGGCGGTGGCGATGATGGTCTGGTCGAGGGCGGACAGGAACAGCGCCAGCAGGGCGCCGATAACCACGGTGTGGACCTCGGACTGGCTCAACGTCATGCGTAGGGCTCGCGCGCAGATCGGCAGGGTCGCGGATGGTACGTCCGATGCCGCGCGCGCGCCAACTCCGTGCTTGCAGCCCAGCCATGCGCCCGGGGCAGGCGCGTTTCGCCTATTGGACGCTTTCGGCCTTGCGGCGGCGGACGTGACGGGTCTGCTTGGCGCGGTTGCCGCAGACCGACATCTCGCACCAGCGGCGGGTGCGGTTCTTGGTGGTGTCGAAGAACAGCCAGCCGCAATGATGGCCCGGGCATTCCTTGACGCGGCTGAGGTCCTTGCGCGTCAGCAGCAGCAGGGCCGACATCACGATCGGTCCCAGCACCGCTTGTATCGGTGCCTCGGCAGCCGACCAGTCCCAGCCATAGCCGCCATCCATCTGGGCCAGCCGCGCGGCGGCAAGATTGGCGACATGCAGCCGGCCCAGCAGGTCCAGGTCGGGGCCGTCCGGGTCGCGGCCCGCGGCCAGCGCCAGGCCGCAGCGATGGATGCAGTCGCGCGCGGCGGTGGCCTGGGCCAGCAGTTGCGGCCCGATATCGTCCAGCCGGGCGATCACGGCCGCGCGTGCGTCCGATGTCAGCACCCCGGCATGGGTCGCCCAGTCGACGACATGGATCGGGGCCTGCAGATGGTCGCGCGCTTCCGGCCCGCCGCGGCCCGAGGCGGTGTTGCAGAAATCCAGCGCCAGCTCGGTGGCGACCAGGGTCAGGCTGCCGGCGCGCGACGGATGGGCATCCATATAACCACCTAAATTCACATTGCCAGTTAGTATGTCCGTCACCAGAATGCGGTCAAGTCATTCAGCGGGAAAGGCGCGGGGAATGTATCGCATCGGAACAGCCGTCGTCGCAGCGATCCTGGTCCTGATGGGGCCGGCCAGGGCCGAGATGGTCCAGGGCCTGTACCGGGCCGAGACCATCGTCACCGGGACCGAGATGCCCGAACGCCTGCGCGGTTTCCGCATCACCCTGACCGAGGTGCTGGTCAAGCGGTCGGGCGATCCGTCGCTGTTCACCGCGCCGGCCCTGGAACCCTATCTGGACCACGCCGCCGACCTGGTCCAGGACATCGAATACGAAGACCGGATGAAGCACCTGCCGATCCATGACGAGCAGGGCACCCGCGACCGGCCGCACTTCCTGCGGGTGGCCTATGTCCCCGAAAAGGTCGACGCGCTGCTGGCCAAACTGGGCGTCAAGTCCTGGGATCCCGACCGGCCGCTGGTCGCGGTCTGGCTGGGCGTGCGCGACGCACGCAGCGAATATGTCCTGCCGGCCGATGGCGACGACGGCTATTCGCAACGTTCCGCCCTGTTGCAGGCGTCGCGCCAGCGCGGCGTGCCGGTGGCGCTGCCCGAAATGGACGCGGCCGACCGCGACCTGATCGGCTATCAGGCGGTGGTGACCGGCGATGCGCCGCGGCTGGCGCGCGCCTCGGCCCGCTATCGCGCCGACGCGGTGCTGTCGGGCAGCCTGGTCTATGATCCGCGGGGGTGGTGGAAGATCGACTGGGTCCTGACCCAGGCCCAGAGCGCGCCGCGGCGCTGGTCGCTGGACCAGGTCACGTTCGACACGGCCTTCCGCGACGGGTTCGACCATGTCGCCCGCATCCTGTCGGGCCGGGAATAGGGGGTATCAGCCGCCGAAGCGGCCCCAGGCGGCGACGCCGGCGGTCAACAGGCCCAGAACCAGGTTGATGCCGACCAGGCGGCGGATGGTCTCGGTCGCGGCGGCGGCATCGGCCCAGGCCTCGGCCGCCAGGGCGGCGCGCATCCTGCGCCAGGGGCCGAAGAAGATGACGACGAAGATCACCGCCATGATCAGTCCGGTCAGGTGCATCAGATGGATGTGCCAACCGGCGCCGCGGAAACCCCCGAACCAGCCGAACAGCATGGCATAGCCGGTCAGCAGCAGGGCCGGCATCGCGTGCCAGACGATCAGGAAGAACCGGCGATGGATCGCACCCATCAGCTGCAGCCGCGCCGGCGGCGGCACCAGCCCGACGCTGGGCCGCAGCACCAGGATGGCAAAGGCCATGCCGCCGATCCACAGTATCGCGGCCAGGACGTGCAATACGTAGAAGATCGTCGCGACCAGCATGGCTATCCCTCCGGGGTTGGCGGGCCGGACTGTACCAGCCTTGCCGCGATTTTGCCCCGGTCTTGGCAGTGTAGAGGCTTAAGGCTAGGGTGCCGCGCCATGTCCTCGAACTACCAGACCGTTCTCGACATCATCGCCGAAGAAGTCCGGCCGCATTTCGGCAAGGGCAAGGTGGCCGACTACATCCCTGCTTTGGCCCAGGTCGATCCGAAGCGCTTCGGCATGGCCATCGCCACCGTCGACGGCACCGAATTTTCGATCGGCGATGCCGCGGTGCCGTTCTCGATCCAGAGCATCTCCAAGGTCTTCACGCTGATGATGGCCCTGTCGCGGATGGGCGACGAAGTCTGGACCCAGGTCGGCAAGGAGCCGTCGGGCAACCGGTTCAATTCGCTGGTCCAGCTGGAATACGAGGCCGGCGTACCGCGCAACCCGTTCATCAACGCCGGCGCGCTGGTCGTCACCGACATGCTGGCATCGACCCTGCGCGACCCCAAGACCGCGATCCGCGACTATGTCCGGGTGCTGGCCCGCAATTTCGAGATCGATTTCGACAATGTCGTCGCCGAATCGGAACTGGCGACCGCCCATGTCAACGCCGCCCTGGCCCATCTGATGAAAAGCCACGGGCGTATCACGGCCCGCGTGCTGGACCTGCTCGACATCTATTGCCATCAATGCGCCCTCAGCCTGTCCTGCGTCGACCTGGCCCGCGCCTTCCTGCCGCTGGCCGGGCGCGGCGTCTCGCCCCTGATGGAAGAAGCGGTACTGACCGAACGCCAGGCCAAGCGGATCAATGCGCTGATGATGACCTGCGGCCTCTATGATTCGGTCGGCAGCTTCGCCTATCGGGTCGGCCTGCCGGCAAAAAGCGGTGTCGGCGGCGGCATCGTCGCGGTCATGCCGGGTGTGCTGTCGGTCGCGGTGTGGTCGCCGGAACTGGACCGGTCGGGCAATTCCTATGTCGGTACCGGCGCGCTGGAACTGTTTTCGCGGCTGACCCGGCTGTCGGTCTTCTGAACGATCCTTTCAGTATCTTACGGCGGGGGAGACTCGATCCGCGTTAGCGGTGTATAGTATTGCCACATTTATGTTGTACGGTTGTGGCAAATGATGATCCGTCGTCTTTCTGCGGCGCTGCGGTCGATCGGTCTGTCGGCCGTGATGGTGCTTCCCCTTTCCGCTGCCGCCCAGGGCCTTGCCGAACGGCGGGTGATCGCCAATCTGCCCGCGCTCGAGGCCAGGATCG
>Ga0222420_100539_pt1 | contig 16065 bp, 13 predicted proteins | sample 3A2ome_FD_182470 | JGI IMG/M metagenome (GOLD analysis project Ga0222420, IMG submission 182470) | Enriched microbial communities from leaf-cutter ant dump, University of Wisconsin, Madison, United States - 3A200A (version 2) | ecosystem: Environmental > Terrestrial > Nest > Insects nest > Nest...
GGCCAGGACCTTGCCCTTCTCGCGCACTAGGTCGCGCAGGCGGCCCTTCATGAACCCAGAGACATGGCGGCCGCCGCCGATCACCTCGATCGCCCACAGCCGCGACGAATCGGGCCAGTCGCGCGAGGCGCGGATTTTATTCTGGATGTAGTGGCCGATCGCCTGGGCCGGGTCGGCGTCGGGCTGGATCTCGTCCATCGCGCCCAGCCACAGATCCAGGATGTTCTCGATGACGCTGTCGTACAGCTGCTGCTTGGTGCCGAAGTAATAATGCAGGTTCGGCTTCGGCACGCCCGCCTTGCGCGCGATCTCGGCCGTGGTCGCGCCGTTGAAGCCCTTCTTGGCGAAGACCTGCTCGGCGGCCTTGAGAATAATTGCCTGATTGCGCTCGCGGATAGAGCCTGCCGCGGCCGGCTTGTCGGCCGGTTCCGCGGCTGCGGGGGCAACTTTCCGGGCGGTCGTCCGGGCGCCGCTGACTGCTCGCTTGCTGGTCACTTTGATCAACCCTTGTGCTTTGCAATGCTTACCAATTGGGCGCGGATTCGGTCAAAAAAATTTCTTGACCGTTTGGTCAAACGGGCCGGATATTACGCATGTACTTGACCAGTTGGTCAGGTTCTGGATAGCCTAGGTCAAACCATAAAGCCAGGGAGGCTTCAGCATGCTCGACCATGCTCATCCCCAGCCATCGGTTCCGATGCTGGCACCTTCTGCCGGTGCTGCGCCGGCCACCTGCCGCGGATGTCGGTCATGACCGATATGTCCGAAATCGACCTGCGCCCCGACATCGCCGCCGGCCGGCTGAAGGCGGACCAGTACGCCGACAATTTCGACGACCTGGTCCCGGTGCTGGACCGCAAGACCGCCCTGGTCGAAGCCAACCGCTGCTATTTCTGCTATGACGCGCCCTGCGTCGAGGCCTGCCCGACCGGCATCGACATTCCCGGTTTCATCAAGAAGATCGCCACCGACAACGTGCGCGGCTCGGCCGTGCGTATCCTCGAGGAGAACATCTTCGGCGGCGCCTGCGCCCGCGTCTGCCCGACCGAGATCCTGTGCGAACAGGCCTGCGTGCGCACCGCCCAGGAAAACAAGCCGGTCACCATCGGCCGGCTGCAGCGTTATGCGACCGACCATCTGATGGAGACGGGCGAGCATCCCTTCACCCGCGCGCCCCTGACCGGCCGCAAGGTCGCCGTGGTCGGCGCCGGTCCGGCGGGGCTTGCCTGCGCCCATCGCCTGGCGATGCTGGGCCACGACGTCGTGGTGTTCGAGGCCAAGGGCCATCCCGGCGGGCTGAACGAATACGGCGTCGCCGAATACAAGATGCCCGACCATTTCGCCCGGGCCGAGGTCGATTTCCTGCTGAAGATCGGCGGGATCGAGATCCGCACCGAAAAGGCGCTGGGCCGCGACATCACCTTGAGCGGCCTGCGCCGCGACTACGACGCCGTCTTCCTCGGCATGGGGCTTGCCGGGGTCAAGGCGCTGGAAGCCGAGGGCGAGGACCTGACGGGCGTGATGAACGCGGTCGACTACATCGCCGAATTGCGCCAGGCCGAGGATTTCGGGGCGCTGGCCGTCGGCCGCAAGGTCGTGGTGATCGGCGGCGGCAACACCGCCATCGACATGGCGATCCAGATTCGCCGCCTGGGCGCCGAGGATGTGACGCTGGTCTATCGCCGCGGCCCGTCCGAGATGGGCGCGACCCATCACGAACAGGAACTGGCCCAGATCAACGGCGTGCGCATCAAGCATTGGGCCCGGCCCGTCAAGCTGACCGGCGATCGCGGCGCGGTGCGCGAGGCGGTGTTCGAATATACCCAGCTGGACGATGCCGGCCGGCTGATCGGCACCGGCGACCAGTTCGCCATCCCCGCGGACATGGTGTTCAAGGCGATCGGGCAAAGCTTCGTGCCCGACCCGCTGCGCGAGGACGGCCGCGACCTTCTGGAACTGAAGGGGGGCAAGATCGCCGTCGATGCCGAGGGCAAGACGTCGCTGGACAAGGTCTGGGCCGGGGGCGATTGCACGCCGGGCCAGGATCTGACCGTCGCCGCCGTCCAGGACGGCAAGCTCGCCGCGCTGGCGATCGACCGCGCGTTGCGCAGCTGAAAGGGAGGGCCTGACAGATGGCTGACCTATCGACCAATTTCGTCGGCATCAAGTCGCCGAACCCGTATTGGCTGGCCTCGGCGCCGCCGACCGACAAGGCCTACAACGTCGTCCGCGCCTTCCAGGCGGGCTGGGGCGGCGTCGTGTGGAAGACGCTGGGCGAGGATCCGCCCGTCGTCAACGTGTCGTCGCGCTACGGCGCGATCAACTACAAGGGCAACCGCGTCGCCGGCTTCAACAATATCGAGCTGATCTCCGACCGCCCGCTGGACATCAACCTGCAGGAAATCAAGCAGGTCAAGCGCGACTGGCCCGACCGGGCGATGATCGTGTCGCTGATGGTGCCCTGCACCGAGGACAGCTGGAAGAACATCCTGAAGCGGATCGAGGATACCGAGGCCGACGGGATCGAGCTGAACTTCGGCTGCCCGCACGGCATGTCCGAACGCGGCATGGGTGCCGCGGTCGGCCAGGTGCCGGAATATGTCGAGATGGTCGCGCGCTGGTGCAAGCAGTATTCGCGCATGCCCGTGATCGTCAAGCTGACCCCCAACATCACCAACATCCTGTCGTCGGCCCGGGCGGCCGTGCGCGGCGGGGCCGATGCGGTCAGCCTGATCAACACCATCAACTCGATCACCTCGGTCAACCTGGACCTGATGGCCCCGGAACCGACGGTCGACGGCAAGGGCACCCATGGCGGCTATTGCGGGCCCGCGGTCAAGCCGATCGCCCTGCACATGGTGGCCGAGATCGCGCGCGATCCCGAATGCAAGAACATCCCGATCTCGGGCATCGGCGGGGTCGAGACCTGGCGCGATGCCGCCGAATTCATGGCCCTGGGCGCGGGCACGGTGCAGGTCTGCACCGCGGCGATGCATTACGGCTTCAAGATCGTCGACGACATGAAGGACGGTCTGTCGAACTGGATGGACGACAAGGGCTATCGCCGGATCGAGGATTTCCGCGCGATGGCGGTGCCCAACGTGACGGACTGGCAGCATCTGAACATCAACTACGAGATCGTCGCCCAGATCGACCAGGACCGCTGCATCAAATGCGGGCTGTGCCATATCGCCTGCGAGGATACCTCGCACCAGGCGATCGCGGCGCAGCGGGTGGATGGCGCCCGGCGCTATGAGGTGATCGACGCGGAATGCGTCGGCTGCAATCTGTGCCTGCATGTCTGCCCGGTCGAGAACTGCATCACCATGAAGGAGATCGACAACGGCAAGCCCTTCCTGACGTGGAAGGACGATCCGCGGAATCCGATGAACCAGCAGGCGGCGGAGTAACGCCGATTCGTCGCCCCGGCGCAGGCCGGGGCCCAGGGCAAGGGCGTCGCCAGCGGCACGGCGCCTGCCCTGGATACCCGCCTCTCGCCGGGATGACGATATTTGCTATAAGGCGGCAACAGGGAATTTCATTTCTAGGAGGCACCCGGTGCTCAAGAACATCCAGGTCAACAAGGAACGGCTCTGGGACAGCCTGATGGAGATGGCCAAGATCGGCGGTACCGAGAAGGGCGGCTGTGCCCGGCTGGCGCTGACCGACCTCGACCGCGACGGCCGCGACCTGTTCGTGCGCTGGTGCAAGGAGGCCGGCTGCACCGTCACCGTCGACCGCATGGGCAACATCTTCGCCCGCCGCGCGGGCAAGAACAACGATTTGCCGCCTGTGGTCTGCGGCTCGCATCTCGATACCCAGCCGACCGGCGGCAAGTTCGACGGCGTGTTCGGCGTGCTGGCCGGGCTCGAGGTCATCCGCACCCTGAACGACTACAACTACGAAACCGACGCGCCGGTCGAAGTCTCGGTCTGGACCAACGAGGAAGGCTCGCGCTTCGCGCCGGCCATGGTCGCCTCGGGCGTGTTCGCCGGGGTCTTCACCGAGGAATACGGTCTCAGCCGCGCCGACCTCGACGGCCGGACGATGGGCGAGGAGCTCGATCGCATCGGCTACAAGGGCGATCTTGCGGTCGGCGGCCGGCCCTTCAAGGCATTCTTCGAAGCGCATATCGAACAGGGCCCGATCCTGGAGGCCGAAAAGAAGACCATCGGCATCGTCCAGGGCATCCAGGGCATCCGCTGGTTCGAATGCACCGTCACCGGCGTCGAAAGCCATGCCGGCACCACGCCGATGAACCGGCGCAAGGATGCGATGCTGGGCGTGTCGCGCATCGTCGACAAGATCAACGCCATCGCGCTGGCCCATGCGCCGTTCGCGGTGTCGACCGTCGGCCTGGTCAAGGTCAACCCGAATTCGCGCAACGTCATCCCGGGTTCGGTCTTCTTTTCGGTCGACCTGCGCCATCCCGACGACGCCACGCTTCTGGCGATGAAGGCCGAGCTGGAAGCGGCCACCAACGCGGTCTGCACCGAACTGGGCCTGACCCACGACCTGCATGAAATCTGGTACAACCCGCCGGCGCCGTTCGACAAGGATTGCATCGCCTCGGTCCGCCAGGCGGCCGAGGAAGCCGGCTACAGCCACATGGACATCGTGTCCGGTGCCGGTCACGATGCGGGTTACATCTGCAAGGTGGCGCCGACCGCGATGGTCTTCGTCCCCTGCGAGGACGGCATCAGCCACAACGAGGTCGAGAACGCGACGCCTGAAGACCTGGCGGCGGGCTGCAACGTGCTGATGCGGGCGATGCTGGCCCACGCCTCGGCGTGACCATTGACTGACTGACCGGCCCCCGCGACCTGACGGCGCAGGGGCCGGGCCCGACTGGGAAATGCGGGGAAAACCCCGCGGCGGGGCGGCTTCAGGGTAGAAACAAAAATGTAAAGTACGCGGGATCCCGTGTACTCTGGGCATGGACGGATTGCGCGGATCATGACGGTAATGGCACAGCTACATCAGGGCGGCCCCAAGGCTGCCGGGACCCCCGGTGCAGCGATCTACGATCGCCCGGTAGTCGAGGTATCGGGGCTGAACCTGGTGTTCGAAACGGCGGACGCACCGGTCTATGCGCTGTCCGACGTCAACCTGACGATCAACAAGGGCGACTTCGTCTCGTTCATCGGGCCGTCGGGCTGCGGCAAGACCACGCTGATGCGGGTCATCGCCGACCTGCAGGCGCCGACCTCGGGCGATGTGCGGGTCAACGGCATCAGCCCCGAGGCCGCGCGGCTGGCGCGGGCCTATGGTTACGTCTTCCAGGCGCCGGCCCTGTATCCCTGGCGCACGGTCCAGCGCAACATCACCCTGCCGCTCGAGATCATGGGCGTGTCCAAGGCCGAACGGGCCGAGCGCGCCGCGCGTGTCCTCGATCTGGTCAACCTGAAAGGGTTCGAGCGCAAGTTTCCCTGGCAGTTGTCGGGCGGCATGCAGCAGCGCGTGTCGATCGCGCGCGCCCTGTCGTTCGATCCGGAACTGCTGTTGATGGACGAACCGTTCGGCGCGCTGGACGAAATCATCCGCGACCATCTGAACGAACAATTGCTGCGGCTGTGGGAACGCACCAACAAGACGGTGGTCTTCGTCACCCATTCGATCCCCGAGGCCGTGTTCCTGTCGACCAAGATCGTCGTCATGAGCCCGCGCCCCGGCCGCATCATCGACATCATCGATTCCGACCTGCCGGCCGACCGCACCCTGGACGTGCGCGAGACCCAGCGTTTCGCCGAGATCGCCCACCGGGTGCGCGAAGGCCTGCGCGCGGGTCATTCCTATGAGGACTGAGGCATTGCCCCGGCCGCGCGCGGCTGATGACGGGCTCGTCGCCCGCCTGCTGGGCGGGTCGACCCTGCCGGTGCTGACCATCGTCGCCGCCCTGGTGCTGGTCTGGTATGCCGCGGCGATCTTCCTGAATGCGCCGGTCCTGCGCGACAGTTACGAACGCCAGGGGCGCAGCGGCGTCACCACGTCCGACCTGATCGCCGATGCCTGGGCGATGGAACGCCCGATCCTGCCCGCGCCCCACCAGGTGGCGGTCGAACTGAACAAGACCGTGTTCCAGATGGCGCCGACCTCGCGCCGCAGCTTGGTCTTCCACGCCTGGGTCACGTTGTCCTCGGCGCTGCTGGGTTTTGTCATGGGCACGCTGCTCGGCATCGTGCTGGCGGTCGGCATCGTGCATGTGCGCACGCTGGAACGGTCGCTGATGCCGTGGATCATCGCGTCGCAGACCATTCCGATCCTGGCGATCGCGCCGATGATCATCGTGGTGCTGGCCGCCGTCGGCATCGTCGGGCTGGTGCCCAAGGCGTTCATCTCGGCCTATCTGTGCTTCTTTCCCGTCACCATCGGCATGGTCAAGGGGCTGACCAGCCCTGAACCGATCCAGTTGGACCTGATGCGGACCTATTCGGCCTCGACCGGCCAGACCTTCTTCATGCTGCGCTGGCCGTCCGCCGTGCCGTTCCTGTTCGCCAGCCTCAAGGTCGCGGTGGCGCTGGCCGTGGTCGGCGCCATCGTCGGCGAACTGCCGACCGGGGCCCAGGCCGGCATCGGCGCCCGCCTGCTGGCCGGGTCCTATTACGGCCAAACCATCCAGATCTGGGCGGCGCTGATCGGTGCCGCGGTGCTGGCCGCCGCCTCGGTCGCGCTGGTCGGGCTGGTCGAACGGATCACGCTGCGCCGGATGGGGGTGCGGCCATGACCCCGCGTCGCGACATCGCGCTGATCTGTTTCATCGTGCTGGGGCTGGTCAGCTTTGCCCTGCCGCTGGGCGGCGATACGGGCTGGACCGCCCATGGCCTGTCGGCCTTCCTGTGGGCGCTGGCCCTGGGGATCGCCGCCTGGCTGGTCATTCTGCCGCCGGCCGCGTCGGTCGCGACCGTGCTGGTGCTGGTGGCGACCCTGGTCGCCGCGGCGGTGCCGCTCAGGCTGATCACGGCCGGGGCGGGCGGGATCGTCGCACCGGGGTTGTGGTGCGCGGTGCTGGCGCTGGGGTTCCTGGCCTGGCGGGCGATGGAGCGGCTGGCAACGCTGGGGGCCGAGACCGGCTCGAAGGCGGCCAACCTAGCCGTGCCGATCCTGTTCGGTGCCTGGCTGCTGTATCTGTGGCAGGTGATCACGCAAGGGTTCGGCGTGCCGCCGGTGCTGCTGCCGGCGCCGTCGATGATCGGCCATGCGCTGGTCGACGCCCAGCGGACGCTGGCCGAGGATTTCGTGCAGACCTTCGTCAAGTCGGTCATTCCCGGCTATCTGATGGGGTGCGGTGCCGGGTTCGTCGTCGCCATCCTGATCGACCGCCTGCCGTTCCTGCAGCGCGGGCTGCTGCCGGTCGGCAACCTGGTATCGGCCCTGCCGATCGTGGGCGTCGCGCCGATCATGGTGATGTGGTTCGGCTTCGACTGGCAGTCCAAGGCCGCGGTCGTCGTCATCATGACGTTCTTCCCGATGCTGGTGAACACCATCGCCGGGCTGGCCGCGACCAGCCATATCGAACGCGACCTGATGCGCACCTATGCCGCGTCCTATGGCCAGACCATGCTGGGCGTGCGGCTGCCCGCCGCGTTGCCCTTCATCTTCAACGCGCTCAAGATCAATTCGACCCTGGCCCTGATCGGCGCGATCGTCGCCGAATTCTTCGGCACGCCGATCTTAGGCATGGGGTTCCGGATTTCGACCGAGGTCGGTCGCATGAACATCTCGATGGTCTGGGCCACGATTGCCGTTGCGGCGGTCGCGGGTTCGGCCTTCTACGGCTTGCTGGCGTTGCTCGAACGGCGGTTCACCTTCTGGCATCCGTCGTTCCGGCAGCGGGCATGAACAGGGCGGCGCAGCCGTTTCAAAACAGGGAAGAGGTGGAGACGATGAAGACGATGTTGTTGGGTGGCGTGGCGGCGGCCGTTCTGGCGCTGGCCGCGACGGGGGCGCAGGCGGCGGACAAGTTCACCGTCCAGCTGAAATGGGTGACCCAGGCGCAGTTCGCCGGGTACTACGTGGCCAAGGACAAGGGCTTCTACAAGGAAGTCGACCTCGACGTGACGGTCAAGCCGGGCGGCCCCGACATCGCGCCCCCGCAGGTGATGGCCGGCGGCGGCGCCGACGTCATCGTCGACTGGATGCCGTCCGCGCTGGCCAGCCGCGAAAAGGGCGTGCCGCTGGTCAACGTCTCGCAGACCTTCCAGTCGTCGGGCATGATGTTGACCTGCGCCAAGGCCACCGGCGTCAAGTCGCCGGCCGATTTCCCCGGCCGCACGCTGGGCGTCTGGTTCTTCGGCAACGAATATCCGTTCCTGGCCTGGATGGCCAAGCTGAACATCCCGACCGACGGCTCGGCCAAGGGTGTCAAGGTGCTGAAGCAGGGCTTCAACGTCGACCCGCTGATCCAGAAGCAGGCCGACTGCATCTCGACCATGACCTATAACGAGTACTGGCAGGTGATCGACGCGGGCTTCAAGCCCGACGACCTGATCGTCTTCAAATATTCCGAACAGGGCGTCGGCCTGCTCGAGGACGGCCTGTACGCCAACGGCGACAAACTGAAGGACGCCGCCTACAAGGACAAGGTCGCGCGTTTCGTCGCCGCCTCCAACAAGGGCTGGGACTGGGCGGTCAAGAACCCCGACGCCGCCGCCATGATCGTGCTGGAAAACGACACGACCGGCGCCCAGACCGAAAAGCACCAGAAGCGCATGATGGGCGAGGTCGCCAAGCTGGTGGCCGGGTCCAAGACCGGCACCGGCGCGCTGGACACCGCGATGGCCGACCAGACCGTCGCGATCCTCTTGTCCGCTCAGTCGACCCCGGTCATCACCAAGAAGCCCGAGGGCGCCTGGACCAACGAGGTCTACGAGCTGTCGAAGAAATACGTGAAGTAACCGGCGCCTCCCGCCGGTGCTTCAGGGGGATGCGGGCAACCGCATCCCCTTTTTCGTCAGGGCGTGGCGCTGACCAGCCGGGCCGGCGGCACCAGCCCGCTTTCCAGCCGGGTCAGGCGCGAGGTGGTCCCCGGCACCCAGGCGTCGGCCCATTGCCGCAAGGTCGGATCAGGGGCGGTCGCGGCAAATACGCGGTGCAGTTCCAGCGCGTCGCGATGCGAGGCCAGCTGCGCCTCGCCATACAGCCGGTCGAACTCGGCACCCCGGCTGGCGCGCAGCCGTTCCAACTGGCGCCGGCGCACGGGGTCCAGGTCGAGCGGCAGGTCCAGGTCGTCGCGCTGCGCGACCTGCATCAGCACGGCGCGGCGTTCGGCCTGGTCGCGCAGCATCGCGGCGGCGAAGGCGCGCACCACGGGGCTGTCGGCCCGGTCCATCGCCAGGCGGCTGGCGCGAATCTCGAATCGGTCGGCCAGGGCGATGGCGGTCAGGTAATCGGCCACGGCCCGGCCGTCCCCGGCCTGGGCGGTGCCGAACAGCGACGGTCGGTGCAGCGCCGTCGGCACCAGGGCGATGGCCAGGGCCGCGCCCAGCAGGGCCAGCGGCAGCGATCGGGTTTTCTTGCGAACGGTCATGATGACGGTCCTTAACGGCCGGCGGGAAGGGCGGCGCTGTCGTGCAAACAGCGATGGCCCCCTCGCGGTTCCGGGCCGGATGGTGCAGCATCGGTTACCCTTGCCGCCGGCGGCCGGATCGGCCAGGATCGCCGCCCCTCGGATCCGCCGCCCGCCGGGCGGGTAATGCCGTAGGGGTTTTTTTCGTACTTATGTGCAGCTGGACGGGATTTCCTTATACTCCCTTACATGCCACACTGGGTCCTGTCAGGGGGCTTTGAGATTGCCGGGCAAGGGGGGACCAGGCGTGGCATCGCCGGCGAAGTCGCGTAGCTATCTCGCCGCATGCGCGGTCTTCACCCTGTTGGTGACGATCCTCGCCGCGGCCGAGGTCAAGCGTTCGTACGACAGCGAGATGTCGCGCGCCACCCAGGCGGCCGAGGGGCTGGCCGCCGTGCTGGCCGAACAGGTCTCGGGTTCGCTGCGCGAAGTCGTGCTGGTCCTGCGCGCCATGCGCGACACCGTCACCATCGCCGACATTGCCGACCCCGACGGGGTGCCGCCGCCGATTCGCGGCGACATCGACCGGTATCTGGCCGAACGGCTGCGCGACGTACCCCAGGTCGGCGACCTGATGCTGGTCGACCAGACCGGCCACGTCGTCTATGCCGCCCATGCCCTGCGTGGCGCCGATTTCACCGCGCCGGGCCTGCAATGGCGGTCGGTTGCGTCGGGGCGCTCGCTGGCGCTGTCGGGGCCGGCGGTATCGCCGACGACGCGCGAACCCGGGCTGGTGATGGCCGTCGGCCTCGATCCGTTCGGTGGGCCGACCCAGGGGCTGGCCGTCGCGGAACTGAAGGCGCGGGCCTTCGCCCAGGTCTTTGCCGCCGTCGGCATCGGCCAGGCCGGGACGGTCGCCCTGCGCGACAGTCGCTGGCAGTTGATCGCCGGGCGCACGCCGACCGACATCTTCGGCTCGACCCCCGACAGCGACCTGGTCGCCACCCGGGTGGGCATGGGCGAAACCATCGGCAGCCATGTCACCTCGACCGGCTACCTGTCAGGCCAGATCCAGGCCTTTCGCAAGGTCGGCGAATTTCCCTTCACCGTTGTCGTCACGCTGGAGCAGAACGACTTCCTGGGCGACTGGATGTCCAAGCTGCAGCTGTACCTGATCGGGGCGATGCTGCTGGTGCTGCTGGCCATCGCCCTGTCGGTCGGTTTCCTGCGCGAACGGCGGCTGGCCGCCGCGCTGGCCGAAAGCGAGGGCCGCCTCAGCCGCATCGTCGAATCGGCGCCCTTCCCGCTGGTGGTGGCAAGCCTGGACGACCGCCGCATCATCCTGGCCAACGATGCCTTCGCCATGTTGTTCGGCCTGGACCGCCGGCGGATCGAAAACCTGGTGCCGGACGGTTTCCACGTCTCGCCCGAATCGCGGGAAGAGATGTTTTCCCGTCTGGTCGCCGGCCGCGAGGTCGCCGCCCAGGAATACGAGATGCGCCGGGCTGACGGCTCGGTCTTCACCGCGCTGGTCTCGGGCACCCGCATCTCGATCGGCGACGACGCCGCGGCGCTGATCGCGGTCAACGACATCAGCGACCGCAAGCGGCTGGAAAACGAACTGCGCCGGCGTGCCACCACCGACATGCTGACCGGCATTTCCAATCGCGGCCATTTCATCGAACAGGCCGAACGCGAATTCTCGCGCGCCCGGCGTTACGACCGGCCGATGGCGGTGATGCTGCTGGACGTCGACCATTTCAAGCAGGTCAACGACCGCTACGGCCACCGCGTCGGCGACGAGGCGCTGAAGGCGATCGCCTATCACCTGATGGCGACGGTGCGGCTGTCCGACATCGCCGGCCGCCACGGCGGCGAGGAATTCGCCGCCCTGCTGCCCGAAACCGACGAGGAAGGCGCGCTGAACGTGGCCGAACGGCTGCGCCGCCGCATCGCCGAAAGCCCGGTCACGCCCGAGGAGGGGCTGGTCGTCACCCTGTCGGTATCGATCGGCGTGGCGACGCTGCTGCCCGACGATCCCGACCTGGATGCGATCATCGCACGCGCCGACATCGCCCTTTATGCCGCCAAGAACCACGGCCGCAACCGGGTCGAGCTGGCGCGGGGGCCGACCGACACGCCTGCTGCCTGACGGTGAATTGACGCCGCCGCCGGGGCGGGACATCGTGGTTTCCCGTTCCATCCGGTGCCAGGAAGCTTCATGTCCCGTATCGTCTCGTCGGCCCATCTGGCCGGCAACCGCTTCGCCGAACTGTCCGAGCTTGAATTCGCGATGACCATGACGGTCAACGCCTTTCACCGCTGGATGGTCCGCTGCTTTGCGGCCTCGGGACAGCCCGAACTGTCGGCGCTGGACGCCATGGTGCTGCATCACCTGAACCATCGCGACCGGGCCAAGCGGCTGGTCGACATCTGCCTGGTCCTCAACATCGAGGATTCGCATACCGTCAACTACGCGCTGAAGAAGCTGCAGCGGCTGGACCTGGTCAGCGGCACCAAGCGCGGCAAGGAAATGTTCTATGTCGCCACGCCCCAGGGCAAGGAGCTGTGCGACCGCTATCGCGCGGTGCGCGAGCAATGCCTGCTGGAGGCGCTGGCCCTGATCGGCCAGCCCAACCACCCGCTGGGCGAGGCCGCGTCGCTGTTGCGCGCCCTGTCCGGGCTGTACGACCAGGCCGCGCGGTCGGCCGCCTCGTTGTGAACGAACGTTGACGATTTATCATCGTTTTGTTATCGATGAGGGGCTGATCTTCAGGACGCGCGGACCCCATGACCTTTCCCCTGACGCTTCTGCCGGCGGGCGATGCCGCGCTGGTCGCCGAACTGGGCGACGCGATCGACCCTGACCTGAACGACGCGGTGCAGGCGCTGGACGCCGCACTGGCCGCGGCGGCCCCGGCGGGGTTGGTCGAAACCGTGCCGACCTATCGGTCGCTGCTGGTCCATTACGATCCCTGCCTGACCGATGCCGAAACACTGGGCGCACAGTTGCGCGATCTGGCCCGCGGGCTCGACCAGGCCGCGCGTGCGGCCGGGCGGCGCTGGTTCCTGCCGGTCTGTTTCGGCGGCGACCTGGGGGAAGATCTCGGTTTCGTCGCCGATCGCACCGGCCGGACCATGAACGAGGTCGCCGCGCTGCATTGCGCGGCCGATTACCGCGTCTACATGCTGGGGTTCTCGCCGGGTTTCGCCTATCTCGGCGGCTTGCCGGCCGAACTGCATCTGCCGCGGCGGGAAAACCCGCGGCTGTCGACGCCGGCCGGCAGCATCATGCAGGGCGGTGCCCAGGCGGCGGTATCGCCGATGGTGATGCCGTCGGGCTGGCATCTGCTGGGCCAGACGCCGGTGCGGACCTTCGATCTGCGCCGCGACCGGCCCTTCCTGCTGGCGCCGGGCGACCGGCTGCGGTTCCAGGCGATCGACCGCGATCGTTTCGCCGCCTTGTCGGCGCTGGCCGAGGCCGGCGCCCTGATGCCGGAAAGCGAGGCGCTATGACCGCGGGGCTGAAGGTCGTCGCCGCGGGCCCGCTGTCGACCATCCAGGATGGCGGGCGGCATGGCTATCAGCGTTATGGCGTCTCGGTCGCGGGCGCCTTCGACCCCCTCTATCTCGCCGCTGCCAACGCGCTGGTCGGCAATCCGCCGGGCGAAGGGGCGGTCGAACTGACCATGACCGGCGATGCCTACGAGGTTGCGGCCGACGGCCTGCGGCTGGCCGTGGCCGGGGATTTCGCGCTGACCATCGACGGCGAGGCCGCCGCGCCCTGGCGCAGCCATACGCTGGCCCGCGGCCAGGTGGTCCGCATCGGTGCGGCGCGCAGCGGCCTGCGCGGCTACCTTGCGGTGGCCGGCGGTTTCGCGCTCGTGCCGCAGCTGGGCTCGGTCGCGACGCATCTGCGCAACCGGCTGGGCGGGCTGGATGGCGGGCGGCTCAAGGCGGGCGACCTGCTGCCGCTCAGCCTGGCCCAGGCACCGGCCGGGGGCGACCGGGTCCTCGATCCCGGCCTTCTGCCGCGGCGCGGATCGGCCCTGCGGGTCGTGCTGGGGCCGCAGGACAGCCATTTCGGGCCCGACGACATCGCGGCCTTCCTGGACGGCGCCTGGACCATCGGCCGCGAATCCGACCGCATGGGCTGCCGGCTGGAAGGGCCGGTCATCGGCCATGCCAAGGGGTTCAACATCATTTCCGACGGCATCCCGCTCGGTGCGGTGCAGGTGCCGGGCTCGGGCCAGCCGATCATCCTGTTGCCCGACCGCCAGACCGCCGGCGGCTACCCCAAGATCGCCTGCGTGATTGCCCCCGACGTCGCGGCCCTGGCCCAGATCGGGCCGGGCGCGGTCATCCGGTTCACCGCCATCGGCGCCGATGCCGCGCTGGCGGCGCATCGCGCCTTTCGCCAGGCGATCGCCGGGCTGCCGACCCTGGTGCGGCCGGCCGGCGCCGAGTTGGATAGCGAAAGATTGCTCAGCCTGAACCTCGTCGACGGCATGGTCGACGCGATCAATCCCCCGGAGGATGTCTGATGGCCTTGCGCGTCGATTTGAACAGCGACATGGGCGAAGGTTTCGGGCCCTGGAAGATGGGCGACGACGCGGCGATGCTCGACATCGTCACCTCGGCCAACATCGCCTGCGGCTTTCATGCCGGCGATCCCGTCATCATGACGGAAACGGCGCGGCTGGCCGCGGCGCGCGGCGTCGCCATCGGCGCCCATCCGGGCTTCATGGACCTGTGGGGGTTCGGGCGGCGCCAGATCCGCGGCGACAGCCCGGCCGACATCGAGAAATTCATCGCCTACCAGATCGGCGCGCTGCAGGCGACGGCGGCGCTGGCCGGCCACCGCGTCACCCATGTCAAGGCGCATGGCGCGTTGTCGAACATGGCATCGGTCGAGGCCGACCTGGCGCTGGCCATCGGCCGGGCGATCAAGGCGGTCGACCGGGATCTGATCTTCGTGGTCATGCCGGCGACCGAACTGGCGCGGGCGGGCGAGGCGCTGGGCCTGCGCTGCGCCAACGAGATCTTTGCCGACCGCGCCTATCAGGACGACGGCACGCTGATGCCGCGCAAGCTGCCGGGATCGATGATCCACGACAAGGACTACGCCGCGGCCCGCGTGGTCGAGATGGTGACGGACGGCGCGCTGCGCGCGGCCTCGGGCAGGCGCATCCCGGTGCCGGTCGACACGATCTGCGTCCATTCCGACAGCGCCGAGGCGGTCGAGATGGCCCGCGCGGTCAAGGCCGCGCTGCTGGCCGCCGGCATCGCCGTCCGGCCGATGCACGAGGATTAGAGCCGGTCGAACACCGACCCCATGCGCGGGCTGAACAGCCGGTCATAGGTCTTCAGCAGGAAGCCGTCGGTCATGCCCGCGATATGGTCGCAGATCACCCGCATCGGCTGGTCGGCCTGGCGGTACAGGTCGTATGTATGGCCGGGCAGGAATGATTTCGGTTCCGAGGCAAAGGCCTCGAAGACCGAAACCACCATACGCTGGCCCTTGAATTCCAGGTGCTGGACCGCCGGGTTCAGGATGACCAGGTCGCGCACCGCGCCCTGCAGGGCTTTCAGGAAGGTCGCGGGGCCGTCCGCCATGACGGCGCGCCAGGCGATCAGCGGTTCGTCGAAGTCGTCGCGCCGATCGATGCGGCAGGCGGTCAGCAGGTGGCGCACCATGCGCCCGACCATGCGCTTGCGCGTGTGGCTGTCGCCGAACAGGGCGTCGATCATCCGGTCATAGGCGGTCGCGTCGGGTTCGTCCGGGTTTCGGCTTTTCAGCGTCTCGAGGAAACTGGCGCATTGTCCGACCGGCACGGCTTGGCGGAACTGCGCCTCGGTGATCAGGTCCAGCGCCAGGGCGTCTTCCAGGTCGTGGACGCCGAAGCCGATGTCGTCGGCCAGGTCCATGATCGAGCAGTCGAAGGATTTGTGCAGCGACTTGTGATGCCGGTCCGTTTGCCGGGCGATGGCGCAGAACCGGTCGCGGTCGCCCGGCGCCAGCGGCGCCAGGATCCAGTCGACCACGTCGGCCTCGCTGTCCAGATAGCATTTCGGCGGCTTGGACGCCGCGCGGTCGATGATCGAGATCGCGGTAGGGCCGGGGTCCAGCCGCGGAGTCTGCGCCGGGTTGAATGCCCGGGCGTAGGGCACCGGGTATTTCAGGATGCCCAGCATGGTCCGCCGGGTCAGGTTGGCGCCGGCCCGGTCGGAAAATTTCTCCAGCCGCGCCAGGACGCGCAGCGTCTGGCCGTTGCCCTCGAACCCGCCGTGATCGCGCATGCAGTAGTTCAGCGCGACCTCGCCGCCATGGCCGAACGGTGGATGGCCCAGGTCGTGGCAGAAGCCGATGGTCTGGATCAGGCTCAGTTCGGGCAGGTGGGGGCGGGCGGGATGGTCGGGATAATCGCGGGCGAACTGCTTGGCCAGCCCGCCGGCGATCTGGGCGACCTCCAGCGAATGGGTCAGGCGGGTGCGATAGAAGTCGCTGTCGCCCAGATTCAGGATCTGGGTCTTGCCCTGCAGCCGCCGGAACGAGGCGG
>Ga0222420_100542_pt1 | contig 16038 bp, 18 predicted proteins | sample 3A2ome_FD_182470 | JGI IMG/M metagenome (GOLD analysis project Ga0222420, IMG submission 182470) | Enriched microbial communities from leaf-cutter ant dump, University of Wisconsin, Madison, United States - 3A200A (version 2) | ecosystem: Environmental > Terrestrial > Nest > Insects nest > Nest...
CCGGGCGCGCTTGCGGCCGTACAAGACGCGCCACCCCGGTGGCGGGAGTAGCTCAGCTGGTTAGAGCGCCAGATTGTGGCTCTGGAGGCCGCGGGTTCGAACCCCGTCTCTCGCCCCACTCTTCCTTCCAAAATTCTGACAGTCGGCGACAGCCCGCGGATATGCGCGGGCTGCGACGCCATCGCGCTGGACGCCCCGGTCCGGTTGGCTCAGGATGGTTCAACCTGACTGAGAAACCGAATGGGGGGCAATGCACGCCAGGGCGCGGTATCCGGGCAGGAAGTGGGCTATCGTCTCCGGCCTGCTGGCCGCGCTGACCGCATTCGCGTCGCCGGCCGCGGCCGAGACCTTGCGGTTCGCCTGCAACCCCTTTCCGCCGCACAAGATTGCCGAGTCGACGGACGGGCGCGAGGGCTTCGACATCGAGATTCTGCGTGCCGCCCTGCCGGACGACACGGTGGAAATCAGCTTCTATCCCTGGCGGCGTGCCCTGGCCCTGGCGGAAGATGGCGTGGTCGACGGCCTGTGCAGTTGCAGTCACCTGCCCGAGCGCGACGCGGCCTTCGCTTTCTCGACCGAAATCGGCAATGCCTCGGTCGGCTTGTTCGCGCTGAAGGCCGATCCCGCCCTGCCGACATCGGGCGAGGCGCTGACGGGCCTGACCGTCGGTGCCGTGGCGGGCTATAACCTGACCAGCGAACTGGTCGATGCCGGTGCCGTGCCGGTCGAGGCACCCGACGACGCGACAGCGGTGGCGATGCTCAAGGCCGGGCGATTCGCCCTCCTGTATGGTTATCGCGACACCGTGCGGTCGGTTGCCGGGCCGCACGAAACGCTGCATTACGTCGAGTTTCGCCCCAACCCCTATTACACCTGCTTCAGCCGCAAGGCCGGCGACGCGACCGCACGCGCCGCCCGCTTTGACCAGGCGTTTCGCCGCCTGCAGCAGGACGGCGCGATCCAGGCGATCCGAGCGCGTTATGGCGTGGGCGGCAGCTAGGCTGCCGTTGGCCGTCGCGCTGGCGGCGGTCATTACTATTGCCGGCGCGCCCGCCGCGGCCGAGCGGCTGACCGGTGCCTGCCTGCATTTTCCCCCGGGCAAGATCGAGGGCCAGCCGGTGCGGCCCGGCTTCGAGGTCGAGATCATGGCCACGGCGCTGGCCGTCGTCGGCGACAGCGTGGATCTGTCGTTCTATCCCTGGGCCCGCGCCCTGGCCCTGACCGAAGAAGGCCGGGTCGACCTGTTGTGCGGCTGCAGTCAGGATCCCGGCCGGCAGGACAGGCTGTTGCCGTCCGACCCGGTCGGGCAGTTGGCCGTCGGCCTGTTCGCCCTGGCGCGGCCGGGCGGCGCGCGGCCCCCAGGCCTGGCCGGGGTGGCGGGGCGCGAAGTCGGGGTGGTGGCCGGCTACAATCTGGTGGCAGACCTCAAGGCTGTCGGTGCGATCCCGATCGAGGTCGACAGCGAGGCGGCGGGGTTGCGCATGCTGGAAGCCCAGCGCTTTCCCCTGTTCTACGGTTTTGCCGACTCGGTGCGTTTCACCGTCAATGAGCAGCGCATGAGCGTTGCCCTGGACTTTCGCGAACTGCGGGCCGAGACGAACTATGTCTGCTTCAGCCGGCGGGCCGGGGATGCGGCGGGGCGCGCCGCCCGGTTCAACCATGGCCTTGCAGCCATCCGGGCCGACGGACGCCTGTCGGCGATCCGCCGGCGTTATGGCATCGAGGACTGAGCGTCAGCCGGGCAGGGGCAGGCGGCGGTGCCACAGTTGGTCGGCCAGGGCCTGTGCCTCGGTCGGGGTCGCGGCCCTGCCGGTCAGGGCAAGCGCGATGGCGGCGGTGCCGGTAACGGCGGCGACCGGCGCGGCTTCATCGATCTCGCCCTGCCACAACGCCCTGATGCGCCGGGGATCGAGATCCTCGTCGCGCCAGCGGTGATCGACGTCGGGCAGCAGCGCCGGCCAGGACTGATCGATGATTTGGCCGTCTTGGACATGGGCGACCGCACAGGCCTTGAGCGGGTTGCGCTGGGCTTCGCCGCCGCCCTTGAATACGGCCGACCGCGGCTGGCCCAGCAGCCGTGCGGCATCGGCCTGCAGGCTGCGATAGGGCGGGTGGAACACGCCCTGCATCTGGGCCGGTGCAGCCGCTGGATTCAGGGCCCGCACGAAGGAATTCACGACCGTGCGAACCCCTAGCAGCGGCCGCAGGCCCAGCAGCGCGTCGACCTCGGGACACAGATCCTCCAGTCCGACATAGGCACAGCCCTGACGGTCGAGGTCTGCGGCAACCGCGGCGCGGTCGCGGGCAGGGGTAATGCCCAGTGCTGCCAGGGCCGGCCGCGTCGAGGCGTAGTCGGAACCAGTGGCCCCCTCGACGCCATGGATCAGGATGCGGATGCCGCCGGCCGCCAGCAGCCGGGCCGACAACAGAAACCAGGGCTGCTGGCGATGGCGATCGGCGTAGGAGGGCCAGTCCAGCGTTATGCCGAGATCGGAAAGGTTGAGGCGCAGTCGCTGGCGCGCCGCCACGGCGAAACCGGCCAGTTCGGCCGGCGTCTCGCCGCGGTAGCGCAGCAACAGCAGCAGGGCGCCGGTCTGCACCGGATCGGCATGGCCGCCCAAGATGCCGCCCATCGCCTCGACCGCCTCGTCCTGGGTCAGGCTGCGCGACAAGGTCGGCCCGCGGCCGACGATGCGCAGCAACTCGGCCAGCCGGTTTGAGGTGGCGACGTGCCCCATCGCGGTGCCGGTCGCCGCGCTGTCAGAAGGTTTCGGGTTCGGATGCCTCGTGGGCGTCGCGCATCGCTTCCAGCAGCGCTTCCAGCTGCTGCAGGGCGGCGACCGCGCGGCCGTGCCAGGTCGGGCTGAAGATGATGGCCGGATGGCCGACGATCTCGGCATCGACCAGATTGACCGCGACCGAGGCGGCGTGCAGCGCCTCGTACCCGCCCAGCGAGCCGGGCGCGAACACTTCGCGCAGCATCTGGGGCGAAGTCTGCTCGGCCTTGGCTTCCTGCTCGATTTCGCGCAGCAGTTGCTTGCGCTCGGGCTCGGCCTTGGCCGCGGCGGCGCAGTCGGCGGCAAGATCCAGGCGGTCGGCCGGAATCGCCGCGGCGCTTTCGCCATGCACGGCCGGCATATGCACCGCCTCGATTCGCTCGTGCAGCGCATCCAGCAGGGCCGAGGCCGACGCAGCGCGGGCAAACCATTCCGGGCGATAGGCCACCGCGGGATGGAAGCACAGTTCCTCGCGGATCAGCCGCGCAGCCATCGCGGTGGCATGCAGCGCCTCATGGCAGCCGAATCCGCCCGGCGCGTAACGCGGGGCCAGGGCGTCCACGGTTTCTTCCTCGCCCAGCGCGGCGGCAAGGTCGGTCAGCGCCTGGGCATGCAGTTCGGCCAGTGCTTCCGTGGTCGGCAGGGTGGGGATCATCTGGTGCTCCATGGGTCGTCAACCGTCAGAGCCATAGCGCAGTTCCGCGACAATGTCGCGAACGACCGCCGGCCGGATCGCCTGTGCGGCGACCCGGCCGGCGATGCCCGGACACGGGCTCAGCCGTGGCGGATTTCCGCCAGGAACTTGCCGACTTCGCCGCGCAGTTCGTCGGCCAGCCGCGACAATTCGCCCGACGCGTTCAGGACTTCGCCGGCGGCCGACCCCGACTCGGCCGCCGAGGCATTGACCTGGGCCACGTTCGACGATGCCTGGCGGGTACCCGACGCCGCATCCTCGACCGAGCGCGCGATTTCGCGCGTGGCCGCGCCCTGCTGCTCGACCGCGGCGGCGATCGACCCCGAGATCTCGCTGATCTGGTCGATGATGCCCGATATCGAGCGGATCGCGCCGACGGCTTCCTGCGTGGTCTGCTGTACGGACGATATCTGCTGACCGATCTCCTCGGTCGCCTTCGAGGTCTGGTTGGCCAGGCTTTTCACCTCGCTGGCGACAACGGCAAAGCCCTTGCCGGCCTCGCCGGCACGGGCGGCCTCGATGGTCGCGTTCAGCGCCAGCAGGTTGGTCTGGCCGGCGATCTGGTTGATCAGCCCGACCACCTCGCCGATCTTCTCGGCCGCACTGGCCAGGCCGCGCACGATCTGGTCGGTACGATGGGCCTGTTCGACGGCTTGTGCCGCCACCCGGCTGGAATTTGCGACCTGGGCGGCGATTTCGGAGATCGAGGCCGACAATTCCTCGGTCGCCGAGGCGACCGTCTGCACATTGGCCGCGGCCTGCTCGGTCGCCTGGGCGGCATCGGCGCTTTGCTGGGCTGTCGAATCGGCGATGCCCGACATCGTCCGGGCGGTGGCCTGCATCCGCGTCGCGGCGGTGCCGACCGAATCGACGACGCCGCCCACCGCGCGCTCGAACGTGGTGGCCAGCGTCCGCATGCCTTCCTTGCGTGCTGCCTCGGCTTCCCTGGCCTGGCGGGCCTCGGCGTCACGGCGCTCGATCTCGGCCCGGCGGTCGGCTTCCTCCAGTTCGCGGCGGCGGCGATCCTCGGCCTGGGCCTGCATTTCGGCCTGGGCACGCCGCTCGTCCTCGACGCGGCGCTCCTGGATTTCTCGTTCCCGCGCGGCGAGGGCCGCACTTTCCCGCGCTGCCTCGGCCTCGGCCTGCAGCCGCTCGTTCTCGATGCCGTTCTCCTTGAACTGCTGCACCGCGCGGGCCATCGCGCCGATCTCGTCGGTCTGGTTGCGCGACGGCACCTCGACCGACCAGTCGCGATCGGCCAGCCTGCCCATCGCCCCGGTCATGCCCGTGATCGGCCGGGCGATCGCCCCGCCGATGACCCAGGCCAGCACCAGCCCCAGCAGGGTGCCGGCACCGCCGACCCCACCCATCAGGGTCTGGCTTTCGGCCACCCGGTCCTCGTTCTCGATAGTCAGGCGATCCTGCAGCGCGATCAGCGAATCGCGGATCGCGGTGGTCGACTTTGCCACCGTGCCCGCCTGGCCGACCATTTCCTGGGCGACCATGGTGTCGGCCGTCCTGCGCAGGCCGACCAGGTCGTCGAAGGACTTGGCGGTGCGGTCCAGCTGTTCGCCCAGTTCCTTCAGCTTGGTCTTCGATTCGGCGCCGTAGGCCAGCGTCGCCACCTGGCCCAGCGCTTCCTTCAGCTTGGCCAACTGGTTCTTGCCTTCCTGTTCGAGCACCGGGTCGTAGATGAAGACCAACTGCTCGATCGCCGCCCGTGCCCGGCCCAGCGCCAGCAGGCCCGCGATCAGGTGATCGCCGGCTTCCTTGTCGCAGTAGTCGGTGCAGATCTTGAGCATTTCCTCGAACTGCGTCTCCAGCCTGGACACGCTGGGCTTGACCGTGTCGGCGACCAGCACCTGCTGGGATCCCAGCACCTTGGCCAGGGCGTCCAGCTTGCCGAAATACGCCTTCAGTTCGCCGGAGATGGTATCCAGTTCGCGCTTTTCCGCGTCGGTGCGCGCCTCGCCGATCGCCTGGTTGACGCGATCCTGCAGGCGCGTCTGCACGGCCAGCGCGGCCGACTGGTAACGCTTGTCGCCGGTGATGCCGAACTGATCGACATTGCGGCGCACCTCGATGAATTCACGGTCGATGTCGCGGGCAAGCCCAGCCAGCTTGGCCGAGCCGACCAGCGCCCGTGATGAATTGGCCACCTGGTCGAATGCCAGCACGCCGACGACGGTCAAGGCTACCAGCAGCGCTATGACTGCCAGAAAGCCGATGAGAATTTTTGTGCGGACCTTGATGCGGCCGAACAGGCCGGGCCTTGCGCCCGCACCTTCCCCGCCGCCTGCCACAATTTCTGCCGAAACTGCAGTTGCAGACGCCATTGTTTCGTCTCCCGACAACCCTGTTTGCGGTGGCACTGCCGTCCCCGCGGGGGCGTGCCACTCTGCGATATTGCCTTCATCATAAGCCGTGAAATTGGACGTAAGACAATGGATTTCGACGGTAGGCCGAAACGCCGCCGCTGGCGGTTGCCTGGCGCGGCGCTACCTGGCCGGGTGCGGGTTCAATCGCCCGGCGCGCCGGCTATGAGGGCATAACCGACAGATAAAACTTGCCAGGAATTGTCCTCGGCCTCATCGTGCCAGGGTGAACGTTACTGTGTCGGCGTCTGCCGCTAAGCACCGTGCTCGGGAGGCGAGCGGTGCCGGGCTCGGGTCCTCTCACAAACACGCTCCAACTCAACCGCGCACTCCCGCGCGGGGGATGATCTATCGAGGAGATTTCCATGCCTACTGGCACCGTTAAGTGGTTCAACGCGACCAAGGGTTACGGCTTCATCCAGCCGGAAGACGGCTCGGCCGACGTTTTCGTTCACATCTCGGCCGTCGAGCGCGCTGGGATGGGCAATCTGAAGGAAGGCCAGAAGCTGTCCTTCGAACTGCATCGTGACCCGCGCAAGGGCAAGACCTCGGCCGAAAACCTGCGCGCCGTCTGATTACGCCTGCCGTGCCGGGCGGGGTTTCCCGCCCGGCGCATCTCGTCGCCGGCCGCGTCGTTCGACGCCACTCAAGTGCTCTTGGTCCCGAATCGAGCCTTGCACCCCTGCCGTTTCCAGCATGTCCGCAGCACCCGCCCGCACTCTATGACCGGCGGGACAGGCTTGTGGTCTTTAAAATAAGTATAAAATTCTATCTATCTGCCTTGCGCCCGACCAGCGGCTCGAGCAGCGCGCTTTGCCGCCGGCTGGTGATCGCCGCCAGCCCGGCCTGCCCGCGGGCCCGGCGGGCGTCGGGCGCCGCCAGCAGGTTCAGCGCCGCGCCGATCAGCCTGTCATAGGGTGCGAAGGTCACGGCCTCGCGATAGGGGGCTTCCAGTCCCGGGTCATTGCCGTCCTCGGACAGCACGCAGCGGCCGTTGGCCAGCAGATAGGAAACCCGCACGATCTCGAACAGCCTTGCGGCCTGGGCGTGGATGTTCAGCACCAGCTTGGCGCGGGCGATATAGGCGTCCCGCTCGGGGCCGTAGACGTTGAACAGCGGCACGACCTTGAGGCCCCGCTTGTGCAGCGCCTCGAGAATGGCGATACGGCGTGGCGTCATCGCGCCATAGGCCAGCACATCGACATCCTCGGCCTCCGTGGCCGCGATTCGGGTCAGGCAGGGGGCATAACCGACCGGCAACAGGCGGGCCGGCACGCCGCGCGCCCGCAGGTAGTCGGCATTGTTCTGCGAATAATCCCAGACCTCGTGTCCGCGCAGCAACGCCCAGTAGGCGGGGCTGAACCAGTCGTTCCCGTCGTCGCCCTGCTCCAGATTGTAGAGGATCGCATCGGCGGGCGGGTGCCAGCCGACATGCGGGATCAGATGCGGCGCGACGACGATCGCGCGCCCCTCGATCTCGGCCGGGTTCTGGGTCAGGGCGGCGGCATAACCCAGTTCTTGCAGCCCGTGGACCAGGGCGTTGGCCAGTTCGGCAAAGGCCAGGACATGGGGGTAGTTGGGCGGGGTGACGATGTAGACGGTATAGTCGTTGGCCATGCCGCTCTCCGTCAGGCCGGCAGGTAGCCGCGGGCGACCCCGTCGGCGACCAGGCCCTGCGCATAGGCCCACAGCACCGGCGAACCATCCCCGATCACCCGCTTGCGCCGCAGCACTTCCGAGGCGGCGATCCCGGCCTCGGCCCAGGTACCGCCCGCGGTGTGATAGTTGTGCAGCAGCGGCTGCAGCCGGTCGATCGCCTTGGCGAACAGGGCATCGGGTGTCGCGCGGGCCTCGAACTCATCCCACAAGGCGCGCAGGGCGCCGCCCTGGCCTTCGGGCAGCAGGCCGAACAGGCGGTCGGCGGCGACCTGCTCGCGCGCTTCCTGGTCGGCCGCGGCGGCGGTGTCGTAGAAAAAGGTGTCGCCGGCATCGATCTCGACGATGTCATGGATCAGCAGCATGCGGATCACGCGGGCCGGGGTGATGCCGGGGATCGCGTGTTCGTCCAGCACCAGGGCCATCGCGGCCATCTGCCAGGAATGTTCGGCGTCGTTCTCGCGCCGCGACCGGTCGATCAGCCAGGTGCGGCGGAACACCTGTTTCAGCCGGTCCAGTTCGACGACGAAATCGAGCTGGCGCAGCAGCCGCGGATCCGCCGGTTCCAACGCCGGCGGCTGCCAGCCGCCATCGGCGAGGTGCCCACGGGCCACGCTGTCGGCGATCAGGCGGCGGGCATGATCCCACAGCCGCGGGGCGCCATCGCCGATGACGGCCAGGCGCGCGACGACCTGGGTGGCGGTGACCGCATGATCGCGCCAGCTGCCCCCCTCGGTCAGATAGTCGTGCAGCAGCGGGTGGAAGCGGTCGAGTGCCTTGGCGAAGCGGGCATCGGGCGTGTCGCGCGCCTCGAATTCCTCCCACAGGGCGCGCAGGGCCATGCCCTGGTCGGGGGGCAGCAGGCCGAACAGCCTGTTGGCCGCGGCCTGCTCCCGCGCGTCCTGATCGGCGGCGGCCACGTCGTCGAACAGGAAGCTGTCGCCGGCGTCGATCTCGACCAGATCATGGATCAGCAGCATTCGGATCACCCGGTCGATGTCGACATCGGGCCCGGCCTGATCGGCCAGGACCAGCGCCAGCATGGCCAGATGCCAGGAATGTTCGGCATCGTTCTCGCGCCGCGACCGGTCGATCAGCCAGGTGCGCCGCTCGATCCGTTTCAGCCGGTCGAGTTCGAGGGCGAAGGCGATCTGGCGGTCGAGGCGGGCAGTGCTGTCGGTCATCGGGCAGCGATAGCAGATCGGCGGGGCCGGGGGTAGAGTGACGCCCCGTCCGGCCGGAGCTGCCCCATGACCCAATATCTCTATCTTGCCGTCGCCATCCTGGCCGAGGTCATCGCCACCTCAGCCCTGAAGGCATCGAACGAATTCACCCGCCTGTGGCCCAGCGTCATCGTGGTGCTGGGATATGGCGTCGCGTTCTATTTCCTGACGTTGTGCCTGCGCACGATTCCGGTGGGCGTCGCCTATGCGATCTGGTCCGGGCTGGGAATCGTCCTGGTCGCGATCATCGCCTATTTCCTGTACGACCAGAAACTCGATGCGCCGGCCCTGGTCGGCATCGGCCTGATCCTGTCGGGGGTGCTGGTCATCAACCTGCTGTCCAAGACGTCAGGCCACTAGCAGGCCTTACCACCCGCCGGGCAGGTCCAACTGTTCCAGGTCCAGCGGCGTGGCGGGGTAGGGGCCGCGCTGGATCGCCGCGACAGTCATCGAGGGGGCATCGAAGGCCAATGCCTCCAGCGCGCCCACGATGCTCAATTCCAGCGGCACGGCCGCGAGGCCGAAACCGAACAGCGCGATCATGGCCCATTGCAGAAGGCTCTGTCGCATGGCGTGTCTCTCCTACACTGCCTCTGCTTTGAGCATCATCCTACAAACTGGGCAGCGCTGCCAGTTGCGACATTCTTGTGACGAATACAGCCGACGCGGGCGTCCCGGCGATCAGGACGCCCATCCCATCAGATGCGCGGGCGGCTGTTCAGCGGCCGCAGACCGCGTTGCAGCGGCGGGGGCCGTTGGGGCTGTCGCGTTCGCAGGCTCCGGTCGAGACCGACACGTTGACCGCGGTGGCAAAGCCCTGCGGCGCCAGGCCCGGATCGGCACCGATGGCGATGCGGTTGCGCGGCAGGTTCATGATCTGCAGCGACGGATCGGGCTCGCCCTCGGTCCCCGAACCGCGCGGCCCCTGCTGGTTCAGGACGCCCAGCCCCGCATCCGGCGTCAGGTAGTCGGACGCGCCGGGCACCGAATCGGACCGGCCGGGCTGGCCGTAGAACGGGTTCAGCGACACGCCGCACTGGCCGGCGATGCGCGCGTTGGGATCGTCGTCGCAGGTGCCGGCGACGGCGATCTGGATATCGCGTTCGCCCTGGCTGAGATCGACCGGCAGATTGGCAAAGCCGGCGCGGTCCAACTGGACCGAGCAGCTGTCCTTCTTGCACAGGGTCGGGTTGGTGAAGGTCAGGGTAATGCGGCCGCAGGCACCGTTGCGCACCTGGATCATCTGGCCGTTGGGCGGCGGCGCGGCCGGCACAGCCTGCGGCTGCGTCGCCTGCGCCATACGGTAAATCCCCTTGTCGTCCGCCAATGTGTCGGTCGCCGCCAGCGCCAGCACCGCCACCAGGCCCACTCGTCCCCAGGTCATCATGGGCGCAACTTAAGCCTGATCGCCGCGGCTTCTGCAAGCATGGTCAGGGCACCAGCATCTGCCTGCCGACAACGTGACCGGCCTTGAGGTCGGCCAGCGCGGCCGAGGCCTCGGCCAGCGGCCGTGTCGTCACCGGCAGGGGCGGCAGCGCCGCCTCGGCCGCCAGGGCGAACAGGGCGCGCAACTCGGCCAGGCTGCCGACATACGACCCTTCGATCCTGATCGCTTTCATCACCAGCAACGGCAGCGACAAGGTCAGCGCGCCGCCATACAGCCCGACCACGACCAGCTGCCCGCCCTTGCGCAGCACCCCTTGCGCAAAATCGGCCGAGGTCGAGGCCCCGACAAAGTCGATCGCGGCGCTGATGCCGCCGGTCGCCTTGACCAGGGCGCGGGCTGCGCCGTCGGCGGTGGGATCGATCGCCTGGCGCGCACCGGCCTCCAGCGCCGCGGCGCGGCGCTCGGCGTTGGTTTCGGCCACGATCGGTGCCTGGCCGGTCACCAGCCTGGCCAGGCGGATCGCATTCAGCCCCACCCCGCCGGCACCGACGATCAGCAGCGGCTGGTCGTCGTCGAGCCGGCCCAGCCGGGCCAGGGCGGCATAGGCAGTCAGACCCGAACAGGCGTAGGTCGCGGCCAGGTGGTCGGGAATCGGTCCGGGATCGACCAGGGCGCGGACATCCTCGACCAGGACATGGCTGGCATAACCGCCGTCGGCGAACACCCCGATCGCGCGCGCCGCCCCCTGGCAGATATGCTCCAAGCCGGTGCGGCACAGGGCGCAATTGCCGCAGCCCAGCCAGGGGAAGACCACGCGGCGGTCGCCGACCTGCGCCTCGCCGGTCGGGACATCCGGGCCGGTGGCGACGACACGGCCCACGATCTCATGGCCCAGGGTGATCGGCGGGATTGCGCGGCCCGTGCCGAAAGGCATGCGCTTGCCCTGGCCCAGATCCCAATAGCCGTCCCACAGATGCAGGTCGGAATGGCAGACGCCGCAGGCATCGACGCCCAGCAGAACCTGGCGGCCCGTCGGCACCGGCAGATCGACGACCTCCTCGGTCAGCGGGGCGCCGAATTCGGTGACGCGATAGCGACGCAGCATGCCTGTTCCTCCCTTATTATGCGGGAGGCATGATAGCCGTGGCGGGCGGCGAGGGAACCCGGTTTAGCGGCTCAGCCGCCGCGCGTTCGCGCGCACCCGGCGATAGGCGGGCGCCATCATCGCGTCGCCGGTGCCCAGCAGGCCCCGGGCCGTGATGCCCGGACCCCACAGCATCTTCTGCCAGGCCAGCGCGGCGCCCATCATCCCGGCCTGGGCGGCCACGACCTTCTCGGTCCAGGCGCGCTGCCATTCCCGTTCGGATCCGCTGGCCAGCAGGATCGGCCAGCGGAAGGCCAGGGTCGTCATGGCGTCAAGGCCGGCCGTGGCCGCCTTGGTGGCCGAACGGAACAGGGCGGCGTGCAGGTCTTGGGTCATGACGGTCTCCGGGGATGGATGACCGGTGCAACGGGCGACCGGCCGATCCGTTCCGAAACCTCAGGCGTCGCCCATGATCAGGGCGGACATTCCCTCGGGCGTCATGCCCGGCACGGCCAGGTCGGCGACCTTGGTGCCGCCCTTCATGATCGCGGCCCGGTCGGCCACCTCGACCACGTCGCGCATGTTGTGGCTGATCAGCAGCACGGTGATGCCCTGGCCCTTGATCTCGTGGATGAGGTCGAGAACCTGGCGTGTCTCCTTGACGCCCAGCGCCGCGGTCGGTTCGTCCATGATCACGATGTCGGCCTGCCAGCGCAGCGCGCGGGCGATGGCGACGGCCTGGCGCTGGCCGCCCGACAGCGTGTTGACGGGGATGTCCATGTCTTCCAGCCGGATCTTGAGCCGGCCCAGATAGCTGCGGGCCGCCTGGCGCATCGCCGGCTTGTCCAGCAGGCGCAGGCCCGGGACCGGGCTGCGCCGCAGCAGTTCGGACCCCATGAAGACGTTCTGGTAGATCGCCATGCGCGGGGCCAGCGCCAGATCCTGGTAGATCGTGGCCACACCCTGCTGCAGCGCGTCCGCCGGCGACGCGAAGTGGACGGTGCGCCCCTTCAGCCGGATTTCTCCGGCCGACGGGGCCTGCGCGCCCGAGATGATGCGGATCAGCGTCGACTTGCCCGCGCCGTTGTCGCCGCAGATGGCAAGCGTCTCGCCCTTCGCCACGGTCAGGTCGACGCCCCGAAGGGCATCGACCGCGCCGTAGCGCTTGGCCACTCCCCGCAATTCGAGGATGGGCGCGTCGCTCATTTCTTGAGGAACTTGTCGACGTTGGTCTTGTCGACCAGCACCGCGTCCATCATCAGGTACGGGCCCTGGACGATCTGTTCGACCGGCTGCTTCTTGACGACGATCTGGTCGACGGCATCGACCGCCTTCTTGCCCATCTCCTCGAACGGGATGGCGACGGTCGCCATCAGGGTCGACGACGGGTCGGCGATGCGGCGATAGGTTTCCTCGCCGCCGTCGATCGAGACCAGCACCGGCTTGCCCTTGGTCGCGCCCGACCGGGTCAGGATGTCGTCGATGATATAGGCCTGGCCGTCGAACGAGGCCCAGATGCCGTCGACCTTGCCCTGGTTCTTCAGCAGCAGCGCTTCCATGCCCGACTTGACGTCCTCGCGCCAGCTGGCGGTGCGGGCCATCGAATGGGCGCCCAGGACCTTGACCGCGGTGTTCTCGGCCAGCACCGCGTCCAGCACGCGGGCGCGGATGCGGGTGCCGACATTGCCGTCGAAGCGCTGTTCCAGGATGTTGCCCTGGTAGCGCAGCTGGCCCAGCAGATACAGCGCCGACTGGGCGCCGACCTGGTATTCGTTGACCTGGATGTCGAACACGGCATGCGGGCTCGACCCGCTCATGACCGTGACCACCGGGATCTTGGCATCCTTGGCGGCCTTGAGCTGGGCGTCGGCCTCGATCGGCTTGCCCATCGCGATGATCAGCGCATCGACCTTGGCCTGGGTCAGGTTCTCGATCTGGGCGGCGTGGTCGGGCATGGCCCCGGCCGAATTCAGCAGCGTGACCTTCCAGCCCTTTTCCTTGGCCGCGGCCTGGGCGGCGTTGGCGACGCGGGCATGGGTTTCCGACGACATCTGGAAGGCGATGATGCCGAGGTCGAAGGCCGCCGCCGCGCCCGTCGATCCGATCAGCGCCGCTGCCGCGACACCGGCCATCGCCAATTGCTTGAACCCGAACATGATTGAAAGCCTCCCCTTGTTGCGTATGTAACCCTAGACTCCGAAAGCCGCCTTGCTCAGCGTCGAGGCCGAGATCGCCACCGAGCCGAGAATGATGACGCCGAGCGCGATGTCCTGCACGTAATAGGGCGCGCCGACCAGGACCAGGCCGTTGGCCAGCACGCCGATCACCAGCGACCCGACCAGCGTGCCCGCCATGTTGGGCTTGCCCGGCGTGAACATGGTCATGCCGAGCAGCACGGCCGCGATCCCCGACATCAGGAAATCGCCGGCAGCGGTCGGCCCGGCCGAGGACAGCGACGCCGTCAGCAGGATCGCGCTGATCGCGGCGAACAGCCCCGACAGGGTCAGGCCCCACAATTTCATGCGGCGGATCGGGATGCCGGCCAGCCGCGCGGCTTCGTCCGCCTCGCCGGTCGCGGTCAGCCAGACGCCGAAGCGCGTATGGGCCACGACGAACCAGGCGATGACCGCCAGGATGGCCGACCAGATCACCAGCACCGGCATGCCCAGCCAGCGGCCGCGGCCGAGCCACACGAAGTTCTGGTCCCAGCGCCCGACCCAGGCGACGCCGTCGGTCGCCATGAAGGCCAGGCCGCGCGCGACCGAGGCGGTGGCAAGTGTTGCGATCAGCGAGGGGATCTTCAACTGCGTGACCAGCACGCCGTTCAGCGCGCCGAACATGATGCCGGCAACCAGCCCCGCTCCGATCGCCAGCAGCGGCGAATGGCCGAAATGGATCAGCCCGCCGGTGATGACGCCGCACAGGCTGGCGACGTTGGCAAACGACAGGTCCAACTCGGAGGTGATCAGCGCGAAGGTGAAACCCAGGGCCAGGATCAGCAGGAACGACACCTGGCGCAGGATGGTCAGCTGGTTGGCCAGTGTCAGGAAGTTTTCCGACGCGATCGAGAAACCGGCAAAGACGATGATGCCGCCGGCAAGCGTGCCGAAACGGGCGATGGCATCCTGTCGCGTCATGCCTCGGGCCCCAGGAAACGGCCCAGCGTCGGCAACAGTTCGATGCCGCCGGTCACGGGGAGGACCGCGCCGGTCACGAAGGACGACGCGTCCGATCCCAGGAATTCGACGACGCCAGCGACATCCTCGGGCGTGCCCAGGCGGCGCAGCGGCGTGCGCTCGGAAACCGAACGCTCCAACCGGGCGAAGCGGTCGCCGGGAAAGGCATTCCGCACCATTTCGGTCGCGATCACGCCGGGTGCCACCGCATTGACGCGGATGCCGTGCGGGCCCAGTTCCTGGGCCAGGTTGTAGGTCAGCGCCACCAGCCCCGCCTTTGCCGCGCCATAGGCCGGGTTGGCCCCGCCCGAGACATAGGCGATCGAGGCGATGTTGACGATGGCGCCGCCCCGGCCATGGGCGATCATGCCGCGCGCCAGCGCCCGCGACAGCCGGAAGGCCGCGGTCAGGTTGATGGCGACCAGGCGGTCCCAGTCGTCATCGTCCTGATCCAGGAAACTGCAGGCGCGCGAGGCGCCGGCGCAGTTGACCAGCAGGGTCAGCGGCCGGCCCGATCCTTCCACCAGATCGTTCAGCCGGGCGGCAAAACCCGGCTGGGTCAGGTCGCCCGCCAGGGCGGCGGCGTGGGGCGCGCCGGCGGCCTGCATCGCCGCCGGCAGCTGTTCGACCGCGGGTTCCAGCCCCGTCAGCAGCAGGTTCCAGCCCGCCCGCGCCAATCGCGCTGATATGGCGTGGCCGATGCCGGAATTGGCGCCGGTGACCAGGGCCTGCATCGTCAGGCCGCCTTGGCCGCGGCGGCCATGAAGCTTTCGGCCCGGCGCGGATCGACCGGGTTCAGCGTCTTGCCGTCAAGTTTGATCGAGGTGCCGACGATGAAGGCGTCGGCCACCGCCGACAGGCGGGCGATGTTGTCGGCCGAGACGCCGGTGCCGACCACGACCGGGACATCGGGGACCTTGGCCGCGACCTCGGCCACCAGGCTGACATCGGCCTCGCGGCCGGCCGCCGGACCCGAGACGCAGACGGCGTCGGCCAGGCCGCAGAACACGGCACCCGCCGCGCGCTCCGGCACCGTGCGCGCATCGAGACTGACCGAGAATCCGGCGGTCACGTTGCAGATGATGCGGATGTCGTTGGCGCCCAGCCGTTCACGCAGGCGCAGCGCCTCGGCCCCGTCGGGGGCATAGAAGCCGATGTCGCCGACATAGGCGCCGGTCAGGAAACAGCGGATGTAGCGGCCGCCGGTGGCATGGGCGATGGCCAGCGACGCCTGGGGATCCAGCAGCATGTTGATGCCGTGCGGCAGGTTCACGGCGGCCTGGGTCTCGGCCACCACCTCGGTCATCGCCGCGATGGTCTCGGCCGGCATGCGGGTCTGGTAGGGCATGTCGGATTCGTTGCAATACAGCAGCGAATGAAAGCCGGTATCGGCCAGGATCCGGGCTTCGGCCTTGGCCTGGTTGATGATCGTGCGCATGCCGCCGGTGCGATCGTAGAGCGGGGCGCCGGGCAGGGCCAGGGTGTGAACCATGCCGATCAGGAATTTCTCCCTGGAGAAGTCGCGGACGAACAGGTCCTTCATGACGCAATCCCTTGTCGCTTGGGTTGGGACGGGGCCGGCGTGAATGCGGGGCCCGCCAGATCGAGGGCGGTCGCCTTGACGCGCTGGTACAGCGCGGCGCGGCGGTCGTAGAACGGTTTCAGC
>Ga0222420_100544_pt1 | contig 15995 bp, 17 predicted proteins | sample 3A2ome_FD_182470 | JGI IMG/M metagenome (GOLD analysis project Ga0222420, IMG submission 182470) | Enriched microbial communities from leaf-cutter ant dump, University of Wisconsin, Madison, United States - 3A200A (version 2) | ecosystem: Environmental > Terrestrial > Nest > Insects nest > Nest...
GACCTGACGCGTCGACGCCGAGCCGAGCCTGCGGCATGCAGCCAGAACGGCAGCGGGCCTCCCTGCCACGGTAATCAATCTGGGAACCGAAGACCGGGAGCGAGCACGAACGGACTGCCCCCGCGAGCAGCGGTAGAAGACCTCGTCAGCAGAGGCCTCCGCGCGGACAACATATCCCGCCGCCCTCTGTCCCGTTTCGGTAACGTCGTACACCAACCCTCCCGAAAACTCCCGGCGGCCCGGGCGGCGGACGACGAGTCCCTCCAGTTCAGCCTGGGATACGAAGTGCCTCACCTTGAAGGCGCTGAAACCAGACAGGTCCGCAAACTTGAAGGAGCCAAGGGATGCGACCTTGGACAGGAACCCCCGGTTTCGCGGATCGAGCGCAAAACAGAAAATTCCGAGTTCGTCAGCCATGTCTGCCGGCGCAAAAGCTCCGCCGCGGCTCACGAGACGTCCAGCCTTGGCCTCGTTCTCGACGAATGCCGTCACGACGCCGATGTCCGCGGATTCACGCATGCTGATCGTCTTGATGGCGATCGGTTCGCGCTGCCTGAGCGCCGCCCGGACCTTGCCCGGCAGATCGCCAGGCCATTCCGTGTCTTTGTGCGCGATAACAGCCGCCTCGACCGATTCCAAGGTCATGCCTGCGAGTGAATAGACATAGGGGCGATGGCCGACCAAGTACTTGTCGATCAACCGCAGATCATAAAGCCTCTTGAGAAGCTGGTCGGCTCGCTGCCTCGACACCCCTAAATCCAAAAAGAGTTCAGGGGCGGTCATCGGCCTCTTTTCGATCATTTCGAAAACTTCGAGAATCTTTCCCGAAAGAGCATGACGTGCTGCTCCGAAATTGCCGACCGACCTATAGCCAGTGCGGGCGCCCGGCAGGCCGAACAAGCTTCCGGAGCCATGCTTCGACTGGACCACGGCCCCGTTAAAGACGCCGTGCAGCACGCCCCCCTTCACCTGTCTGAACTCGAGACCGGGCAACCTGTCGGCCACGACGTGAAGCGGAACCCTTTCCCCTGGAGCAAGGGCGGCCATGACGGATTCACAGATACCCTTCCATGATTGCGACCGCTCCTCGGCACCGGAATCGAGGTCCTCCACATGCCCGTGCGCGCACAACTCGACAAGCGCCTTCAAGGTCGAGCGGTAATCCATCCCGGCCCGCTCCGCGATCCGCGGAATCCTGCCGGTGACCGTTCCAGAACCGATGGCCTCGACAAAACGCCGTGTTTCAGGACGGATGACCGGACCCATGTCAGGATTGCAGGTCACCAGAAAATGCCGTCGGTCGAGATTGCACGGAGGGAGCGTCATCCTGCCCGGCCGCATCGTGGGAGCTTTTGATTCCACCGTGGATTCGCGTTCGTCGTGACGGGGACGGCCCCGACGGGGTGCGGCCGATTTTCCCGGGGCGGGAGCCCGCACGACGGAGGGCACCTTGAAACCGTCATCCTCCTCGATGACGAGACCGCGCTCCAGGAGGGTCTCGAGACAGGTGACGGCGTCGTTCGGGGTCATATAGGGGGAAAACTCCTCCACGATGCGCTCGATCGCAAAGGGTCCGGAATCGCGAAGGACCGCCATCATCGACGCCTGCCGGGCGGCCAGGCTTTCCGGGTTCGCCGGAACAGGTCCGGAGCGCGTCGCGACAGGACGGGAAGCGGCATCCGCCTGCTTGACCGCCCGCGTGGCCTTTTCGCGGCCACTGAGGCCGATTGCTGCCTTCTTCGCGACGCGGCGCTGAATCCTGCCAACGGTCTTCTGGCGAGGCGAAATCTTGTCGAAAGGCAGGACTTCTGCGCAGCCGCCAGGATTCGTGATCGCGCGGACGGCCCGGTCTGCCGAGGAATTGAAAAGGTGAACGTTGTCCATATGGGGAATCCTCCGGAAGTGCGCGGCTTACGCCAGGATTCGAATCCTGTCAACATTTGTTGCTTGACAATTCCGGGCTTCGGGCATTGACCGTTAAAGGATTCAAGGGCTAGATCGAAATCCGTCTCACAAGGACCGCACGGCAGGAAAGGACTCCGCATGGGCTGGAAACGCGTCAAGGAACGCTACGACATCAGGCACATCGTCCATGTCTCCGACGGAAACCTGCAAATCGGTTCGCCCTACATAAGCGACCTGATCGTTGTCGCGCCCGACGGCTCCTTCGTGAAGAGCTACCAACACCTGTCCGGCGACCTCCTGCGCTACCAGCAGGCCATCGAGGCCGATCCCGCCGAATTCGCCCGGCTGTTCGTCGAAAAGGACGAGTTCGAGCGCTCCATTCCCGTCTACACCTACCGGACCTACAAGGGCGCCGAGATCATCGAGACGGCCTGCGAGGAGTTCGGCTGGCCCAACGTCACCCATGACGGCCAGGTGATGTACGACAACACCTATTTCCTGGACCGCGACAAGGCCGTCGCGGCAGCCCGCAAGGACGCGGCGGCCGGACTGGAATGGGCGAGGGAACGCCTCGAGACCGCGCGCAAGGAACTCGCCAAGGTCGAGAAGGACGTCGTCGACGCGGAGGCTGTCGTCAAGGCATTCGGAGAGCCGGGTTCGCCGGGGCCGGCCGCGTGAGGATGGAGGGGCCGATGAGCAAAAGCCCGGACTTGCGTACGGCGTTCGCCAATTTCCTGACGGCATTCCTCGCCGACTTGCTGATCGTGTTCGGCGCCGCCCTTCTGTTCCTGGCCTGCCGCGAAGCCGCCTCGAAAACGCTCCCGGCCGAAGCCTACCTGACGTTGGCCAACGCCTGCCATGCCTTGCTGTCGCTGACCCTGCAGGTCGGCATCGCAGCGTTTTCTGCCATCGTACTGCTTGGCCTGCTCAACTTCGACGGAAAGCGCGGCGACGGGAGCTTCCTCCTCGTCTCGACCGCAGGCGGCGGCTTCGGCGCATGGCTTTGCTGGCAGCTTCTGGGATTGGCGGCATGACCGAAAAAAGAAAGCCTCGAAACGGCGAGGGCAAGGCCGCGAAGAAGGCCTCCGAGGCCCTGGCCGAAGCCGAACTCAGGAAAAACCTGTCCGGCAAGGAACCGATGACGAGGGAGAAGGCGTTGGACGTGCTGTCGCTGTTCGTAAGGGCAGGGCGCGTGAAGAAGCCAAGCGTAGGCAAAGGGATGTAGGGCGCGTGGCTGGTGCGATGCCAGCCGCGGAACGACGACCCTTCGTGATGAACCCGTACAACGCCTGCAGCCTACAACGCACGCTCATGCTTTCGGTTCGATGTCCGTCGACCATTCAAGCCCCAGCTTCTTCGCACAGTCCATTCCGAGAAGGTGCCAGCCATAGTCGTCGGGTTGCGGGCCACGTTCGGCGATGTCTTCCGGATGCACTGCGCACATCTCGGCCGCGAGGTAGACGTGACGGTGCGGCTGGCCGGGCATCAGGTCCTTCTGGCACTTGCAGCACCAGCGGTCGGTCTTCGGATCGCGCCGGGCATCGTAGTCCACGAACTGATAGCGGGCAGGGACCATGGAACTCCTCGTTGAGGGCATCCGTATATACGTAAATTGCGTATGCAGTCAATGAGACGCCGAATTGGCAGAATATCTTGTCTGGACAGAGTCCCCCTGGAAAACCAGGTCAACTTCCGAAACGATTTGAGGGATGCTCGACAGTTCCAAAGCCTTCGAAATCGAACGCGCTTTCGATCATTCCGCAATCGGCTTCCGTCATCCCGACGGATCTGCACAGCGGGTACCATCGATGCGAGACGAGTGTCCGCATCCGGTCGATCAGGACTTCCGCCTCTGACTTCTGGACGCCGAACCTCGGACTCGCTGACAGGAGGTTGCTTGCGGTCGCCGCGCGCCCCTCGTCGCCGATCTGCATTCCGAGCATCCTGTCCTGGGCAACTTGCGAGTGTGGAAGAAGGTCGTATGCAGGCGACAGCCTCCATCCGCGCGCGTCGGCGATCAGCGCGTGGTTTCGTGGGTGATCGTCGGCATTCGAGATCAAGGCGTTGAACACCATCCTGGAAAACAGATCCCTCTTCGAGCGCGCGTGGTCCACGTCAACCCGCGTGAGCGCGTCGGCAAGCAGGGGATAGGACCATCGCGACCTGTCCGTCGCTGAATCCGATGCCCGCAATACGGTCAACGCGCTTACCATTCGATGGCGAAGGTAGCCGGAGCCGACCTTCTCGCGGTCGAACCGCTTCACCATAAGCACAGGTTGATGGCCGATGACGACCAGTTTTGATTCCGCGGTCGAAATCCCGACTTCCTGGGCAAGCAGCAGCATTGCGTGCTCGGCGCGCGGAACGTCGAACTTGTCGTCCTTGCGTGGAAACTTGGCGAGCCACAGGCCGTCTTCGTCCTCCACGACCGCCTTCGGCCGAGCGCCGCCCATGGCGGTACCAACCAGATTAAGCTGTTCATACCTACGGACGAGTTCCTGATCTGCTTCGGTGTCCGACAAGACCTTCTGTGCGGCTCTCATCAAGTCTTCGAGACGGAGAGTCCTGTTGAAGACGTAATTCGGCGCAGGCGGGGTGGCATTGAGCCCGAAGCCCAATGCCCCGGCGCGGTCGTCAGGCGTTCTGAGAAGAAGACCGATGTCGTCGAGCTCGCCCCCTACCGCCCGTTCGATCACCAGCCGACCCCAATAGTCCGGCAAGGCATCGCGTAGGCTTGAGAACAGTGGCGTATCGCCGGCGCGCTCGTAAACCTTGTCATCGAGGACCGATAAGTCGACGGGATCGATCGGCACGGCGTCCCTTCGCTCGAGATAGCTGCGGCCATAAACAAGACGGCCGACGGAAGCGCCGCGGGACATCCTGATTTCGAACCTCGCGGCAACGACCTGTTCGGTCTGCCCTGGGAGCGTGATGTAGACGAAGCAGCCTTCCGGAGACCTAGAAGTCATTGCTCATGCCTCCGCTGCTAGGCTTTGCCCGTTCCCTCGCATTTCGGGATTCAAGCGCCAGCCCCTCCCGATCCGCGTTCGGATAAGCGAGATAGGCCATATCGGACAGAAGGCCGTAGATCGAGAGCGCCGCAACATAGGTTCCCATCATGACCGAGGGGCTGCCCTTTTCCGCGGATGCTACCGTTTCCCTATGGACTCCGATCCGGCTCGCGACCTCTTCAAGCGTCATGTTTCGACGCAGCCGCGCTGTCCTGAGATTTTGACCCAGCTCACGAAGGGCATCCTCGGCGTCGAACGGAAGGTTAGCGGGACCGGAACGGCGGGTCATTTTATCCTCTTGTCGGTTATAATCGACAATATCGCATTTATTGTCGATTATAACCGACACTCTTGGATTTGTCGACTGGGAAAATGGTTTATGAGCCGATATGTCGATTATAGTCGTCATTACACCTTATCATGTCGGATATAATCGACATGCGTAACCATATCGCCGATATCGGATCCATCGGTTCGATATCAAACCGATGGCTTTCGCGATTTCCGCCGCATGCCTATCCAAGCAACAGCCGCCGCCAGGAGAACTGTCGCGGCTCCGGCTCCTGCTCCGACTCCCTCGGAACGACGCCCAGGTCGTGCATGGCCTCGTCAAGCGCCTTCGCCTTCGTCTGCTCCGATGCATCCGTTGAGAAGAAGTCGCGAATCCGAGCAGTCACTTCCGCCGCCGCTGCAAGGACCGGACCGGGAACCTTTCCGTTCGCGAAGCCTTGGCACTCGAGAAGCGATCCGCTTCTCGCAAACTCCGCCGTCGCCACCCGTTTGTCCGTCTCCCGATCGACGACGCTGTAGTAAATCCGGGCTGAGTGAAGATCGAAGCGGCTCCAGACGCAATGGTGCATCGCCCGGCTTTCCGCCTGAAACGCCCCGAAATCCGTCAAGGCTTTGAAGACATACCCCGGAAGGACGATCTCCGTCAGGCTTTCCGGAACGTGCGCGCTCGCGTCCGGTCGACGGCCGTGCTTCTTCGCGAAGTGGTCCGCATTGACCTGCTCATGCCATTCCGCGCTCCGCTCCAGCACGGTCGCCGGCGCCGTTGAACGGTGGAGCGCGTCCAGGGTCGCGATGTAGTCGACGTCGTCCCGCTCGATTTCATCGGCATGCATCGCAACCCAGGCTACGGCCTCGTCACAACTGCCCAGCGCGTACGCATGCAGGACGATGCCCGCCCAGGCGCCAGCACGCTTCGTCTGCGCGAACGTCGAAGGCGTCAGGATCGCGGCCACCTTGATCGCCTCGATCGTGATCTCGTCACCCTGCAGCAGCCTGGCGGCCCACGGCAATCCGAGTTCCTCGCACTGCTCCCGCAGCCCCAGGCCCGTTTCCTTGGCCTGCTGAAGATAGATCGCGACCATCGGCTCGGGCTTCAGAACCAGCCGTGCCGCGGGAATCCTGTCCACCAGGTATTCGACGGCGGGCAGCCGCCAGAACAAGTCCGCGGAGGAAGGAGACTTGATCAAGCTGTCGGGGTCGCGGACCTTCCGGCGATGCATCTGGGCATCGGTGCGGCCCCGGCTCGGGGCCCTGAGCATTTCGACGTCTTCCGGCGTCAGGCGGTTGCCCTCCCGGCGGCGGCGCTCACGCATTCGCTGGAAGCCGGCATCCTCCATGTCGATGAAACGCTGATAACGCTCGCGGGGAGTCAAACGTCCTCCTTCTGAAATCTCCGGCATTCAAGGGACTCCCATCGACAGTGCCTGCGGCGGGCGCAGGATTGGCCGCATGGGAATATCGTTGAAGGGGGAGGATGTCAAGGATTCACGGGGAGCGAATCCTTCTAGAGTGATCCCTGCGAGTACAAGGAGAACTATGGGTTGGCCGCCGAGCAGACGGCTTTGAAGTGGAACACCCCTGCAAGTGCAGGGTAAGCGATACCGAGGAGGAGAAGGAAGGCGACCAGGACGGAAAACCCCTGCGCATGCAGGGTAGTCGGCGCAGATTGGCACGCATTTCGTCGGTCTGAGGAATACCCCTGCGGATACAAGGAAATCCACCATATGAGTCGATGAGGTGTACCACTTTGCTGTGGCTGGGCAGGAGTACCCCTGCACATGCGGGGAAACCTGAAGCTTGCCGACCTGTGACGGGGGAATTTTGGGAATACCCTGCGAATGCAGGATGTACATGGCACGGGCCGACTGCCCCTTCTTGTAGACAGGCATATCCCTGCATGTGCAGGGGGGACAAAGACGCAAAAGTTTCTTCGTTGTCACAAATAGGAACATCCCTGCGCATGCAAAGGCATTCTCATTGAGCAGAAAGATCTAGCTGTCACCTTAAAATAAGTTATTGAAACCACTTATCATGTCAAAGAACCTCGCAAATACGCGACTGCGTTCGCCGCTTCAAATCAGGCAAACGTATATAACCCCTGCGACGCAGGGAGTGACCATCAACAAGTGTCGTACGGGAAGATCCGCCCTAAGCGAGCGGTGTTAGACCGCCGGCCGGACCAAAAGCGCGCCGAAGCCGAACGCCTTGTGACGACCGATGCCAGACCGAACGAGTTCAGCAAATGCTTCTGGATCGGTGACGGTGATTGCACCTTTGAACGTGACGTCTGGAAGATAAAAGCCACTGTTCAAAACTCTACGATCTCCATTGGAGGTATGAGAACGCCGTCGAACCTGACAACGGGCATAACTCGTCATCTGAAGGACAGTCATCTCGCATGCTTTCTCGGTTCGCGATTTAAGCCAGGTTGCATAGACTTCGTCACGACTCTGGCCAGGTTCAGCCAGTACCATCGCGTCAACTTCTCCACCGCGGTTGGCCTTTTGCCTTGTAGGAGCCACCCGCAATTCAAAATGAAGTCGCTGACCAACTCTCCATGTTTCCGGCATTTCCTTCGACATTTCGGACTCGAAGCATACCGAAACTTCAGGTTCGGCACCGATACGACGAGCCTCCGTCAGCCTCCCGGCATCCACCGGGCAATATCCGAGGACACGCATGGATCGTCCGCCAGGCTTGATGACAAACGGCTTAGGCCGCAAGTCTCCATAAGCCGCACAGAACACCGAATGAATGAGATAGTCGTCGTCTGCAGCGGAAATCCCGATATGACGCCCCCATTTCCGGACGGCGGCTGGATCGATCCTGATTTCAACGAGATGCGTAGCCATTTATGCAGTCCTGTAAGGTGCTTCGAATACTTCGCGGGTGCCTGCGTGTATGCCGTTGACCCAGTCCTTGAGATCGGGGATGCGTCGCATGACTGGATTCTTCCCCTTGTCCCCCAGCCGCACCGACCATTGAACCGAAGTGGGATTGCAGCCTTCTGCCTCAGGAAGGTCGAACAATGCTTGGGCCGCGTCTTCCGCATTCACGGTAGCTTCGAAGATTTCCCTTGACGGCAGGCATGCCTTACGTCCGAGGAACAGGGGGCGACTCGGGAAGCGCATGGCTTCCGCGATCCTGGCAAGCAGACCGGCTTCTCCCGACACCGCGACGGTGACGCAGGCGTCCGCACGGTAATCCTTCGTCATCGGGAAGGTTAGATCAGTGTTGCTGCGTCCCATGAGCACGCCACGGGAACTCCATGCCTCCTTGGCGACGAAGCTGGGAATGCGGTCAGAACCGTCTCCCTTGCCCAAAACGGCGGTCTGGTAATCAGACATCAGAGTTCCGGGCCTGTCGAGGCGGGACGCAACGTCGATCGCCTCCTGCAGGTTCTGGATGTCGGAGCCGTCGGCGCGCCCAAAACCGAGCGCGTTGGCCATCAGGCCGACCACCATGGATTTGAACGGATGCCGGTCAGTCCGCCGATGCTGGTCGATGGCGGTTTCGCCAAACGACATCAGCGGCGCCTGCATCCTGAGGATCATGACATCCATGACGTTAGGCCTTCAACGCCTTCTCGACTGCAACTGCCATGTCCGGCAAGCTTGCCGACTTGGCATTGCTGATCGAATGCTCGACGATCGATGCCGTCATGCGCTGGCCGTCTACAACCCCGTACATGGCATCCTTGGCATTGACGTATTTCTCGATCGCGCCGACTGCGGCTTCGATGGTCGGAGCAACCGGTTTCCGGAACGCTTCGGCGAGGCTGCGGTTCGCGCCGTGTCCGACTTCGACCATGACGAAGTCTGAGGTCGAATACGGAGCCGTCGACCCCTTCTTCGCACCAACGACACTCGTCGCGGTGAGCTTCACCAGGTTGGCAACAAGGCGGGCCGCCACATCCCGTGCATTGTCCAGCCCCTTGAGGTTGTCCAGCAGCTGGTTGAAATCGACCACGTAGTAGCCGTAGAGCAGCGGCGAGTTGATCTCGGCCTCGCCCATGTGGGCCGAGCCGCTGTCTTCGTGGTCGGTTTTCAGATCGTCGACCGCCGTGAAGAAGTCGACCTCCGACTGCTGGCCGTGGACCGTGATCGCATGGGCGACGTGAACCGCCGCGTCAACCGAAGAGAGTGCGTCGCCGGTGACCATGCGCCCGAACATAGCGATGTCCAGCGCCTTGTTGCTCTGGCCGAGTTCGCGCAGGTTCGCCTTGACGTCCTTGTCCTTCACGAAAACTTCGGCCTTCGAAGCGGCATCCTTTGCATCCGCGGAATCCTTACAGATACCCTCGATGACCGATTTCAGGTAATCGATCTCGGACTTGCCAAGGATCACGAGTTCGCCGCGTTCGAGCGACTCCAGCGGATCCTTCATCTCGTCGTCTTTCGACTTCGAGCGCTTCTCCTCGGCTTTCTTGGACACGCCGTAGACCGCATCCATGACCGCCATTGTCACTGCGACGACGACATCCTTGTCGATGCCGTGCTCGATCAGCGGCTCGGCGATCATGCGGCGGAATGTCAGGCGCGACCGCACCGACATTTCACCGAGAGCCGAAACGGAATTCTCACCTTCGGCAAGGCGCAGCTTGCGCTTGGCGAATTGAGAAGAGGTGCGTGTCCGTACGGACGGGCCGAACTCGATGCGCTTGGCCATCCCGGAATCGTCGCGGTTGAGCAGGACCGAATTGTAGCCGGTCAAGGTGTGAATCTGGATGAGGGTATTCTTCATTTCTTGTCTCCGTCCTTGCTGGAAAATGAATAGAAATCGCGGGCCAGGGCATTCCGGCTGCGCTCGTCCCGCTCCACAAGGAAGCGAGCGAAGGAGTACCAGTCGAAGCCAGCCGCTTTTGACGCCATGTAGCGGCATGCGCTCAACGCATAGTCGTCGAAGTTCTCGCCGCCCGCCTTGAGCAGACGCGTGATCCTCGTTTCCCCGTTGCGAGAGAAGCCTGCGTCACGAAGCGCGATGCCAGGCCTGATATCCTTTTGGTGGAAAGGAGCCATAACGGCCATACACTTGGCAACGAGGGCCCATCGCTGTTCGTTGTAGCGGCCGATGGCATCGCCAGAGGCGGCGGCCAGCTTCCAGAATGCGGGAGCGGGTACGAGAGTGTCCATCCGGCGAAGTGAAGCGAGATCGCCCTTGTCCAGAAGTCCATGGCCGTCGGTTCCTGCCGCATTCAGTACGGCAATGAAGGTTCCGACGCATTTGCCGTAGAGGGTTTGTTCTTTCGGCGCGCTCGTGTTTTCAGTTGTGTCGCTCATTTCGTTCTTCCGTTTTGAATTCCTTGTTCCAGGATCCGGAGAGCATCCCGGTAGCCTTTGCCCTCGCCTTGTAGACGAATTGCGTCTTCGGGCCGTAGCCGACAAGGATGCTCTCAAGCACGCGATCACAGGCCGCGCGCAGGAAAGAAATCCAGTCGTCTCCCCCTTCGTCGGACATCGCGGACCAGAGATACGGGAAGTAGTTGTCCTCGTATTCTTCCTTGAACAGGCCGCGCGCCTTGCCGGCCGCGGCTTCGGACTGCGGATGCTTCCAGTCGATCTCGTCCCTGCTTGCCTGTGTCGCGGCGAACACGGCCTTTCGCAGGCAAGACCATGCCTTATCGGCATCGTTCAGCATCGCGTTGGCACAATCACCAAGGCGCTTAGACCCCAAGCCACCGCCGAAGGCCATATCCCGGATTGCTCCCGGGATATGGATGGTCTTCTCATGGAAACCTTCCGTCTTTCCTTGTCCTCCAATGACGGCGGCAAGGTGGAAATAGAGATCTCCGTTGTCCTTGGAGTCGATCGTCTGGAGGGGTGCCTGCTGGTAATCCCCCTGTCCATCGGCGATGATGAGGTTTCGGAGGAGTTTGACGTCGATGGTCTTGGCGCCGAGGGAACTGTTGTTCTTGACGTTGATCGGTGCCCATGGATCGCCGAGCCGGCCGTTCTGTTCACCGGAATTGATGCGTGGGCAGCTCGAAATAATATAAGTCGACGCGATATTTCCGTCAGAAGTCGAGAACAGACGAATCCTCCGGCTGACATCGATGAACAGAGGGTGGAGCTGCCCGAGTTCCAGACGACTCTCGCCGTCCCATGGGAGAATCCAGAGGAGTCCGTGTTTGGTTCCAGCTTCGCCATAGAAGGGGTAATCCCTCTCGACACCCTTGAGCAATGCCAGTGCCCGCCTCACATCTCTCTTCCACATGGCGGACGGACACAGGTCGTCGTAAGTCCCGACCATGAACCGGGATCCAAAACCTCCATACATGCGAGCCGTGCCATAGAGACCGCGTCCTTCGAAACCAGACAGTGTCTGGATTTCAACAAGCGAGCAAACCCAGTGCCAAGGCAAGGATTCGGTCATCCGCGAAAACTTAACGACATGGTTTCTGGAGCGTACCAGAACGGTCATGTCATCTGCCGTCAGGACGTGGTTGCCCTTCTTTTCGATCGCTTTCTTAAAGCTGACGGCATCCATTGGAGGCTGCAGGAAGCCAGGCTTGCCGCAGTCATCCTGCACGAGCTCCCATCCTTCTGGAGCAAGCTTCAGCAGACGCTGCTTCCATACATCCTCGTTATCCGAGAAGATTTCGCTCGGACTAAGCTCTTCCGAGGCCATCGCTGCCACTTGAACGGCGAACATATGAAGCCCGTGCCTCTGATGAGGACGAACCATCGCAAAACCGTCAGCGGCCCCGGACGACATCATTGCGAAAGCCCCTGGAAGGGTCACCCAGAGGGTTCCCTCCTTCGCTTCAATCGGAACCACCTTTTCTGTTAGCAGGTTGTAGGCCATCGCGACCGTTCTTCTCCAAACCGAATCTGCTATACGTGTAGGATTCGCCTTCCACGGTAAAGGAGAACGAACCATCATGCAGGCACGTGAATCCTTCAACGTTCGTATCCTTAACACGAGTCCTTGGACTAAGCCAAGCCGGAATCTTAATGTACGTCACTTTTTCTCCGAAAGGGGTCAAAAGCGAGTCCTTGAATGGAACAACAAGATCTACTTCACCGAGCCTGGTCATGATGTGCTCGTCTACTGACCTCGATTTGATTGGGTCTCCGGGACGCCAATTTCCGTCGCGAAGTGCAAGCCGTGCTGTGGTCTGGTCGCCGTATGAGATACCTCTCACATCCATTCCGTGGCTCTCGAATACCTTGTCTTCGTACTCCAAGGCAGCCAAAGATTCTGGATGTGTGCACTCCTCCACAAGAAGCCGATTGTCTGCGGGAATGGTAAAAGTACCCATTTCCCGGATTTTACGAAGGGTGAGTTCGACAACTCGAACGTCGGCATAAGCCCTTTTGGGACCGATGCCGTGAGCAGGTTTCGCGATGAAGTCGGTCAAAGGTCGGCTAGGAACAAGAACGACAACTTTTGGCTTTTCATATCCCTCGGGACGAACGATGGGAATTCGACCGGTATGTCTATGCAGACGCCCCACCCGCTGCAAAAGCACATCCACCGGACAAATATCAGTGATGACGATATCTGCATCGATGTCGAGAGACTGTTCAACCGTCTGTGTCGCGCATAGAACGATACCTCTTCGCGGGGAGTCTTTCCCGAACGCGGCTTCGACAGCTATGTCCAGCGCACGTCTGTCTTCTGGCGCGAAGCGACCATGATGAGGGGAGGGCACCATATTCCTGCCGGCTCGCATCAGCATTTCAGGAGCGAGTCTTTCCTCCATGAGCCGTTGCACGTCCACGCAGCCGGCAACCGTGTTCCGAATCACGAGGACTTTCGCATTCGCCCTCGCATGGAAGGCGGCAAGATCAGCGATGCTTTCCGGATCGTCGATGATTGTCGATGCTTCGACTTTCACTTCTTTCTGACGTACTTCAGCAGGGAACGAGACTTCCGTCCATGGCTTGCCTGGCCTGGCAGTCCTGATCATGGGATATGGAGCGGTTAGCGCCTCCTTTAAGGAAGGGATGGCGTTCATTTGCCCCGACACCGCTGAAAGACACGCGTGAGCCATGGAGCAGCCCAATGTGGCCGACATCAACAAAACATGGCCGCCGCGGTTGACATGATTCCTTACCACGGTGGAAAGAAGCGCGAACATATATGGATCAGAAGCATGAACTTCGTCTACGACAAGAAGTGAGCGCGCAGCTGCGGCCCACCTCATTGATCCATGTTTCACGTCAAGCACAGACAGAAGAAGCTGATCGATCGTTCCTACGGCAATGGGAGCCGCCAAATATCTTTTTGCGTTCTCCGCAACCCAACCGGCCGTCGAAATGCGATCATCGTCCCAAAGGACGTTTCGACCATCTACGAGCTTTCCATCTTCGTCGTCGAGACGCATGTAACCTGGCACTGCTAAAAGCACTGGAGGCGGGTCCTTCAATGCCTTTCGGATGGCTGTGGAAACGCGGCCGTGCATCTGGACAGCGCTGGTTCTGGTCGGCAAACCGAAATACAGGCCCTTGACCAGCCCGACCTTACGCATGGACAGGAAAGCGGCAATGGCCGCTTCAGATTTTCCTGAGCCGGTCTCAGCCTCAAGTATCTGAACCGACCCCTTCACTGCAGGACCGCCGTTGAACTGGTCACCATCGCCTGTTGCATCGCGTTTGGCTGGAAGCCGAAGACATCCAAAAACTCAACATCTTCGAAGTCATCTTCGGAATGGACGATGCCTATGCCTCTGAGGAGTCTTTCGGCGGTGACGGCAGAGAAATCAGCCCGGTCGCCGAAGCCGTCTGGCGTGTCGAAAGCGAAATGTCTCGAGTCCGACCCCATCCAGTCGGCAAGCGTCAGAAGACCATTGAAAGCTTCCATAAACGCAGGGGTCAAAGGAATCGGATCGTCACACTGATGGAAAGCATCGTGCCAATTCCGTTCAGCAGTCTGCCTTGCCGACCTGAGCAACCGGTCAAGATCAAGATACTTCCAACCGCTCCACTTTACAGCGTCAAGGTCACGCTTTGATGCTGCCCTGTTCTGAAAGCTGAATGATACCGGCTTTCCATGATGGGAATACGAGCAAATCAACATCCGCATGAGAGCGATGACTCCATCTTCGTTACCGCTCGAGAACCATCGCGTCGACGACTCGAACATTGAGATAAATTTCAATCCTGGAGGGGAGAAAATAAGAGGGAGGGCTTCAAACACGTGCCCCGCCGGTTTTGGCATCCCCATGGTTTCGGAGAAAATCTTAGACTGGAAGCCTGCATTCCCTTTCCCGAGGTCATGCAGGAAGGCGAGAACGATAAGCCGGGATACTTGAGTACGGGACAATTCGTGCAATCCAGCGGCGGCCGCCAACGCTTCTCGATGCCCAGCTTCGACCAGTTTCTCAAAACAAGCTGCAACATCGGTCATGTGGTCTAACAAGGGAAGCCATTCGGGGCCATCGCCGCCCTCCGAAAACTTACCCCAGTAATCCGTGGGAAATCCCTTCACATCCATCTCCGTAAGGATTCGCGCGAAAATATTGGTGCGAATCCTTTGGATGAGCAAGACCGAATCCTATGATTTCCTCCACCGGAGGCGACTATGGAATTAATGTTTGGACGTCTGGGACTCGATGAAGCGCGTATCCCTCACAAAGGAAGGAACGGACTCGTTTGGCTTGAAAGAGGCTCTCTCACTGTGGAAAACGGCTGTATGACGTTCACCACGGCGGGCTTCAATGATGTCGGGCCGGGGGTTTATGGTATCCCTCACCAATCAGTATCCGCGATACTCATTGGACCAGGATCGACGGTAAGCCATGACGCGTTGAGAATCCTTTCGTCTCATGGTACAGCGCTTCTAGCTGTCGGCGTCGGCGGAGTTCGCGTATACGTCGCTCCACCTCTTATTCCCGATCATGCTGAACTGGCAAGAAAACAGGCCGAAGCATGGGCAGACTCAAAGAAAAGGGTTCTGGTCGCGCGCCGCATGTTCGCTTGGAGATTCGGAGAGGTCTTCCCCCATAAAAATCTCGATGTTCTACGAGGCATCGAAGGAGCTAGGGTTAAGCGGCTATACACGACGCTGGCTCAAAAATATGGAATAGAATGGCATGGCCGGAATTACGACAGAGCCTCGCCCCTATCCTCAGATATTGCGAACCAGGCAATCAACCATGCCGCAACAGCATGCTACGCGGCTGCGGCCATTTCGGTGTATGCAGCAGGAGCAATTCCCCAACTTGGCTTCATTCATGAAGCTTCTGGAGATGCATTCTGTCTCGACATAGCGGATTTGTATCGAATGAGCATAGTCGTCCCTTGCGCCTTCTCGGTGGCGAAGAAAGCGCTGGATAACCCAGAAACCAATCTCGAACGTGAAATCCGTAGGGCAATGGGCCGAAAGCTCAGGGACGAAGGACTGATCGACGACATGATTACCCGGATTAAGGAGATTTTCGATGGCGATGACAGTGATCGTGACTCGGGACGTTGAAGATCGTTACCGGGGCTTCCTGCTGTCATGCATGCCAGAGATCGGACCTGGAATTTATATCTCGCCGAATCTAAGCAAGGGGACCCGCGAACGAATTTGGGAGGTCCTCAGATCTTGGCATGACAAGCTTCAAAAAGGAAGTCTCACGCTTGCCTTTGCCGATACGAGTTCTCCTTCTGGATTGAATGTTGAATCCCTTGGGACCCCACGTAAGGATGTGGTAGATTTCGACGGTTTCTTGGCTGTCAAAATTCATGATTGGCAACCCGCTCTTTGACATCGTTTATTAAAAAGGTATTATCTCCAAGAGGTTAACCGCTAGGGTCTGCCCTGCATGCGCAGGGGTCTTCCCGTTGACCGTACCATTCG